>UMHI01022909.1_pt1 | contig 95164 bp, 78 predicted proteins | sample 1965481 | NCBI WGS metagenome assembly UMHI01 (sample SAMEA4836093, study PRJEB28245) | human gut metagenome | biome: gut microbiome; material: fecal sample | place: Denmark | collected 2008 | reverse complement strand
TCGGGTATATATTTCAATCCACGCAGCCCGAGTGGGCTGCGACTGGTGAGTTTATCATTGATAATCCGCCGATTGATAATTTCAATCCACGCAGCCCGAGTGGGCTGCGACTTTCAAATAATAAGCCTGAAGATGTTATCAATGGTTTGGTATTTCAATCCACGCAGCCCGAGTGGGCTGCGACTCTAAAAACTATGCTGATGCATTTTATGCAGATATTTCAATCCACGCAGCCCGAGTGGGCTGCGACTTTATATCAACAATATAAACGAACACCGGGCGTATATTTCAATCCACGCAGCCCGAGTGGGCTGCGACAAATAATCTGCCTCGAAGGGTTTATAGCTGTTATAAATTTCAATCCACGCAGCCCGAGTGGGCTGCGACTTTTAATTGCTGCACGCTATGAAGGTTACGGCGATATTTCAATCCACGCAGCCCGAGTGGGCTGCGACAATATTGCGTATCTCTTGCATCCTCATGTGGTTATTTCAATCCACGCAGCCCGAGTGGGCTGCGACTCTTTCAAAGTCTTTAAACTCGTCAGCCATGCGATTTCAATCCACGCAGCCCGAGTGGGCTGCGACTTCATCAGGCGTGCCGTCTTTAGCGTCTTTTTCATTTCAATCCACGCAGCCCGAGTGGGCTGCGACTGCCTTCTTATTAGTAGTAGTTACTGTAGTTACTTATTTCAATCCACGCAGCCCGAGTGGGCTGCGACATACAGAAGACAAATCAGCAAACAAATACTCTCCCTATTTCAATCCACGCAGCCCGAGTGGGCTGCGACAAAATCACCGTAGACAGGAAGCTCGTGCGCGAGATATTTCAATCCACGCAGCCCGAGTGGGCTGCGACCATATGGAACGCCTGGTTTAGTAGACCACTTTTAGATTTCAATCCACGCAGCCCGAGTGGGCTGCGACCGGTACTTTCTTACCAGCAGGAAGAACGCTTTACGATTTCAATCCACGCAGCCCGAGTGGGCTGCGACTATACCTTGGAACGCAAAATCCAAATTTTGGTAACAATTTCAATCCACGCAGCCCGAGTGGGCTGCGACCTGATAAGTTAAATCGTGAGCTTAGAGATTTAGAACCTATTTCAATCCACGCAGCCCGAGTGGGCTGCGACATTTACTATCAACGTTAGGCATAGAAATAGCAGATTTCAATCCACGCAGCCCGAGTGGGCTGCGACTGCGCTTCCTTGGCCGCAAAAAGGGCCTGGCGTTATTTCAATCCACGCAGCCCGAGTGGGCTGCGACATTTACTATCAACGTTAGGCATAGAAATAGCAGATTTCAATCCACGCAGCCCGAGTGGGCTGCGACTTTTCTTCGATAAATTCCTCATTAAGCTGGGGAAATTTCAATCCACGCAGCCCGAGTGGGCTGCGACTACTGGTCGTCAGATAGTTGAGCATAAGCCTCCTATTTCAATCCACGCAGCCCGAGTGGGCTGCGACCATGGAAGCTCGTGAGTATTTACCCGAAGCTTAACAATTTCAATCCACGCAGCCCGAGTGGGCTGCGACAAAAAGAGGGCGATGATATTGAAAGTAAATAAAAATTTCAATCCACGCAGCCCGAGTGGGCTGCGACGAACAGGTAAAAGCCGTACAGCGCAGTTACTTGTCATTTCAATCCACGCAGCCCGAGTGGGCTGCGACTAGATGCCTCATGCTCTATGCGAATAGCCCACTCACATTTCAATCCACGCAGCCCGAGTGGGCTGCGACTGTTTTCTCCTTACTGCCTTCATTTTGCAGGTATGCATTTCAATCCACGCAGCCCGAGTGGGCTGCGACCTCAAAGGTTTATAATAATATATATAAACATCGATTTCAATCCACGCAGCCCGAGTGGGCTGCGACTTTAAACACGCAGAGCAACGGCGGCTGGATTGCAATTTCAATCCACGCAGCCCGAGTGGGCTGCGACCGAGGACGAAATCAAAGCCCAAATGCAGTATTATTTATTTCAATCCACGCAGCCCGAGTGGGCTGCGACGTTTATGGAAGCTGTGCGAATCATTAAAGAAATATTTCAATCCACGCAGCCCGAGTGGGCTGCGACCCACCGTACAATGTATCTTCGGCAAGTTTACCGATATTTCAATCCACGCAGCCCGAGTGGGCTGCGACCTGGAACTTATCGAAGAAGGAGTGCTGTAACAATATTTCAATCCACGCAGCCCGAGTGGGCTGCGACATAAGAACATGCCGGAAAAATACGATACCAACGGTATTTCAATCCACGCAGCCCGAGTGGGCTGCGACAAAAGATAACAGGCCAATTGGCAGAATATCATTATATTTCAATCCACGCAGCCCGAGTGGGCTGCGACAGTATAAGAATAAACTGTAATTATTACTCGTTTTATTCCCATAAAAGTGCGAAGCTAACTTTTTTACTAAATTAAACCATTCAAAAGCAGCCTTTTTATTAATACCTAATTTATGTTTAATTCATCTTCGCACTACAATAATAATAATCCTTCCGCTTCATACGAAGCCTTAGCACCAAAATGTTCTGTTTTATTCTGATATTTATTGCCAAGATTATAAAATCTCAAGCTATCTTTATCTGCATCAATCATTTCACATAGTTGATGCTTTAATAAAACATACTGTGCTTCATTTAAAATACATTCAAAAACAGAATTTTGCACTCTTTGCCCATGCTTTACACAAAGTTTAGCGACTTTCCTTAATCTGGCTTTACCCTTTTCATCTTCGGTATTAACATCATAAGTAACTAAAATTAACATCTAATCACTTCCATAAAAACGCCGGATATTCTTCTAAATCGCCACGTATACAACGTGCTAACAGCAATGCTTGTACATAAGGCAACAATCCCCATTGCATTTTTTCGTTTAAAAACGGATGTGTAATAGCATCCTGTTTCCTTTTTTGCCATTCGCTAAGAACTATTTTTCTTCCGTTTTCATTAAGATAAACACTTCTGTTTTCGCGATAATCAAAACAGTTTTCTTTAACCATTCTATTGTTTATTAAATACAGAACGAATCTATCCGCATATACCGAACGCAGTTCTTCCATTAAATCTAATGCTAATGATTGCCTGCCGGGCCTATCGGAATGTAAAAAACCTACATACGAATCTAACCCAACACTTTCAAGTGCATTTGCGCAATCATGTGCAAGCAAGACATATACAAAAGAAAGCATTGCATTAACAGGATCTCCTGGCGGACGTTTTATTCTTCCGTAAAAATTAAAAACTGTTTTGTTGGCTAAAATAAGCTCTTTAAAAGCACTAAAGTAAAGTTTAGCGCTATTCCCCTCTATACCTCTCAATTCATCTAAATCTTTGCATGCACGGGCAATTCGCACATTTTTCATCAACTCATCGCTAATAAACTCTATTTTTTCATTATCCACACTTAGCGGATGGTCGCGTAGTCCCCTTCTTAACACACTGCGTGAGTTGTATATTTTACCTGCAATAAAATTTCTGGCATATATACATGCAGCCATATTATTATCAGAAATTCGGTATTGTTCTTTACGCAATAACACATTGCCATAAGAAGCACCACAAACACGTGCTAAAAACCTTCCGCTCTGTTTTAAGAAGCATAAGCCAATATTACGTTCTGCACATGCTCCCATTAAAGCCGGGCTTGCGCCTTTATAACCAAAATACAAAATATTTTCCAGTGTTAAAAGCGGTATCCTTCGAATGACATTTTCATTCTGATAAATAACTACATTTTCATTTTCCAACGCAAGATAAGTATCCGGTGTAACGACAAACAACGTATTAAGCAGCTTTTTCATTATTCATTCGCCCCCAAATTTTTCGCGTAATAGTTACTTACCGAAAGATTTCTGCATAATTTGGGCAAACAAAGTTCTTTTAAAGAGCAACTTTTACATTTAGGTGTTGTTTTTACTTTGGGAGTATAACCGCGCCGGTAATATTCGTGCATTTCATTAATCATAGCTTTTACCTGTTCGCGCAGTTCATTTGTAAAAATAACTTTTTGCCGTTTTCGAGTTTCCCCATAATAAAGATATCCATAATCAATTTTACAGGCAAACATTTCTTCAAGACATAAAGCCTGCCCGCAAAGCTGAGAAATATCTGTCAGCCCTGAAATCGGTCTTCCTTTTTTATATTCTACCGGACATACATCCCACGTACCTTTTCGGCCAAACAGAACTGCTCCTTTCTCATCATTGCGAAGCGTAAACTCAACTACATCACACTGACCTGTCACGCCCAATTTGTACGATGATAAATACAATCCTCTAATTATCATCAAATTTCCTCTGGATTCAGAAAAATCAGTATCATGACAAATTTCATGCATAATATTTCCTTCTACTGTTTTTACATTATCCTCCCATTGATTTTCTAAATGCACTAATGCCCATCTTCTTTTACAAAAAGCAAAATGATGGAGTCCTGACAGCATTAGTAAATCTTCATCGGTATATTCTTTCATAATTTAAATACCGTCAATTATTTCTACATTTAAATCTTTAATTTCGCTGTCATCATAGCTTATAACATAATCATCAATGGTTTTGGGCATATCATCTTTATTTTTTAAACTTATTTTTACCGACCTATGTACTTTAGCAGAAGAATACTGCCCAATTTCACAATTATGCTGCCACCAATAAACTTTATAAACTTCCATAGAACCTTCGGGGCGCGCTGAAGATGCGTCGTTTACAAATAAGGTTCTCAGGCATTTTTTTAACACTTGCGCATCGGCGTTGGTAAAACCTGTTTTTTTCGCCAATTGTACATTAATAGAACCTTTAATTTTATATAACCCAAAGTTAACCATATGTTTCATACCCATTGTATCAGGTGATTTTCCTTCCGCAGGTTCTCCATTAACGCTTTTGGTTATTTGCATAGATTGAATTTGAATTGGAGAAACGCTTACTGCCTGATGGATTGATACCGGGCCACGTACACCTACCGAAACGCCTTCACCTTTTTTATTTGCCTTAAAAGCAAATACCTGTCCAAAACTGCGTACATCCAGCCAGGTTTCACAGGCTGTTTTAGCATAATCATCTTTATCTTTAATATTTTTAAGGTTTGCTGCAGCTCTTTCACTTAAACTACCGCAGCCATCATCACATCTGTCATCAGATTGTACAAAAATTTTATTTCCCAAATCCTGCATCCTGTTGCGGATTTTTCTTTTTATGCAAACGTCAGAAATTTCTCCATAGCCGTCATAATCCGTCCTTGGCCTGTTCCCATCCAAAGGGTCGCCGTTCACATTAGCTTTATCTGCCGTAACCAAAACTACAAAATCAATTTTGTTTTTTAAAGTTTCCATAATAAAATTCCTCCCAAATATTATTTATTAACAGGTGTATATAATTCTTTTCGCTGCAAATAATAGCCCATCAAATACGTTTCTTTCAATGGTTTATTTAATTCCGCATCAGAGTATTCTGATAATTCATCCATTATTTTACTAATCAGGTTTCTGTAAAAAGCCCTGCTTTGAACAGTATGCCTTTGCAAATATGGCACTACACGTTCGTTTAAAATTTTAAACACATAATATGGGCGTTCACAAAAAACTGCCTGCATTCTGATTGCGTTAGGTTCACGCATCTCATCTTTGTCATAAGTATCACGTTCAATTTTTTCCATAACCGCAAGCAAACGCCCAAATTGATAACTGCGGTCTTTTTTATTCTCATCTAAACTCATCGTCCATTCCTCCTTACCTGAAATATCATTATGATATTTGCGTATAACAGCACACGAAATAAATAACAACTTACTTCTGTTGCTAACTTCATATGATAATGGTTTAGAAGCACGATTGAATAATGCTTTTACAATATCTAAAGGAATTTTAGCTTTATCAACAATACATCTGTACAAACGCTGTACCTGTTCACGAAGAATCTTATCACTAATATCAATATCGGCTTTTTCTTTGCTTTTTCTTTCAACCCCAAAAGCAAATCGTGCTATATCTGTTATTAGCGGAGATTGTACATATAGTTGTTTATTATACCAATTATACCAGCAGCATGTTCCATACCAGTCTTCCACTCTATCCAAAAAATCAGACGCTTTTAATTCATTGTAATAAACAACTGAAAGCCTGCCCGTTGTCGCTGCATCTAAAGAAGCAATAACAACATCGTCATTAGAAGGCAAATCATTACGGCATCCTAACATAGTACGCTGTAAACTTTTTAAATAATCGGGTTGATTACTGCCGGCAGGCTGATTAACACCGCTAAATAAACTTATCCGCTGCGGCACATTATTGCCTTTAGGATTCCAGCAAATAAAAGTCCTGCCGCCGATATTCACTCCCTTGTCACTGGCAATCCACTGCAACGCATTATGAGCTTTCTGTGAAGCATGATAACCAATTGTTAGCGACTGCATTACATCAGTAAATCTTCCAATATAATTAAAACCATTTATATCTTTTGTTGAAATAAGTTTTGCATTATATTTCGAAGCAATTACACCTTTAGGATTATTTTTTAATATAACATCTTCTTCTCCACTAATCATACACAAAACTTTATCATTTTTTTGTAAAATTTTATTATAATATTTTATATAATCTTCAAACAAGGACTTATCTTTCCAACAAGCAGTTATATTATTATCACCTAATACACGCCAACGTATCATAATATCGCAGATTTTAGTTTCTACTGGTTCTCCTTTATCATTTAAATTTATAATTTTATTATCAGCTAAATCTTTTAAAATAGTACCATTTTGAATATATTTTAAAACCGCTGCTGCCTTTGGATGTGTATAAACAGATTCAACCCACGCTTTAAGTTGCGTAACATAAGCATTATATTTATCTTCATTAATTTTAATAAGATATTTTAACTGGTCTGATAAAGGATGTGCCCTGTTGTTATCGCCGGTTCTGCTTGCTGATTCTATTGTTGCGGGTATAATTGTTTTTTTGTCTTTTTTATCTACAAGTGTTACTCCATAGAATTTACCGTTTATATCAATGCTGATTTCTATATCTGCATTCTGCATAATATGCGATACCGGCAATAGCGCCGCATGACCTTCTATCGTTATTCCTGCTTTATCGGCAAAGCAGTTATAAGTTTCCAGCGCTTTTTGGAACAGGCCCATTTAATACACCTCCCCAAATTCTTTCAAACCGATAAAATTATTATCAGTTTCAGAAAATATTTTCATTTCCATCGGACGCAGCTTTTTATATAGCGGGCATTTTTCAGGGCGAAGAAAATTTATAACACCGTTTTGCATCTTTGGATACCAAAATCTTGCAGTCATGCAATTTTTTGTTTCTTCCGAAAATGCTTCATCGGCATAAGTAATTCCATGATACATTAACCCAAAGGCCAGTTCCTGGATATTATCATAATGACCTTCTCCTTCTCCAAATTTGCACGGTACTACATATCCCTGGCACTCCCGCGTACCTAAAAATATATCACGGCGTCCGCCTTTTTCAATCATACGCTTTGCAATGCAATGATGTTTATTCTCGTTGCGGTCACCTATAAGTTCCGGTCTGTTTTCGTTCCATTCAAAATGTGCCATTACCTGATAACGGCAGTTTTTTAAATATGTGTAAAACGATAAATCGTTGCCTCCAGTATACTTTATTGGCCTGATGCCTTTAACCTCTGTTTGAATGGGATTTATTACGCGAACTTTATCAATAATCCAGACGATTGTCGGTTTCCAGTAGACAGATGATAAAATGCCTTTCAGTGCCTCGTATGTAGGCACCTGATAAGTGCATTTTTCTCCGCCAACTCTCATAATTGGGTCAGAAAACAAGGCATAATCACCATATACTTCAAATTCAACAATATTAGGATGCATTTTTTCACCTCCAAAATTTATTTAATAAATTTGTAACGGCAGTTCTGATTGATTAAGATTTAAACCTGTTAATTCATCATAATAACCGTCCTGCAAAATATATACACCGGCACTTGGGACAAATATCAACGCGCCTTGTTTCTCCAGTTTTATTTTCTGATACTTGAACAGAGAAACCGTATACAGTTTTGCTTCCTTAAGAACCGCTTTTAATTTTCCATAATCTTTATCACCAACAGCAAAAATTTTCTGAATAATCTCTGTTCCTCTATCGTAAGGAACAATTATATCAATAGAAGATTCGTCAAAAACAGTAAACAATCCTCCTGCAGTTTTTAAGGCCTGATGCATAAAATATTTATTATATTCCGGAATTTTTTCTGAATCGACATTTCCATTACATGACATTAAATTTAAAATGCTGTCCCGCACAGATTCTATATAAAAATCATGATAACCCGATTTTACATTTTCATAAAGGCTCTTATAATATTCATTCACAGCCTTGGCAGACATCAAATCATCATCATATATTTGCGGATTATTTCTATATTTTACAAGCAAATCAGCAGCGGCATTTTTAGCGTCTTCAATTTCCGATAATCCTTTCAAAAACTCTCCCTTTAACCGAACTATGTATCCTGGCGCAATCCCGTCAAATTCCCTGTTTCTGTTTTCGCGCCCTGTTGCCTGAACTATATTGTCCATTCCCGCCAGCAAGCGGATAACCCTCGCAAAAGATACATCGACTCCAGCTTCTATAACCTGGGTTGATACACAAAGAACCTTTTGCTGTTTATTTTCTAACGCTTCTTGCATTTCTTTGATAGTTTCTTTTCGGTGCGCAGTACACATTCCAGCAGAAATATGGAAAGCTTTAACATCTTTTATTTTGCTGCATAATAAATTGAACATCACAGCCGCCTCATTTTTAGTATTGCAAACAAGCAGCAAGCTGTTATTTTCCTCTAAAATACCGGCGGCAAAATCTGCTAATTCTTCGCAGTCCATTTCCCCTTTATATTCTAACCGCACCCTTTTAAACACCGTTTCCTGCTCTTTCGTCAACGTAATTAAATCTTTTACGCTTTTATCTAATGGATACATTGTTTTTTCAAAACACGGCTGTGTTGCCGAACATAAAATAATAGTGGCATTGCATATTTTGGCAAGAAAATTTAAAGCTAAATTAAACAGCGACAGCATTTTATCCGGAACTGTTTGAACCTCATCAATTACAATAATGCTATTGCATAAAGCCTGCATACGCCTGATATTTGCCGTTTTACCTGCAAACAAAGTATTAAGCAGCTGCACCATAGTAGTTATAATTATAGGAACATCCCACGATTCTACTAAAAGCTCACGTTTATCCAGCTCGTCGTTTTCATCCGTTTCGACAATGTTGGAATGATGTTCGAGAATTAGCTCCTCATTACCTATGTAATCATGAATAATTCCGGCATTTTGTTCGATAATTGACAGCAGCGGCATGGTAAAAATAATCCGTTTTTTATTATGCGCTAAAGCATGATGCAATGCATACCGCAATGAAGTTAGAGTTTTACCTGCTCCCGTTGGTAAATTCAGCCTGTAAATGCCACTTTCCAAATTGCCAGCTTCTGCACATAAAGCAGATATTTGTGCTCTTGTTTTGTTAATGGGTTTGTCAAGCGGCATAGTGCTTAATTTTTGTTCAACATTTTTAATACAGTTTATCCAAATTTCAGAAATATTTTTGACTGTTTTTTCAGAATACCCGTTCATAAACTGCGCAGTGTCGCTTCTGTCTGCCTCTATAATTGCCGACAGTATAAGCCTTGCCAAAAATCCTATATAAAAAGTAATTTGCCTATTTTGTATTTTAGCATCAGCATTATCAGCAAGTTTTTCAATTTCATTAAAAACAGGCAAAAATTCTTTTTCTGATTGTTTTAACAAATCCTCTATATCCTGTTCACTGCAACAAATTTTAAGAAATTCCTGCGCAGCATTCAAATAATCTATGCCCTCTTTTTGTATTCGCTTAGTAAAACCATTGTTATTATTATCATCAACACAATCAAACAATCCGTGGTGCGCTCCAACCGCGTAAGCTAGAATTTCCAAAACAATATCGCTAAATCCGGATAATTGTTCATCACTATGTTTTTCCAATAAAAAACGTACTCCGGCAAAGGTATGGTTTACTGATCCTCGCTGAACTTTCTCTCCATCCGCTGCTTTCTCTATGTAATTTTTAAAATTTTCAGAAAATTTCCCAAGATCATGTACCATTCCTGCAAGATAGGCCGTTTTTTCTAATCCTATATCCCTTAATAATTCTGCTGCAATTTCAGCTACTCCATGGCAATGTTCTTCTACTGTTTGTATATATTTTTTGCCATCAACTTTTCTAATATGAGCAGGATATTCCATATAACCCTCTCCTATCGTTTTAATTTACCTTTATTATAATAACTTCTCTACCGTTTGTCAATTGTTTTAATGTAATCATTATTAAGTGAGCTGTAATTTTATTGTATTATAAAAATTTTCATATCCTCTTGTTTTTATATATTTTTTTAGTTATTATAATTATGTTATGTCGCCTTATAGGCGTGGATTGAAATACTTATTAATGTTTTCACTATCACACATTAAAACAACACCCGGTTAGTAAATAGCTAACCGGGTGTTGTTTTTATAACTATCTTTTCAAAAAATCCTTCCCTACTCTACCTTTTTAAACCTGCTTTTAGGCTGGCGGCAGATGGGGCAAGTAAAGTCGTCCGGCTCTTTGGTTAAATCGCCTTCGTACACGTAGCCGCAAATGGTACATACCCATTTTTCGCCTGCGGTTTCCACAGTTTCTTCCTGGTAGGTAGGCGCGTTTTTAGGTGCTTTGCCTTTAATTACATCATGGTAATATTTATAGGTCATAGGCGTATATTCGCCAAGCACTTCGGCATCAACAACGCGCGCCAAAATTACAAAATGGGTTTCCATTTCATATTTGCCAAGCACTTCGGCAGTAATGTAACCGCTGGTTTTATCCGTTATAACAGGCAGGCCGTTTTTCATTTCCCAGCTAAAGCCGCAAGCCTCAAATTTATCTGTATCACAGCCGGAGCAGAAGCCTAATCTTGCAATAACATTCTGCGGTGTGGCTTCCGAAAGAATTGTTAAGGCAAATTTTCCGGATTTTTCGAGCGCGGTAAAGGTATAGTTATTTTTATTAACGCTGATAGCAATGGTTGGGTTATCGCTTGTTACCTGTACTGCGGTGTTTATAATGCAGCCTGTTGGCCTTTCGCCGTCCATTACCGTAAGCGCATACATGCCGTACGAAATTTTCCACAAAACTGATTTATCCATTTCACTGCCTCCGTTTCTTGTTAAAAAATTTTATGCTTTGCACTTTTTGTTAACAAAACAATTATTACTGCTATAATTATTATAACTTTTACATATTGTAATAAGCAATAAATATTTAAAAATCTGCAAAAAAATAACCCGGCTTGCAGCCGGGCTTTTTTATATTGCCGTTATGCCTTTCCAAGCACAACCATGTCTTTGCCGAGCATTGGCAGTTTGTTGCCAAAAGCGTCGTACTTATATAAATCAAGGCGTTCTATATCGGCTTTTTCGGCAGGCAGGTTTAAATTATACTGCTGGTTTAAAGTGTTTATTAAATCAACCGCTTTCATGCTACCGTTTGGCGTTATGCGGCAGCTGAAAGTAAGCACCAGTTCTCCGCCGCTGTTTTGAGCTGTAATATGCGGTATAAAAAACTTAACGTCAATTTCTTTTACTTTTGTTTTGGCTTTCGGCGCCGCTTTGGCATAAATTATGCTTTCAGCTTCGTTAAACGCCGCCACAGCTTCGTCAACCGGCTTGTCATACGGCAAGGTTACGCGGTAATCTGCGCCGCCTGCTTCCGCCATAAGCGCCGGTGCATTGGTTGCCGTTACATCTGCCGCCAAAATGAGTATGCCGCGCGGCAGTGCTTTTTGCATTTTTTCTGCGGCTTCTTCTGCCGTCATCGGCTCTGCCAGTTCAATTTCGCAAAATTCGGCATAACTAACCACGCCAACGCCCAGTGCCGATGCCAGCGAGAATTTTAAATGCGGGTTAAAGCCTTCGCTGTAAGCGGCAGGCAGTTTTGCCCTACGGATAGCGCGTTCGATAGTACGCACGTATTCAAGATGGGATATAAACCTTATGCTTTTATCTTTGGTTATTTTTAATCTTAGTTTCATTTTATTAACCTTCCACTTTAACTTGTACGCCAAGTTTTTGGCAAACACCGCAGCCGGTGCAGCTGCCGCGTCGGCAGTCGTGCGTCAGTTCGCCGCGCTGTGCTTTTTTATATTCATTGCGCAAAAAGGCGCGCGATACCGCAGGCTGAATATGTTCCCACGGAAACACTTCGTTTTCGCCGCGCTCGCGGGCAATGTAAAATTCTTTATCAAGCCCGCAGTCCTGCAAGGCCTGCAGCCAGCGTTCATAATCAAACTGTTCGCTCCAGCCGTCAAATTTGGCTCCGCGCTGCCATGCAAGATATAACGCTTTGCCAAGGCGTCTGTCGCCACGCGCAAAAACGGCTTCCATAATGCTGGTTTCCGGGTCGTGATACTGGAAAGTAATATTTTTTACCTTTAAGGCGTCTTTTAACAAATACTGTTTGCGGCGCAGTTCGTCCATGCTGTTCTGCGCGCTCCACTGAAACGGCGTATACGGTTTTGGCACGAAGCTGCTGGCGCTTACGGTAACTTTGCAGCCGCCTTTGCCTGTAATTTCGCGGTATTTATACTGCACCTTCTTCGCCAAATCGGCAATAGCAAGTACGTCCTCATCGGTTTCGCCGGGCAGGCCAATCATAAAATACAGTTTTACGCTGCTCCAGCCCGATTTAAATGCCGCGCTGACAGCATTCATTAAATCTTCTTCGGTTACGCCTTTATTAATAACGTCGCGCATACGCTGGCTGCCAGCTTCCGGTGCAAAGGTAAGGCCGCTTTTGCGCACTGCCTGCACTTCTTTAGCCAGGTCTACCGAAAAACTGTCGATACGCAGCGACGGCAGTGAAACACTTACGCGTTCGTCTTTAAATTCGGCAATCATGTCGTGAATCATCGGCGCAAGGCAGGTATAATCGGCCGTGCTTAACGATACCAGCGAAATTTCGTTATAACCGGTATTATCCACCAGTTTGCGCGCCAACGCCTTTAAAACTTCCGGATGGCGTTCACGCACGGGGCGGTATACCATACCGGCATGGCAAAAACGGCAGCCGCGTGTACAACCGCGGAATACTTCAAGCATAATGCGGTCGTGTACAATTTCGCCGAAAGGCACTACCGGCGCTGTGGGGAAATCGACATCGTTCAAATCTTTTATAACGCGTTTTTCAATAACGGCAGGCGCACCTTCATAAGTAGGCACCACTGCTTTTACGGTGTTATCTTCGTTGTATTCGGTTTTATAAAAATCTGGTACATAAATGCCTTTAATCTTTACGGCACGCTCTAAAAAGCCTCTGCGACCGCCAGAGCGGCCTTGTTTCTTCCATTCGCGGTAAGCGTTTAAAAGTTCTACCAAAACTTCTTCACCTTCGCCGATAACGGCCATGTCAAACACATCCGCCAAAGGCTCCGGGTTATATACGCACGGCCCGCCAACAACAACAAACGGGTCGGCTTCGCCGCGTTCTGCAGCTAAAACAGGCACCTGCCCCAAATCGAGCATGTTTAAAATATTGCTGTACGAAAGTTCATATTGCAGGGTAAAACCAACAAAGTCAAAATCTTTCAGCACTTTATTGGTTTCCAGGCTGCGCAAAGGTATGCCGTGTTCGCGCATTTTTGCTTCCATATCGGTCCAAGGCGCGCATACGCGTTCTGCCGCCAGCCCGCGTTCTTTATTTACAATATGGTACAAAATTTTAAAGCCCAAATAGCTCATGCCAATTTCGTACACATCCGGAAACGCCAGGGCAATGCTTACTTCGGTTTCTTCCGGCGTTTTTACAATGCTGCCGAACTCATCGCCGGTATAACGTGCCGGTTTGGCAACACTGCTTAAAATATCTATCGTCAGTTCTTTGTTCACGTTCTTCCTCCTCAAAATTGCAGCTGCTGCTTGCGCAGGCGTATGTTAAGCAAAAGCCCCACCAAAAACATATTGGTGGTAAGCGAGCTTACGCCGTAGCTTAAAAACGGCAGCGGTATGCCGGTTACAGGCATTATGCCGGCCGTCATGCCAATGTTTACAAACATATGGAAAGTAAACATAAAAGTTATGCCCACTGCCAGCAATGTTCCGAAGTCATCTTCGGCATTAAGGGCAATGGTAAGCCCGCGCCAAATAATAATGCCGTATAAAAATAATATTACGCACACGCCGATAAACCCGAATTCTTCACCGGCAACGGCAAATACAAAGTCCGTATGGTTTTCCGGCAAAAAGTTCAGCTGGCTCTGCGTGCCTGAAAACCAGCCTTTGCCCGTTAACAGCCCGCTGCCAATGGCGATTTTGGATTGTATTACATGGTAACCTGCACCGAAAGGGTCAAGCTCCGGGTCTAAAAACACACGGATACGGTTTTTCTGGTATTCCTTTAAAATCATCCAGAAGGCAGGCAAAAGCACCACGAAAGCGCCGCTCAGCATTGCCAGCCAGCGCATTTTAAACCCGCTTATAATTAGCATGCCCAGTGTTATAACGGCAAAAACCAGCGAAGTCCCTAAATCCGGCTGGCGCATTACCAGCACAAACGGCACAAACACATAGGCAACGGCAGGCAGATAATCGGTAAAATCAGTATAAAGCTCTGCCCTTTTTGCCAAAAACGCCGCCAGGCAGATAATAATTATCGCCTTGGCAAATTCCGATGGCTGTATTGTAACCGGCCCTATCTGAATCCACCTTTGTGCGCCCAACGCCGAATGCCCCACAAACATTACCGCCAAAAGCAGCACCAGGTTAAAAATATACAAAGGCTTTGCTATCTGCTGCAAAAGACGGTAATCAAAGCGCAGGCAAAAAATAACCAGCAGCACGTTAATGCCAAAAAATATGCCCTGGCGTTCTACAAACCACGCTTCTCCCCTGGCAACGGCATACGAATGCGTAGCGCTGGCAATCAGCATCAGCCCAATGCCAACAAGCGCGCACACCGCACCTACTAACCACCAGTCTATGTTACGCAAATATCTCTGCATTTACTGCCTCCGTCATTTAGCGGCAGGGTTACCGGTTATAAAACCCTCCTGCCTGAACCATTCTTCAAAAACTTTATATACAATAGGGCCTGCGGCCGAAGTACCAAAACCGCCCTGCTCTACAATGCAGGCTACAACAAGTTCCGGGTTTTCTGCCGGTCCATAGGCAACAAAAAGGCCGTGGTCGCGCCCGTGCGGGTTTTCTGCCGTGCCTGTTTTAGCTGCAATTTGCTTTGGCAGGCTGGCAAAATACGATGCCGTACCGCCTTCTTCAGCTACGCCCTCCAATGCGTTCTGGATAAGCCTCAGCGTATGCATGGATATGCCGATATTTCTTGCCGGAGCATGTTCTGCCATCTGGTATACGCTGCCGTCATTATTCAGCAGGCTTTCTACCAGATACGGCGGATGGTAAACGCCGTCTGCCGCCACGCAGCTCATCAGCATAGCCAGCTGAATCGGCGTTGCCAAATCTATGCCCTGCCCGATAGAAGCATTAAAGGTATCGCCAAGCATCCAGCTTTCACCGGGGAAGATTTTCTTTTTGTTTTCCGGCGTCGGCAAAAGCCCGGAAAGTTCTCCTTCAAGTTCTATACCTGTCGGCGAACCAAGCCCGAACTTTTTGGCAAATTCCACAATATTATTTATGCCAAGGCGGTTGCCCATTTCATAAAAGTAAACGTTATCCGATTTGCGCAGCGCTTCATGAAAATCAATCCACCCCAGTGCCTCGCCGCCGGCGTTGCCCATCGGCACAAGCCAGTGCTTGCCGCTGTCAAAAATCTTTTCTTCAGGCGTTACCTTGCCAAGCTCCAGCGCCGCAGAGCCGGTAACAATTTTAAACGGCGAACCCGGCGGGTATTCACCGCCGATAACTTTATTGCCCATAGGATAGTTAGGGTCATTATTAATAATATTCCAGTCTTTTTCACTGATGCCATGCACAAAAAGGTTCGGGTCGAAAGCAGGGCGGCTTACCATGGCACGCACAGCGCCTGTTTTAGGGTCGATAGCAATAATTGCCGCTGCCCTTGCCCCCGGTGCCAGCCCGGAAGAACGCAGATAAGCCAGGTGCTCATCCACGGCTTTTTCCATGCACAGCTGCAAATCTTTATCTATTGTAAGTTTAAGGCTTTTGCCGGGCACAGGGTCTATCTGCCCAAGCTGCTTAACTACATTTCCTCCAACGTCAACTTCTTCGTCATAACTTCCGTCCTGGCCGCGCACATAACGGTCGTAAGTTTTTTCCAGCCCAAACTTGCCAACCACGCTGCCAACCGGCATGTTTTTGTAAGAGCCTTCGGTAATATCATAATTGCTTACTTCGCCAACATAGCCAATGGCATGTACCGCAAGCTCTTTATATAAATAGTTGCGCACCGGCTGAATTTCAATCATTACTCCCGGCAGCTCGTTCTTTTTTTCTTCCAGTTTGGTAAGCATTTCCGGAGTAATATTTGTTTTTAAACGCGTCGGTTCATAACTGTCGCTGTTGGCTTCTATTTTTTTATGCATTTCTGCCACAGGCATTTCAATTATTTCAGAAAGCAGGTTCAGAATTTCCGCATCATAAGGGCTGTTCTGCCTGCGCAGGGCAACTACATACCCGGGCAAGTTATTAACCAGTTCTTCGCCGTCACGGTCATAAAAAATTCCGCGCGGAGCCACAACCTTTGTTCTGCGCAAACGGTTGCCGTCAGCCTGGTCACCGTAAAAATCGCCGCGCCACAGCTGCATATACGCCATACGCCCCAGCAATACCAGCAATATGCAGATAGCGGCAACAAGCATCGCCTGTAATCTGTTAGCATATCTTTTGTTCAGCATTGCCTAAACTCCTTTAAAACAAACCTACTCATCTTTATGCCAATGGCTGATAAAATAACATAATTTATAAACTGGAACTACAAATAAAATATTTCCCAGGCAATATGCAAGTGACTGCTGCAAATACCCGCCCACAAAGGTTAAATCTGCCGCAGGCGTTAAAAACAGCGCCACAAAGAAAAACAGCATGCGTATGCCTGCTGTTATTACCAATGCTGCCACAATATGGTAAGCAAAATGTTCTTTAAACACCTGCCCTTTAATAAACCCGGCAACAAAGCCTACCATACAGCGCGTTATTGTATGAAAGCCAAACACCGCTCCGCTCAGAAAATCATACATTAACCCGGCTGCGGCACCTGTAAGCGCCCCTGTTTGCGGGCCGTACAGCATTGCCATTGCGTAAACAAACAGCAGCACCAGGTCAAATTTCAGCCATGCAGGCTGCGGCACTGTTACCTGAATGCCAAAAAATATCAAATAAACAACAAAGAACAGCAGTTTTCTCATTTTACATTACCGTCCTGCTGATGCCATACTACTACAAAAACTTCTTCCAGCCCTTCCCTTACTGCCGCAGGCTCAACGGTTGCGTTGCGCAAAAGGCCTGCCGCATCAAGGCTGCTTTCTTTTACCGTGCCTATTACAATACCGGCCGGATGGTTCTGGCTGTATCCGCTCGTTACAACAACGTCGCCGGGCAATACATCAGCCTCACGCTGCAAATGCTCCATTAAAAGCGGCACATTATTGCCGCCGCGGCCTGTAACAATGCCTACCGCACGCGAATTGGCACGCAGAATGCGCGCACCTACATTACAGCGAGTGCTTGTAACCAGAGTTACACGTGCCGACGAAGGATATGCTTCATCCACAAGCCCCACCAGACCGTTAACGGTTACTACCGCCATGTCCTGCTGCACGCCGTCATCCGTGCCTTTGTCAATATACAGGCTGTCGCTTAACTCGCCAGGCGTACGCCCCAAAACTTTAGAAACAACAAGCCTCTGTTCCGGATGCGCATTTTTATAATTCAGCATTTCACGCAGGCGCTGGTTTTCTGCATAAATTTCTGCCATGGCAAGGTTAGCGTAACGCAGTTCGTTAATTTCGCTTTGTAAACTTTCGTTCTGCTGCTGCAAGGTTTTAACAGTCGTCATAGCCTCGCCGGTATCATCAACCCAGCCGCCAACGGCAGAACTTGCCGCCGCAAAAGGCGTAATAACGGCAGTTACCACCCTGTTTATTACAGGAAACCTCAGCGGGTCGTGCAGCGCCATGGCAAACAAAGCCACAAGCACCGCCGCTGCCAGCCCAAGGCTTAAATACTTCTTATTCACGCTTCATTCCTTCAGTTCGTACTATTGGAGGCCATAAAGCCTTTCTTGTAAACATCAACATTTTCTACTGCAAGGCCGGTACCCAAAGCAACGCAGCTCAGGGCGTCATCGGAAACATATACCGGCATACCGGTATCCCTGCTCATAATGCGGTCAAGGTTGCGCAAAAGCGAAGAACCGCCCGTCATAACAACACCTCTGTCCATAATATCTGCAGCAAGTTCAGGCGGAGTACGTTCCAGAGTGTTTCTTACAGCATCAAGAATATTGGTAACAGGTTCGTTAAGTGCTTCACAAACCTGATTGGAATTAATGGTAATGTTTTTCGGCAGGCCGCTTACAAGGTCGCGTCCGCGGATATCCATTTCTTCCGGATTTTCAAGCGGCATAGCCGTGCCGATATTAATTTTTACTTCTTCAGCCGTACGCTCGCCAATAAGCAGGCTGAAAGTTTTGCGGATATAGCGCACAATAGCATCGTCCATAGCATCGCCGCCAGTGCGGATGGATTTACTTACAACAATGCCGCCGAGGGAAATAACGGCAACTTCGCAAGTACCGCCGCCGATATCAACAACCATGCTGCCGGTAGCTTCCTGCACAGGCAGCCCTGCGCCGATAGCCGCAGCCATAGGTTCTTCAATCAGATATGCTTCGCGCGCACCGGCCTGCACCGTAGCGTCAATTACCGCACGTTTTTCAACTTCGGTAACGCCGGAAGGCACGCCTACAACAATACGCGGGCGCACAAGCGAATTTTTGCCGATTGCCTTTTTGATAAAAAATTTCAGCATTGACTGCGTAATGTCAAAATCTGCAATAACGCCGTCTTTCATCGGACGGATGGCAATAATATGCCCCGGGGTACGGCCAATCATCTGCTTTGCCTCCGCGCCTATGGCCAGCACTTCGTTGTTGGCTTTGTCAACGGCAACTACCGAAGGCTCACGGATAATAATGCCCTTGCCTTTTACGTGAACCAGCGTATTGGCTGTGCCAAGGTCAATGCCCATATCATGCGAAAATTTATTAAAAAAACCAAACATTGCTTACACCTCATTCATCAAGATAACCATTTTCTCTAAAACTGAAATACCTGCCGTCGCCAATAATAATATGGTCTAAAAGCGGTATGCCCATCACAATACCTGTTTCCTTCAATGCAGAAGTCAAACGCCTGTCCTCACGGCTTGGCGCCGGGTCGCCGGAAGGATGGTTATGTGCCGCCAAAACGCACGCTGCCCTGTGCAGAACAGCCGGAGCAAATACCTCGCGCGGATGCACCACCGAAGCATTAAGCGAACCTTCGGAAACCTGCTGCATTTTTATCAGCTGGTTTTTACTGTCCAGCAGCATTACCACAAATTTTTCATTTCCTTCATAACGCAGGCGCGGCATCAAAAAATTAACGCACGCCTCAGGCGAAGAAAACCTTATTTTCTTCTGCGGCTGTGCCCCGGCCACGCGCCTGCCTAACTCTACTGCGGCCAGTATCGTGGCGGCTTTTGCCGGGCCAAGCCCTTTTATTTTTGATAAATCAGCCACACTGCGCGCTTTGGCGATATTGCTGTAAAAACCGTCATCGTCAGTCAGTTCCCTTGCTATATCCAGCGCCGAACGCTGCGGCGTGCCTGTTCTGATTAAAATTGCCAATAATTCCGAATTACTCAATATATCCGGGCCATGTTCTATCAGCTTTTCTCTGGGCCTGTCATCCGCCGGTAAAAGCTTCATCTGCTGGCTCAAAAATTAATCACCCTTTCAAAACATCTTACAAGTAACAGTAAACGCCAACAGGCCCGTACTTATAAACATTCCAATTAATTATATCAAATTTTTCCGTATATGTGTATAGACAAAAAAATATCTGTAAAAAAATTCACAAATAAAATAAAAAACTGCCTGCTGATTAAACAGGCAGTATAATTCATTAAAGCATATTTAATTTTAATCTTTTATTTTTCTTTCAAAATCAAGCTCAAACCATCTGCGGCGGCAGCCGGGCAATTTTTTCCAGCCGTCCACGGCAAGGGTTAAAACAGCTTTTTCAACAAGGTCACGGTATTTTTTGCTTACTTCTTCCGGCCCGTCATAGCTAAAGCCGCTTACTTTAAACTTTTCAGATTGATAAATTACCTGTCCGTCATCGGTAACAGCCTGAAATTTGTTGCGGGTGTTGCCGAAAAGCGACCATGGGCTGTCTATTTCAACAAGTTCGAGGCGGCAATGTTCAACCTTTTCAGCCGGCGGTGCAGCCTGTTTTACAGGTTCGGCAGCTATGTTGCCATCATGCTGCACTTTTTTGCCGCACTTGCTGCAAAATGCAGAATCGTCCGGCAGCTGCTGTCCACAATATCTGCAATACATAATCCTACACCTCTTTATTTCTTATCCTGCTTTTTAGATTTAGCTGCGTCTTCTTTAGCTTCCTGTTCGGCAACCATTTCCTTGGCAATTTTTTCTTCGGCATCAAGCTGTTCTACGCTTTTATCCAAAATTTCAGCTTCAGCTTCTCTCAGTTTTCTTTCGTTATTTACAATTACGCCCTCTTTAACAAGCATGTTAAAATCTGCCAGTTCTTCAGGTACGTTAACACGGTTCGGCATTTTCTCAGCCAGTGCATCCATAACCTGCTTGGACGCTTTAAAATAAATACGTACGTTGGCTTCACTGCCGTCGTCAAATCTTCTGCGCCATGCCAAAGTCCATAAAGTACGCGCATCCAGTGCGGAATTTAATCTGTAAGAATAACGGAATTTTACAGTGCGCATCAGCTTGGGCTGATAGCTGAAAATAGCAGCTATTTCACGGTAAGGGATTTCGTAAACCTTGGTTTTCCCCCAGATAGTGTGCTTAACTATTCTTAAATATTTGCGTTCTACGCTGATATCGTAAGTAGGTTTGCAGCGCAGGAGCAAAATCCATACCAGCATTGCATAAAAGAAAATTGGCACTGGTTCCAGCACATTAAGGTATACATAACGTAAAATAGATACAATAAACATAACAAAGCATGCTATGCCTACTACAGTGTAAGTAATAACATATTTTTTACTGCGTTTGGTTGTATCAACAGCTAAACTCATTAAACAGCCTCCTAAATTTAATTATAATTAACGTTATTATTATATAACAAAAAAGCATAACGGTAAAGGAAAAGATAGACAGCATATTAAAATTCGCAGTAAAAAAGGATGGGCACAAGTACCCATCCTGATATCAATTAAAATTTTAAGTTGGATTAGATTGAGAAATATTAGAATTAAACTGCTGCTACTTCATGCAGTTTTGCAATTTCAGCATCGTCAAAGCCAAATTCTTTCAGAACTTCGTCAGTGTGCTGGCCAAGTACCGGAGCTGCTTTTTCTACGCCGCAAGGAGTTTCGGAGAATTTAATAGGTACACCGGGGATCTTCATCTTGCCGGCAGTCGGATGTTCAACTTCTACAATCATCTCACGGAAGTTAACCTGCGGGTCGTTTACAACCTTATCAATGGTGTTGATAGGTGCGCACGGAATAGCTGCTGCTTCCAGTTTTTCCAGCCAATGTTCAATGGTATCGGTTACAAATACTGCATCAAGAATTTCTTTCAGTGCAGGTTCATTGTTAGTTCTGTCAGCATTGGTAATAAAGCGCGGATCTTCAATGAGTTCCGGTTTATTGATCAAATCACAGAGCTTCTTCCAAAGTCTGTCGTTGCCTGCGCCAACAATCAACAGGCCGTCGCTTGCCGTAAAGGATTCGAACGGAGTGATGGAAGGATGGCGGTTTCCGAGCGGAGTCGGGTTTACGCCATTTACAAAGTAACGGCTTACTGCGTTTTCCAGAATTGCAACCTGGCAGTCAAGCATGGATACGTCAATTTCCTGGCCAATGCCGCTTACTTCGCGTTTATAAAGAGCAGTGGTAATACCGGTTGCAAGGAAGATACCTGCAATAATATCGCCTACGGAAGCGCCAACACGGCAGAAAGTATCTTTATCCGGGCCGGTGATGCTCATGATGCCGCCCATTGCCTGTACAACAACGTCATAGGCAGGTTTCATGGTGTAAGGGCCGGTCTGGCCGAAACCGGAGCAGGATGCGTAAATAATTTTCGGGTTGATTTCTTTCAATACGGAATAGTCCAGGCCGAATTTTTTCATGGTGCCCGGTTTAAAGTTCTCAACAACAACGTCAGCTTTTTTAACCATTTCTTTGAAAACGGCTTTAGCTTCTTCAGACTTGAAGTTCATAGTCATGGAACGTTTGTTGCGGTTCAAGCTCATGAAATACGCGCTTTCTTTCCCGATAAAAGGTCCGTAAGCACGGCTGTCATCGCCAATTTTCGGCTGCTCGATGTGGATTACATTTGCACCCATATCAGCAAGCATCATAGCAGCATAAGGGCCGGACAATACACGAGTGAGGTCCAGTACAACTACATTTTCCAACGGTTTCATTATCATTTTCCTCCTGTTTGTAAAAAACTCTCTGATTCAAGCAATACATCCGGATTTCTCCTTATTTATTGCCCATCAGCCAAACAATATTTATTCTGTGAGAGCCGCACAGATCAAATATTAACAAATTTATCTTAACAAATTATTGTTAAAATTGCAAATCTTTTTAGTTAAATTTACTGATAAGAATAAAATATTATGCAGGTACGGAAGAACCGTACCTGCATAAGTCCGAATCTTAACTCTAATTAATTAGAAGCCAAGGATACCAAAGAATACGTAGCAAACGATACCGGAAACGATGGACATGGAAAGACCCCAAATCAAAAGTTTACGGAACAGTACGCCTTTGTCTTCTTCTTCACCGGCAGAAGCAATGCACAGTGCGCCCAAAGTGGAAAGCGGAGAGGTATCTACCAGATGGGAACCTACGTCGATAGCAGAAATGATGGAAACAGGATCGCCGCCAGTCAATTCTACCAGACCAGGAGTCATCGGCAGGAACATCGGCATTACTACACCAGAAGAGCTGGAGTATGCAGAGATTACAGCCGGTACAAATGCTGTCCAGAAGCAGATAGTGGTCGGGCCGGCAACGGACGCCATTACTTCTACGAGGAAGTTCAGGCCGCCAGCCTTATCCATAACGTCGATCAATACGGATACGCCGCAAACCATCATGATTACGGACCAAGGCATTACTTTAACAGCAGCTTTGGAATCGCCATAACCGGTAAGCATGAGTACGATTGAAAGTACGAAGGAAATAGAACCTACGTTGGAGAGCATGTTGGTAATAGCTTTCGGGAATACGCCTTTCATACCAGGCAGGCCAGGAACAACTACTAAGATAATCAGGATTGCTACCATGAGCAATGTGGTTTTCTGAGCAGCGTTGAACGGTTCCGGTTTCGGAGCCAGTTCATCAATATCAAGAGCAGCGCCTTTCTGTTCTCTTAACCATTTCAAACCGCCCATTACAAAGAAGCCGCCAATGTTAACGAAGCCTTGTGCAAGTTCAGAGTTGAAATGAATTTTCCATGCTAAAGTATTCAGATAGTCCGGAGAAAGTCCGAGTTCACCAGCCATTTTTGCGATAAGGCCGTTGGAAATGATACCGGTAGGAGCAAACGGAGAGAATGCTGCACCGTTGCAGGCACCAACAACAAGCAATGTCATCAAAAATGCAGGCATTTTAACTTTAGAAGCAATAGCCATGGATACAGGAGCCATAAGTGCGCAGCCTGCGATATTGCCAGGGCCGATAGTGGTTACGAAAGTGCAGAGAATATAAATGATTAACGGTACAAGGGCAGTGTTGCCTTTGCAGGCACGTACGGAATAAGCCGTAAGTTTTTCCATAGTGCCGTTGGTCTGAGCCATACCAAAGAGGAAGGTTACACCAACCAGAATCATGAAAAGGCTAAGCGGGAATGCGTTCATGATTTTCGCTGCAGTGATATTGGAGAATATACCGCCTACGATAATACCGAACGCAATACCCAGGAAGCCTACGTTTAAATCTTCGTTTACGCAGCTGATGCCTACGAGGATTACCAGTGCGAGAATGGACACTAATGCAGGAAGTGAAATATCCATAATTGTTTCCTCCTATTTACGCAAAGTAAGACGGAATGCAGAAACCGGATATTAGCACAACGCAAAATACCATTCTAAAAATAGTAAACTATTTTAGATTGCGTTAGTAACTTAGCCTAACTATTCTTTTGTTATTAGAAACCAAGCAGTCCGAAGAATACATAGCAAACGATACCGGAAACGATGGACATGGAAAGACCCCAAATCAAAAGTTTACGGAACAGAACGCCTTTATCTTCTTCTTCACCGGCAGATGCAATGCACAGTGCGCCCAAAGTGGAGAGCGGAGAAGTATCTACCAGGTGAGAGCCAACGTCGATTGCGGAAATAATAGCAATCGGGTCGCCGCCGGTCAATTCTACCAGACCAGGAGTCATCGGCAGGAACATCGGCATTACTACACCAGAGCTGGAGGAGTAAGCAGAAATTACAGCCGGTACAAATGCTGTCCAGAAGCAGATGGTGGTCGGGCCAGCTACGGAAGCCATTACTTCTACAAGGAAGTTCAGGCCGCCAGCTTTATCCATAACGTCGATAAGTACGGATACGCCGCAAACCATCATGATAACGGACCAAGGCATTACTTTAACAGCAGCTTTGGAATCGCCATAACCGGTAAGCATAAGGATGATAGAAAGAACGAAGGAGATAGAACCAACGTTGGAAAGCATGTTGGTGATGTATTTCGGAAGAGTACCTTTAACGCCAGGCAGACCAGGAACTACTACCAGGATAATGAGGATAGCAACGAGCAGCAGAGTGGTTTTCTGTGCAGCGTTGAACGGTTCCGGTTTCGGAGCCAGTTCATCAATATCAAGAGCAGCGCCTTTCTGTTCGCGGATCCATTTCAAACCGCCCATTACAAAGAAGCCGCCGATGTTAACGAAGCCTTGTGCAATGGTGGAGTTGAAGTGAATTTTCCAAGCCAAAGTGTTGAGGTAATCAGCAGGAATGCCGAGTTCCGGAGCACATTTAGCAATGATGCCGTTAGAAATAATACCGGTAGGAGCAAACGGAGAGAATGCTGCACCGTTGCAGGCACCAACTACGAGCAGGGTCATCAGGAAAGCAGGCATTTTAACTTTGGAAGCAATAGCCATTGCAACCGGAGCCATCAATGCGCAGCCAGCGATGTTGCCAGGTCCGATGGTGGTGATAAAAGTAGCAAGGATGTAAATAATGATAGGTACAAGGGCAGTGTTGCCTTTGCAAGCACGAATAGAATAAGCAGTAAGTTTTTCCATAGTGCCGTTGGTCTGAGCCATACCAAAGAGGAAGGTTACGCCGACCAGAATCATGAACAGGCTTAACGGGAAAGCGTTCATAACTTTAGATGCAGGAGTACCTGCGAAAACGCCGCCTACGATAATACCGAAAGCGATACCGAGGAAGCCTACGTTCAAATCTTCATTAACGCAGCTGATGCCTACGAGGATTACCAGTGCGAGAATGGACACTAATGCAGGAAGCGAAATATCCATAATTTAGTTCCTCCTATTTGTTAGATTAAGATGGAACTGGAAATCAGATATTCGCACTTTGCAAAATACCATTCTAAAAATAGCGAACTAATTTTAGATTGCGTTAGCAAACGTTCGCTTGATTACTCTTGTTCTTCTTACAGACCAAGTACACCGAAGAATACGAAGCAAACAATACCGGAAACAATGGACATGGAAAGGCCCCAAATCAAAAGTTTACGGAACAGTACGCCTTTATCTTCGTACTCAGGAGCAGCTGCAATGCAGAGTGCACCCAGAGTGGAAAGCGGAGAAGTATCTACAAGGTGGGAACCTACGTTGATAGCGGAAATGATGGAAATAGCATCGCCACCAGTTAATTCTACCAAACCAGGAGTCATCGGCAGGAACATCGGCATAATTACACCAGAGGAGCTGGAGTATGCAGACAGAACAGCCGGTACGAAGGATGCCCAGAAGCAGATAGTGGTCGGGCCAGCTACGGAGGACATAATCTGAACAAGGAAGTTCAGGCCACCGGATTTATCCATAACGTCGATCAATACGGATACGCCGCAAACCATCATGATTACGGACCAAGGCATTACTTTAACAGCAGCTTTGGAATCGCCGTAACCGGTGAGCATGAGTACAATAGAAAGTACGAAGGAAATAGAACCTACGTTAGAAAGCATATTGGTGAGCATTTTCGGCAGAGTGCCTTTAATACCAGGCAGCCCAGGAACTACTACCAAAAGAACGAGGAGTGCTACCATCAGCAAAGTGGTAGTCTGTGCAGCGTTGAACGGTTCCGGTTTCGGAGCCAATTCATCGATATCCAGAGAAGCACCGCGCTGTTCTTTCAGCCATTTAGCGCCGCCCATTACCATAAAGCCTACTACGGTTACGAAGCCTTGTGCAAGAGTGGATTTGAAGTATACCATCCATGCAATAGCATCAAGTTCGTCAGCAGGAATTCCGAGATCAGGAGCAACTTTAGCGATGATGCCGTTGGAGATGATGCCGGTCGGTGCAAACGGAGAGAATGCAGCGGCGTTGCAGGCACCTACTACGAGCAGGGTCATCAGGAATGCAGGCATTTTAACACGGCCGGCGATAGCCATAGCTACCGGAGCCATAAGTGCGCAGCCTGCGATGTTGCCAGGGCCGATAGTGGTCAAGAAGTCGGAAAGTAAGAAAATAATGATAGGAATTAAAGCAGTGTTGCCTTTGCAGACACGAATGGAATAAGCAGTGAGTTTTTCCATGGTGCCGTTGGTTTGTGCCATACCGAAAAGGAATGTAACACCAACCAGAATCATAAACAGGCTAAGCGGGAAAGCATTCATAATCTTAGTTGCAGGGGTGCCGCCAAAGACGCCGCCTACGATAATACCGAACGCAATACCGAGGAAGCCTACGTTTAAATCCTCATTAACGCAGGAAATACCTACAAGAATAACCAACGCGAGGATGGACATTAAAGCAGGAAGTGAAATATCCAATTTCGTCACTCCAATCTTCATAAATTAGCTCAGATGAGCTAAACATAATAATGCCGTTAAGTTTCTGGCTTGACGGCTTATGCGGTACCCGGGCGGCATAACCGCCCGTTTTAACCGCAAATAAACATTTTGTTAGTTTTAGCTATTCAGCTAAGTTTAAAATTAATCTTCTTCTGCCGGGAAAGATTTGTGAAGAGCTTTCGTTAAACCAACGAAAAGTCCAATAACAACAAACATGGTCGGCAGAGCTACGCACATCATAATGACAGCTTTTTCAGTTGCTCCCATTTTTACACCTCCAAAAATATTCCAGTGGAAAGCACGCTATAAGGAAAGTTACAAATTACAGATTACATTTTTTCCAGAGCAGGAATCATAGCAAGAACCAAACCACCTGCTACTACGGATGCAACCTGACCAGCAACGTTTACGCCGATAGCATGTTGGATGATGAAGTTAGTCGGGTCTTCTTTCAAAGCCATTTTAGCGATTACACGGCCGGACATCGGGAATGCGGAAATGCCGCAAGCACCGATCATCGGGTTGATTTTCTTAGCGCTGAACATGTTCAGGATTTTAGCGAAGATAACGCCGCCAACGGTATCGAATACGAATGCTACAGCACCGAGAGCCATGATGAGAAGTACCTGGAAGTTCAGGAAACGTTCAGCAGTCATGGTACCGCCGATGGTAATACCAAGTACGAGGGTTACCAGGTTGGACAGTTCGTTCTGAGCGCAGTTGGACAGGTTATCAACAACACCGGATTCTTTAAGAACGTTACCGAACATAAGAGCACCGATAAGAGCAACAGACAGAGGAGATACAACGCCTGCTACGATAACGATCATGATCGGGAACAAGAATTTAGTGGTGTCAGATACAGGTTCTTCGTTTTCAAAGCCCATACGGATTTTGCGTTCGTTCTGAGTGGTAACAGCTTTGATAACAGGCGGTTGGATAACCGGTACCAAAGACATGTAGCAGTAAGCAGCTACGGACAGAGGTCCAAGCAGTTCTACTGCATAACGGCTTGCTACATAAATGGTGGTCGGGCCGTCAGCTGCACCGATGATACCGATAGAGGATGCATGCGGGAAGGAGAAGCCCAGGAAAGTAGCGCCGATAGCGGTAGCGAAGATACCGAACTGAGCAGCTGCTGCGAACAGCATTACGGACGGACGGCGAATCAACGGAGCGAAATCGCACATTGCGCCGATAGCAATGAAGATAAGTACAGGGAACAGTTCGTTTGCGATACCTGCATTGTACAGGGTAATCAAGAAGCCTTCAGCACCCGGTTCAGTGGATACTGCAGAGGAATGCGGAATGTTAGCAAGAATTGCACCGAAGCCAATCGGAAGCAACAGAGCCGGTTCATAGTCGTATTTAACGGCCAGGAAAATCAGCAAGCCGCCGATAAGCCACATAATAACATGAGTATAGCTAAGACCAAGAATACCCTTCAGGAGTTCTTCAAGATAAGGGTATTGTACGAGTAAAGAATCCATTCTTAAACCTCCAATATTCAATTGCTTTCCTATAAATTCATCTGATAGCAGTGCCGGTAGTTAAACTGCCGGCATTGCTACTATACTTGAAGAATTGAAGGAAATTAGCCGATAACAGCCATGATCTGGCCAGGTTTTACGTTTTCGTTAACGTCTACGTTGATGGATTTAACGGTGCCGTCAACAGGTGCAGCAATTTCATTCTGCATTTTCATAGCTTCGAGCATAAGAACTACGTCGCCTTTTTTAACGGTGTCGCCAGCTTTAGCTACGATTTTGCTTACTTTACCAGGCATCGGAGCGGTAAGCGGGGTGTCGCCAGCTGCTACTGCTGCCGGAGCAGGAGCTGCTGCCGGAGCCGGAGCGGGAGCCGGTGCTGCTGCCGGAGCCGGAGCTGCTACCGGAGCCGGAGCGGGAGCTGCAACCGGAGCTGCTGCTACCGGAGCTGCTGCTACAACGCCTTCTTCTGCAACTTCAACGGTGTAAGCTACACCATTAACGTTAACTTTGAATTTTCTCATTTGAAATTCCTCCATTTCACTTTTTAAAAAAATTTTATTTTCGTGCAGCAGATAACTGGTATCTGCTGCAGTCAAAACTAAAAATTAGTAGCACTCTTGTCTTTTGTTCATCAAAGACAAGCGGCCAGTCTGAGCCCAAAGCGTACTCGGTTTTTTAATACGTACTACAGCTACGCCGCCGCCAGCATGCTGGATAGCTGCTGCCATTGCTGCAATCATTTCATCGTCATTCATAACCATGCTGATTGCACCGCTGATAGCTGCAATTACTTCGGGGGGAGTGCCGGCGGGAACCGCAGGAGCCGGAGCTGCTGCTACCGGAGCCGGGGCTGCAGCTTTAGGAGCTTCTTTTTTCTTCTTGCTGCCGCCAAATAATCCAAAAAATCCCATTACGATTTCCCCTTTCTATGCATTAAAGCGGAATATTACCGTGTTTCTTAGCCGGACGGCTTTCACGTTTGGAATCCAGCATTTGCAATGCATTGATAATGGTCGGGCGGGAATCTTTCGGTTGAATTACGATATCAACCATGCCACGTTTTGCAGCCTGATACGGGGTTGCAAAGTTGTCAATGTATTCAGCAGTTTTAGCTTCAACATCAGGATCTTTACGGAAGATGATGTTAGCTGCACCAGCAGGGCCCATAACTGCGATTTCAGCAGTCGGCCAAGCGATAACCTGGTCAGCACCAAGTTCCTGAGAGCACATTGCGAGGTAAGAACCGCCGTATGCTTTACGGGTAATCAAAGTAATTTTAGGTACGGTTGCTTCAGAGTATGCATAGAGCATCTTAGCGCCATGACGGATAATGCCGCCATATTCTTGGTTGGTGCCAGGCAGGAAGCCCGGAACGTCTACCAGGTTCAACAGAGGAATGTTGAAAGCGTCGCAGAAGCGAATGAAGCGGGAAGATTTGTCAGATGCATTGATATCAAGGCAACCTGCCATAACTTTCGGCTGGTTAGCAATAATACCTACGGTCTGGCCATCCATACGTGCGAAGCAGGTAATGATGTTCTGAGCGTAGTATTGCTGGGATTCATAGAATTCACCGTTATCAACAATGCTCTTGATAATGTCTTTCATATCATAAGGATGATTGGAATTATCAGGAATAATGCTGTTCAGTGCTTCGTCGGTTCTGGTCGGGGAGTCACCGGTTTCGATAATCGGTGCGCCTTCCATGTTGTTGGACGGAAGGAAGCTGAGCAGATAACGGATTTGTTTAATGCAGTCTTCGTCGTTTTCAGCTGCAAAGTGAGCTACACCGGAAGTCTGGTTGTGGGTCATAGCGCCGCCCAGTTCTTCTTGGGTAACTTCTTCGCCGGTAACGGATTTAACAACTGCAGGGCCGGTAATGAACATTTTGGAAGTGTTCTTTACCATGTAGATGAAGTCGGTCAGAGCCGGGCTGTATACAGCGCCGCCTGCGGAAGGACCCATGATAGCAGAGATCTGAGGAATAACACCGGATGCGCTGGTGTTTTCGAAGAAGATCTTGCCATAGCCGCCCAGAGCGTCAACAGCTTCTTGGATACGAGCACCGCCGGAATCGTTCAGACCAACGCACGGAGCACCCATTTTGAGAGCAAGGCGCTGTACTTTAACGATTTTGTTAGCATGCATTTCGCCGAGGGAGCCGCCTTCAACGGTGAAGTCCTGAGCGAATACATAAACCAGACGGCCGTCAACAGTGCCGTAACCGGTGGTTACACCTTCGCCCGGGAGTTCTTTTTTGTCCTGGCCGAAGTTGGTGCAACGATGGCTTACGAAACGATCCAATTCAACGAAGCTACCTTCGTCAAGTAATAATGCGATTCTCTCACGAGCAGTCAGTTTACCGCTTTCGTGCTGTTTAGCTACTTTCTTTTCGCCGCCAGCTGCGATAATGTGTTCGGAGAGTTTGAGCATTTTCTCAATTCTTTCTTGAGTAGACAAATCTTACACCTCCATATAATTGGGGAGAACTTATTTATACATGCAGGCGGGCGTAGTATCAGGCGCCCGTCTGTTATGTATCTGATTTTTGTGTGCTGCACAAGCAGCTTAATTTCTGTTCAGGCAGAAATTATTTTTTTGCAGGAGCGCAGAGTTCGAGCAAAATGCCAACAGATTTCGGATGAACGAAAGCAATGTCCATTCCGCCTGCACCACCGCGAGGTGCTTTGTCAATCATGATGCCGCCTTTTTCCTGTACGCCGGCGATAGCAGCTTCGATGTCGTCAACACGGAGAGCAATGTGCTGGATGCCCTGGCCGTTTTTAGCAATGTATTTGCCGATCGGGCCATCATTGTTTTCGGTAATATCAACAAGAAGCTCAAGCAGAGTTTCGCCGCAAGGAATGAATACGGTTTTTACGCCCTGTTCGGGAACCGGTTCTTCACCAGTGCATTCCAGACCGAGAACTTCGGTGTAGAATTTTTTGGATACATCCAAATCTTTGCAGGCAATACCTACATGGTCAACACAAATTACTTTGAACATTTTTAATTCCTCCTTAAAGAATTAATTTGGTGGTTTTATTTCAAAACTTTACCAACAATGTCATCAACTACAGAGTACGGTTCAATTTCGCGGCCCTGCAGTTTTTCTACCAAGGAATCAAATTCATCGGTAGCTACTACATTTTTATCAATGTAACGGTTTACTTTATCGTTAAGCATCGCAGTAACCTCGTTTTTAATGCGGGCTTTGCGGATTTTAACGATTTCACCGCTATCATTCAGATATTTCTGGTGCTCCTCAATGGAGTCTACAACTGCTTCTATGCCTTCACCCTTGCTGGCAATGGTCCGGTTGATCGGCGGACGCCAGCCAACATGTTCGGGATTTAATTCCAACATCATTTCAATCTCTATGTTGAGCTTGTCTGTGCCTTCACGATCAGCTTTGTTAATCGTGAACAAATCACCGATCTCAAGTATACCTGCTTTAATAGCCTGAATATCATCACCCATGCCCGGGATTACAACAACCATGGTGGTATCGGCAGTTTTTACGATATCAACTTCAGATTGCCCTACGCCTACGGTTTCGATGATAATGATGTCAAAGCCAAAAGCATCCATCAATTTGACTGCATCGCCTGCTTTTTGCGATAAGCCGCCCAAGCTGCCTCTGGTAGCCATAGAACGGACAAAAATGCCTTCATCCGAAGACAAATCCAACATTCTGATACGGTCGCCCAAGATAGCGCCGCCGGAGAACGGACTGGTGGGGTCTACTGCAATAATGCCAACAGTTTTACCGCGTTTACGGAATTCTTTGGCAAGTTTATCGGTCAAAGTACTTTTGCCAGCACCCGGAGGTCCGGTTATACCAATGACATAAGCATTGCCGGTGTGGGGATATAAAGCTGTCATAATTTCAACAGCATTGTCATACTCGTTTTCAACGGCCGTAATTGCTTTGGCCAGTGCCAAACGGTTGTGGTTTAATACGCCTTCAACAATGTTCAAATTTCACACCGCCTTGTTGAGGTCTGATAAAAATTTTAGGTTGCAAGGCGGACAAGCCGCCTTGCAAATTTTTAAGACCTAATTATTTTACGTTTGCGTTGATGAAGTCAACGATAGCGCTGGTCGGGGTGCCAGGAGTGAATACTTCGGCAATGCCAGCAGCTTTCAGGCCCGGGATGTCAGCGTCAGGAATAACGCCGCCGCCGATAACCAGAACATCGTTCAGGCCTTTTTCTTTCAAAAGTTCTACAACTTTCGGGAAAAGGGTGTTATGAGCGCCGGAGAGCAGGCTCAGAGCAACAACTTTAACGTCGTCCTGCAGAGCAGCTTCAGCGATTTGTTCCGGGGTCAGACGGATACCGGTATAAATTACTTCAAAACCAGCGTCGCGCAATGCACGAGCTACAACTTTAGCACCGCGGTCATGTCCATCAAGACCCGGTTTTGCTACTAAAACTCTGATATTAGACATTATCTACTTACCTCCCTATTATTGTTGGCTAAGTTAATTACAGCTGGGTATGAGCCTGGTATTCGCCGAATACTTCTCTCATTACGCCGCAGATTTCGCCTTCGGTTGCATAAGCTTTAACAGCTTCGAGGATCAAAGGCATCAGGTTAACGCTTTCATCAGCGCAGCCTGCTTTAAGAGCAGCAAGGGTTTCTTCAACTTTAGCGTTGTCACGGCGAGCTTTCAATGCAGCGATTTTTTCAGCCTGCAGTTTGCCAACAGAGCCGTCTACGCGCAGCAGGTTTTTCGGGGGTTCTTCTTCCTGCTGGAATTTGTTAACACCAACGATAATACGGTTACCTTTTTCAACATCCATCTGCCATTTGTAAGCGGAATCCTGAATTTCTTTCTGGATGTAGCCTTTAGCGATAGCTTCCGGAGCGCCGCCGAGTTCGTCAATTTTCTTAATGTATTCCCAAGCTTCAGCTTCGATCTTATTGGTCAAAGCTTCTACATAGTAGGAACCGCCCAACGGGTCAATGGTGTCAGCCAGGCCGGATTCGTAAGCAACGATTTGCTGAGTACGCAGAGCGATGGTTACGGATTCAGTGGTCGGCAGAGCCAAAGCTTCGTCTTTGGAGTTGGTGTGCAGGGACTGGGTACCACCCATTACTGCAGCTGCGGTTTGCAGAGCAACACGAACGATGTTGTTGTTCGGCTGCTGAGCGGTCAGCATGGAACCAGCGGTTTGGGTATGTACGCGGAGCATCATGGATTTCGGTTTTTTAGCGCCGAATCTTTCTTTCATAACTTTAGCCCATACACGACGGGAAGCGCGGAATTTAGCGACTTCTTCGAGTACGTTGTTGTGAGCATTCCAGAAGAAGGACAGACGGCCAGCGAAAGCGTCAACGTCCATACCAGCTTTGATAGCAGCTTCTACATAAGCAATGCCGTCAGCGATGGTGAATGCGATTTCCTGAGAAGCGGTGGAACCAGCTTCACGGATATGGTAACCGGAAATGGAGATGGTGTTCCACAGCGGAACATTTTTGGAGCAATATTCAAAAATGTTGGTGATAAGACGCATGGAGGGTTTCGGCGGGAAAATGTAGGTGCCGCGAGCAGCATATTCTTTCAGGATATCGTTCTGAATGGTGCCGCGGAGTTTATCAGCGGAAACGCCTTGTTTTTCAGCAACTGCGATGTACATGCAGAGCAGTACAGAAGCAGGAGCGTTGATGGTCATAGAAGTGGAAACTTTGTCCAGAGGAATACCGTCGAACAGGATTTCCATATCTGCCAGGGAGTCGATAGCTACGCCTACTTTACCAACTTCGCCTTCGGACATCGGGTCAGTGGAATCATAACCGATCTGGGTCGGGAGGTCGAATGCGCAAGACAGGCCGCTGCCGCCGTTAGCCAGCAGGTATTTATAACGTTTGTTGGATTCTTCAGCAGTGGAGAAACCAGCATACATACGCATGGTCCAGAAACGGCCGCGGTACATGGTAGGTTGTACACCACGGGTGAAAGGATATTCACCAGGGAAACCGAGGTCTCTTTCATAGTCGAAACCTTCGATGTCAAGCGGGGTGTAGAGTCTGTTAGGCTCCAGGTTTGCGCGTTCAGGGGTTTTAACCAGTTTAGCTTCTACTTCTTCAGTGTATTTAGCTAAGCCAGCTTTCAGAGTTTCATTTGACATTCTCAAATCCTCCTTAAAATTTTTGTTTTCATACAAGGGTTGGACTGCCCAAGTACGGTGAGAGTGTCCGTCAAAGACGGTCTATGGCAAAGCCTTGCGGCTTCGTCAACATATTTATTTAAGCTGTGCCGGAGGACTCGCTACCGCCGGCACAGACTTAAGCCCCAATTAAACTGGGATTATTTTTCCATGCTGCCGGTTTTGTTGAAGCGGTTATGGAAATCGAAAGCTTCTTCAAGCAGATGCGGAGTCTGGCTGTTGCCGCAAGCTTCGCAAGCTCTGTGGAAGTAATCCAGCAAAAGCGGCTGATATTTCGGGTTAGCAATCTGATCAATGATGATCGGAGCTTTTTCTTTCGGAGTCAGGCCACGGAGGTCAGCAACGCCGCGTTCGGAAACGATAACGTCAACGTCGAGGGTTGCATGGTCGATATGGCTGCAGAACGGAACAACGGAGCTGATTTTGCCGCCTTTTGCCAGGGAGTTGGTGAAGAATACGGTGAGGTAACCGTTACGGGCAAAGTCGCCGGAACCGCCAACGCCGTTCATCAATTTGGTACCGCAGATATGAGTGGAGTTTACGTTGCCGTAAATATCAACTTCGATAGCGGTGTTCATTGCGATAACGCCAATGCGGCGTGCAACTTCAGGGCTGTTGGAGATTTCCTGCGGACGGAGAATCAGGTAAGGTTTGTAATGGTCAAGGTTTTCATAGAATTTTTTCTGGCATTCCGGAGACGGAGTCAGAGCGGTACCGGAAGCAACACGGAGTTTGCCGGCATCGATGAGGTCGAACATACCGTCTTGGATAACTTCGGTGTAAACGGTGAGGTCTTCGAAGTCGGAGTTAACAAGGCCGTTGATAACAGCGTTAGCAACGGAGCCTACGCCGGACTGCAGCGGAAGCAGGTTTTTCGGCAGGCGGCCTTCAGCAACTTCTTTTTTGAAGAATGCTACGAGGTTTTCGCCCATGTGTTTAGCGTCTTCGTCGATTTCGCCGAGCGGACGAACTTTATCGGTGATGTCGCAAGGAACAACAGCAACGATTTTGTCGAGTTCGCAAGGAATGTACGGAGTACCAATACGGTCTTCCGGTCTTTCGATAGGAATCGGTTTACGGTACGGAGGATCAAGAGGTACATAGGAGTCATGCATACCTTCCAAACCTGCCGGTTGGCTGGTGTTAACTTCTACGATAACTTTTTTAGCGCCTGCTACATAAGAGGAGCTGTTGCCCATGGAAGTGGTCGGGATAAGGCCTACTTTGCCGTCGCCGAGGTCGTTGATTTTGCATACTTCAACGATTGCTACGTCTACGCCTTTGCGGTTAGCCATGAAGCCATAGCGAACCATCTGTGCCATGTGGCTGAGGTGAATGTCAGCATATTTTACTTTACCTTCGTTGATAGCTTTGCGGAGGGTGCCGTTGGTCTGATAAGGCAGGCGGCGGTCCATAATGCCAGCTTCTACCATTGCCTGGTCAATTTCAGGGCCTACAGAAGCGCCGGTCCAAACGTTAACTTTGAAATCGGTGCCTTTGTATCTTTCAGACAGGGCAAGAGGTACAGCTTTCGGATAGCCAGACGGAGTAAAGCCGCTGACACCCAAGTTGTCACCATTGTGAATAAAGTCGGTTGCGGCTTCTGCGCTCATTACTTTGCCAGCAACCGCATCGCAAATACGATCTTTAATATCGATCATGTTCCTTCCTCCTTGAAATTAAATATATATGGTTTCTGCCTTTCGGCACTTAACTTATCCGGCGAAAAATACTCTGCAAACGCCAGGCGTTTGTCTATACCGTCCGCCAAATAAGGCAAACCCATAACATAAAAAAGGAGCACTTTAGTGTTATCCCGAAATTTAATAATTAAACTCAATAACGCCAAGTGCCAGCTCACGCATTTTCCGGAGCGGGCACGCCCGGACTGCAAGCCGCCGGCGTAAGGCTTCCGCAAGGGTTCCGCTACCCTGTTGTCTGCCAACGCCTGAACATACCTTCTTTTGGTTTCTTTATATACTTCGACACCACCTGCAAAATTCCTTCTGCCGAAGCTCTATTTGTGATATTTTTTTGAAATTTTTTATGAAATTGCCGTTAAATATTCAGATTTTCATCTAACGTTATTATAGCACATAACCTGTCAGGATATTTTCTGAATTTTTAACAAGCTCAGGCCCTTTTCTGACCCTTACAATATAATAGCAGTAAAATTGTAACATGGCAAGCCTTTTGTTTACATTTTTTAAAGAAATACCCTTCGGACTCAAAAGTCCGAAGGGTATTTTATAGCATTTTATTAGTATATTTAACGTATTTGCCGGTGATAGTGCGTGTGCAGGAGATTGTGTGCTTTTTCTCCAAGCGGTTTGCCCAGCCAAGTATCATAAAGTTCAATTATTTCAGGATTTTCGTGCGATTTTCGTAACTCATTGGCTCTGTCACAATCAAAGAGTCCCTTTCTGCGCAGTTTCCTGATTTCGGCATTAACCGGAACAGGCTGCCCGCCGCCGCCGATGCATCCGCCAGGGCATGCCATTACTTCTATGAATTGATAATCGGCAGTGCCGTTTTTAACTCTTTCCAGCATTTCCATTGCCGATTTAAGAGTATGTACAACGGCAATTTTTATTTTTTTGCCGGCAATTTCAAGTTCCGCCTCGCGGGTATGTTCCATGCCGCGCACTTCTTCATAATCAACGTGCGGCAGGTTTTCTCCGGCAAGCACATCGGCAACTGTTCTCAGCGCCGCTTCCATAACGCCGCCGGTTGTGCCAAAAATTACGCCCGCGCCGCTGCCCGTGCCAAGCGGAGAATCAAAGTTTTCTTCCGGCAGGTTTTTAAAATCAATTCCTGCTTCGCGTATCATGCGCCCAAGTTCGCGCGTTGTAATTACTATATCAACATCGCGGTAACCGGAATCGCACATTTCAGGCCTTGCGGCTTCCGCCTTTTTGGCCGTGCACGGCATTACGGATACGCTGACTATTTTGGCAGGGTCAATGCCGGCTTTTTCCGGATAATAGGTTTTGGCGATTGCACCGAACATCTGCTGGGGCGATTTGGCTGTGGAAAGATGGTCCAAAAGTTCAGGATATTTCAGTTCAATCATATTAACCCAGCCCGGGCTGCACGAAGTAATCATCGGCAGCAGCCCGCCGTTTTGCAGGCGGTCTAAAAATTCATAGCCTTCTTCCATAATGGTAAGGTCGGCAGAAAAATCAGTATCAAAAACTTTATCAAAACCCAAATGGCGCAGTGCTGCAACCATTTTGCCTGTTACAATGCTGCCGGGTTCCATGCCCAGTTCTTCGCCAATGGCAACACGCACGGAAGGCGCGGTCTGCACAATAACAATTTTATCGGGGTCATTAATGGCATCCCAAACTTTTTCGGTGTCGTCACGTTCAACAATGGCGCCTGTCGGGCAAACGCTGGCGCACTGGCCGCAGTAGCTGCACGCCACATTGCCGAGGTCCTGTTCAAACGCAGTTGAAACGATGGTATCAAACCCGCGGTTGGCAAAGCTGTAAACATTCATGCCCTGCACATCGCGGCAAACGCGTATGCAGCGCCCGCAGAGAATACATTTTTCCTGGTCGCGTACAAGGCAGGGGTTGCTGCCATCAATAGTATGGGCTTTGCGTGCACCACCTTCAAAGCGGATTTTGCGCAGGCCAAGGTCTGCGGCAATTTTTTGCAGTTCGCAGTCCCCGCTTTTCTGGCAGGACAGGCAGTCTTTGGGGTGGTTCGCCAAGAGCAGTTCAACAACCATTTTGCGCGCTGCCCTTACTTTAGGCGTATTAGTTTTAACTACCATGCCTTCCGCTACCGGATATACGCAGGATGCAACAAGGCTTCTTGCCCCGCTTGCTTCCACCACGCACAGGCGGCAGGCACCTTCCGGCGCAAGCTCCGGATGGTAGCACAGAGTTGGTATATAAATTCCGGCACTGCGTGCCGCTTCCAAAATCGTTGCATTTTTAGGGGCCTGTACAGTTTGCCCATTAATTGTTAAGGTAACCATTTCCATTGTTCTGCCCCCTTATCCCTTAACTATTGCCTTAAACGGGCAGGCTGCCATGCAGGCGCCGCATTTAATGCATTTAGTGGTATCAATAACGTGCTGGCTGCGCGGCTGGCCGCTGATAGCCTGAACCGGGCACTGGCGTGCGCAGAGGCCGCAGCCTTTGCATTTATCCGTAATCTGATAGTTGGCAAGTTTTTCGCATACTCCTGCCGGGCAGCGTTTTTCTTTAATATGCGCTTCGTATTCATCGCGGAAATATTTAAGCGTGCTGAGTACGGGGTTAGGCGCTGTCTGCCCAAGGCCGCAGAGTGCAGTTTCTTTAATATTGCCGGCCAGTTCTTCCAAAAGTTCAATATCGCCTTCACGCCCCTGCCCTTCCGTAATGCGGGTTAAAATTTCCAGCATACGTTTGGTGCCTTCGCGGCAGGGTGTGCATTTGCCGCAGGATTCGGACTGCGTAAAGTTAAGGAAAAATTTGGCAACGTCAACCATGCAGGTGTCTTCGTCCATAACTACAAGGCCGCCGCTGCCCATCATTGCGCCGACGGAAATCAGCGAATCGTAATCAACGGAAAGGTCAAGCATGGATTCCGGCAGGCAGCCGCCGGACGGGCCGCCAATCTGCACGGCTTTGAATTTTTTGCCATTGGTAATGCCGCCGCCGATATCAAAAATAATCTCGCGCATGGTAATGCCCATCGGCACTTCGGCAAGGCCTGTGTTGTTGATTTTGCCGGTAAGGGCAAATACTTTGGTGCCTTTGGATTTTTCCGTGCCGAAACCGCAGTACCAGTCTGCACCGTTGGTAATAATGGAAGCTACGTTTGCGAAAGTTTCTACGTTGTTAATATTGGTAGGTTTGCCCCACAGTCCCGATACTGCCGGGAACGGCGGGCGCGGGCGGGGCATGCCGCGGCGTCCTTCGATAGATGCCATCAGCGCGGTTTCTTCACCGCATACAAAGGCACCGGCGCCTTCTTTTATATGAATTTTAAAACTGAATTTGCTGCCGAAAATGCTCTTGCCCAAAAGGCCCATTTGTTCGGCTTGGTCAATGGCTATGCGCAGGCGCTTGATAGCCAGCGGATATTCCGCGCGCACATAAATATAGCCTTCATCGGCACCGATGGCATAACCACAGATTGCCATGCCTTCAAGCACTTTATGCGGGTCACCTTCAAGCACACTGCGGTCCATAAAAGCACCGGGGTCGCCCTCGTCGGCGTTGCAGATAACATATTTTTTATCGTTTACGGAATTAGCGGCAAACTGCCATTTCATACCAGTGGGGAAACCGCCGCCGCCGCGTCCGCGCAGGCCGGATTTTTTAACTTCGTCAATAACCTCCTGCGGGGTCATGGTGGTAACGGCTTTGGCAAGCGCCTCATAGCCGCCTACCGCAATATATTCTTCTATCTGTTCAGGGTTAATGGCGCCGCAGTGTTCAAGCACCAGGCGTTTTTGCTTTTTATAAAAATTAATTTCCGAATAGGAAGGAATCTGTTCATGCGTAAGCGGTTCGTGGTATAAAAGACGCTCAACAATGCGCCCTTTAAACAGATGGCTTTCTACAATTTCTTCCACATCTTCCGGTTTTACGCGGCAGTAAAAAGTACCTTCCGGGTAAATAATTACCAGCGGGCCATGCTCGCAAAAGCCGTGGCAGCCGGTTTCTACAATCATAACCTCGTCGCTCAGCCCTTTTTGTTCAAGCTGTTTGGCAAACTCCAGCTGCACTTCTTTGCTGCCCGCAGATTTACAGCCGGTACCGCCGCAGACAAGGACATGTGCTCTTATATGCTGCATAAAAAACCCTCCCCGATTTTATTCCTGTTCTATCTTGCCTACAACAAGCTCCTGCACTACTCTGCCGTTAACTACGTGTTCGGCAATAATTTTTTTAACATCTGCCGGTTTTACTTTGCCGTAGGTAATGCGCGGTTCTCCGGGCCGCACAACATCCACCAGCACTTCTTTTTCGCACATGCCGATGCAGCCGGTCTGCTGCACCTGCACATCCGTCAGATGGCGTACAGCCAGTTCGTCAAGCACGGCTTTCATTACTTCGCGCGCACCGGCAGCAATGCCGCAGGTGCCCATGCCGATAATAATTTTGGTAGTGCTGTTCTGACGGACTTTAATATCGTTTTTCAGCTTTTCCCTTAAAGCCTTCAAATCCTCCAAAGTTTTCATTTTATTCCTCCTGCCCGGCATGCAGCGCGCCAAGCTGCTGCCTCAGATATTCTTCAGTCCAGCGGTAAATTTCCGGATGCGCAAAATCGGTGTCTTGCCCCAAAACCTCACGCACTTGCCGCGTGTCAAAGCAAAAAGCGCCGTTTGCCGTTTTATAGTTAAAAACAAGGTTAAGTTCAGGCGCGCCTGCCAGCAAAACGGCAATGCTGCCTGCAATATCGCCCAAGGGCGGACGGTCAATGTTATCTGCCTTAAAAGCGGCTTTAACAACTGTGCCCTCTCCCGGCTGCGATTTAATATCAAAATAACCGCCGCACTGGCTTGTTACCATATCCATAAAAGGTATGCCCATGCCTACTTTGCGCGTAAGGCGTGTGGTAACAAACGGGTCGCGCACTTTTTTAACCATTTCTTCCGTCATGCCGCGCCCGTCGTCACTGATGGAAAAAGTAAAATATCCGTTTTCGTTTTCATCAATGTCAATTTGCAGATTACGGGCACCGGCTTCAACCGAGTTTTGCGCCAAATCAAGTATATGCAGTGAAAGTTCTCTCATAATTACTGGTATTTTGCCAAGATAGCCTTTAATTTATCCGGCGTCAGCCTGCCGTGGGTATCTTCGTTAACCTGCATAACAGGTGCCAGGCCGCATGCGCCGATGCAGGCAACCGTTTCCAGCGTAAAGCGCAGGTCGTCAGTTGTATGCCCTGCTTTAATGTCAAGTTCTTTTTCCAGCGCCTGCAGAATAGTTTTACCGCCGCGTACATGGCAGGCAGTGCCCTGGCATACGCGGATAATATTGCGCCCGCGCGGATTAAGATGGAACTGCGAATAAAAAGTTACAACGCCGTAAATCTGCGCAATGGGGGTGCCGGTTTGTGCGGCAACATATTCCAGCGCGTCTTTAGGCAGATAATTATACAAGGATTGTACTTCCTGTAAAATCGGAATCAGTGCGCCCTTAACGCCTTCATATTTGGCAAGGATTGCGTCAATGCGGGTCTTTTCCGGATTTTCGCCGCCGCAGCAGCTGCATGTTCTCTCCACAAAGCTCATAGTACATTCTCTCCTTACTGTTAAATTTAAATGTACATATATTACTATAACAAAACACCGGCTTATATGCAACACTAATTAACATGTATACTTTGATTAGTATACACTATATCATTTTTAATAATCACGGTTCTCCAAAAAACAGCCCGGCTGCCAGCTGCGTCCGTCCTCTGACGCAAGCGCCAGTTTCAGCTCCGCCACCGTTAAACTTTTAACCGTAATTAAATTTTTAGGGCCGTTAATAAAGCTGTCCATCATGTGCGCGTCGCTGTCGGTAACATAGTTTAAGCCGCCGAGCGCCAGTTTCAGCTTCTGTTCTTTTAATTCCCTAATGCCGGCAGGGCTTATTTCAGCCGCTGCCAGCCCCATATCCGAAGGCAGAAAGCCAAGTTGCATCAAAAGGCTGTACGAGGGCCTGTCAACATGCGCAGCTATTGCCATGCCGCCCATGGCGTTTACTTTTTGTATAACTTCCGCAGCGGGCAGTTTTAAAGGCCCAAGCAGCATGCGTTCTTCTTCGGCTATAAAGTTGTCGTCATCATCAACAATAAACTGCGCGCCAAAACGCTCTGCGTTGTTTTTAAGCCCGCTCATATTGGCATCAACTATTTTCTGCCACGCGGCCAGCTGCTCCAGCGTATCAAACAGCACAACTATGTGCGCTTCTTCGCGGCATTCAACTTCCATGCCCGGAAAAACCTTAACACCGTAGTTTTTGGCTGCTTCAACCGCCGCCGCGGCATTGGCAGAAGCGTTATGGTCCGTAATAGCAACCGCGTCTACGCCGTACTGCGCCGCCCGCATAACAATATGGTGCGGCGTCATTTCTATTTCCGCGCAGGGCGAAAGCAGGGTATGGATATGGAAATCAGCCAGTAAGGTTTTCATTTTCCGTTGGTAATGCCAAGGGCATAAAGCTGCCCGGCTACAACATAAGCAGGCAAATCAGTAACGGCAATATTTATATTGTTGGCATCGGCTTTTTTCAGCGTTTCTTCTTCTACCGGGGCGCCGCCTGCCACAACCACTGCCGCAAGGCCTATTAAAGATGCCACTGCAGCCACGTTCTGATGCCCCTGCATTGTTACCCATACCATGCCGGGTTCAGCCTGCCCCATAACATTGCTTAAAAGGTCAGAAGCATAGCCGCCCGTAACCTCGGCCTGCATGTCGCCGGTATGCGTTAAAAGCTGCAAATTCAAGCTGTTAATTACTTCCTTTATCTGCATTGTTTTCTTCTCCGTTATCGTTAAAATCGTTATTGTCAATAGGTATCTGCCGTGCAAGTTCCAGCATGCCGTGCGCAAGTTTTTTAACGCTGGCACGCAGTTTAAAAATGCAGTCTATTTCCGTTGCCTTACCCTGAACAATATCTTCCGCAAGGCACTGGCAGTTTGGCGCGCCGCAGGCACCGCAGTCCAGCCCAGGCAGGGAATTGAGCACTTCTTCCATTTGTTCAAACTTCTTCATGGCTTCCAAAATATCGTCGTCAAGCTGCATCATCGGGCGCGGCACCAGTTTTTTTACATAAGCGCCGGATTTAGGGAAGCCCTCGCAGACCATGCTCTGCTTCATTGCCTCCACCCTGTCTGCCGGTTCGTGTTCACGCATCCGCGCAAGGCGCAGCTTAAGGTTCTTTTCCGCCACAAATTTATTTTCAGCCGTCAGCGGGCCGCCGATACAGCCGCCGCTGCACGCGCTGCATTCCACATAATCAACGTCCGGCATTTTATTCATGGAAATCTGTTCCAGCACGTCGTACACGTTTTCTATGCCATGCACCGCCAGCCCTTTTTCCACGCCTACGGCCGCAAGTTCGCCGCCGTAACAGCCCCAGCCCATGCCGTAGGAAGAAGCCGCGGTTATTTTTTTGCTTTCTTTAACGCTGCCGATAGAACGCATCAGCCTGCCGTAAATTTCCGAAATGGCAATGCTGCCGCTGAGCTGCGTATGCACTACGTCTACCGACTGGCGGATATTAGCGTCTTTCGACGGACAGGGAGCCAGAAACCATACGCCAATCTGTGATTCTTCAAGCCCCAGCCGTTCCATGGCTTCTTTTTTTACATAAATTGCGGCAGCCTCCACAGGCGGCAGCACCGGCACCACCTGTTTGATAAGTTCCGGGAACTTAACCTGAATAAGGCGCAGCACTGCCGGGCAGGTGCAGGAAATTAAAGGCTTGCGCCCGCCATTGTAGTTTTTAATGTAGTCTGCAATTTCCAGGGAAATATATTCCGAAGCCACAGCCACATCAAAAATTTCATCAAAGCCAAGGTTGCTTAAGCCCCCACGTATTGTTTCCTCCGAAATATCGGCCGGAAACTGCGCGTACAGCGAAGGAGGAGGCAAAACAATATTATATTGGTATTTTTTTATTTCTTCCAGTTTGTCCGAATATGCTTCTACCGCGTGATACGCACAGCGGCGCATACATTCGCCGCAGTCTATGCAGCGCGCCGCTATAAGTTCGGCCTTGCCGTTGCGCACCCTGATAGCATCGGTAGGGCACGCCTTAACGCAGGTTACGCAGCCTTTGCATTTAGAAGGCACAAAGCGGACAGAATGAATATAGCCTTCTGCCAATGGGCTCACCTCTTTTACAAGTCTTCGCTGATATGCTTAAACTCCATTGTGATGGAGGTTCCTTCTCCTATTTTGGATTGTATGTCAAATTTATCACTGCATTTCATCATGTTGGGCAGGCCCATACCGGCGCCAAAACCCATCTGGCGGATATAATCCGGCGCTGTCGACCAGCCTTCCTGCATGGCAAGTTTAATATCCGGTATGCCGGGGCCGTGGTCGGTAATGTTTATTACGGTATGGTCCTGAAAAATTTCCGCAGCAACCTTGCCGCCGCCGGCGTGAATAAGCACGTTCATTTCCGCCTCATAAGTGCCGATGGCTATGCGGCGCACAATATCTGCCGGTATGCCTATTTTTTGCAGCATGCGCTTAATGCCGCTCGAGGCTTCCCCGGCACGGTCAAAATCGCCGCCTGCCACGTCATAGCTTATTTTTACAGATTTAGCCTCCGTCATAACCCGCAGCCCCCTTTTTCCTGCGAACATCCGCGCAGCCCGGCCACATATAACAGCCCGCAGGCTTCAAACAGAGTGCAGTTTGTTGAAAGCACCGGCATCTGCGCTTCGCGTGCAAAGTCCAGAAAATCCGGCCCGGGCAGCTTGCCGCGTACTATAATAATGCCGCACAAATCGGTAATGCCCGCCGTACGGATAACCTGCATATTTGTAAGGCCTGTACACAAAAGGGTATTGCATTTGGTAAAAGCCAGCACATCACTCATAAGGTCGCTGCCGCAGCAGGTTTCAACGGGGCGTTCCATCAATTCTTCTCCCACAAGGATTTTTGCTTTTAAAACCCTCTGTACATCCTTTAAATTCATTTTTCCCTCCATAAAAATTAAAAATTTTCTGATTTTATTGTAGCGTGTCTGTCCCGGTATGTAAAGCAATTTTCTGCCGCCCGCTGCGGCTCAGCCTGTTTAAAAGGCTGCACTGCATCATTACCATCGACACGCACCAGAACAAAAGTCCCATATCCATATTAAAGTATACATGGTCGGTAAGGCCGCCTGCCAAAATGCCAACCAATGCCGCCAGATACCCCTGCCCTACGGCGCGCAGCCACGGGCGCACGCCTTTTACCGCCAGCTTAAAGGCATGCCAGGCAAAAACGGCAAGCACCAGCACAAAAACAATCAGCCCGTGCCAGCCGAGCTCTGCCAGAATATTAAGCATCAGGTTATGGCAGTGGTACATAATTACATTGGGGTTGTTCAAATAAAAATCGTATTCAGGGTAAATATACTGAAACCCGTACCAGCCTACGCCGTAAGGGTGTTCTTCTATAATAAAAAGCGTGCTTTTAAGATAGGCAAAGCGCAGCGCCACGGAGGTATCCTGAGTGCCGAAAATAGACATCAGCCTGTGCCATACCGCACCGTGCATAAAATATACGCCGCCTGCCGCACAAACTGCCAGCGGAACAAGCCATTTGCGCCAGAAAAACAAAAAGTAAAAAATCATGGCGCAGGCGCAGGCCACCCAGTTGCCGCGCGAAAAAGTATAAACAAGGCTTATGCCAAGCACTGCTGCCAGCACCAGTAAAAAACCGCGTATTTTACCCGTTGTTATTTTTATAAACGGCACGGCTATGCTTAAAAGCAGCACCAGATAACCGGCAAAAATGTTGGGGTTAATTAAAGTGCCGACAACGCGTGTTTTTAGTTCCGGAAACTGCGAAGGGTCTACCCACGGGTCGGTAGGCACAACGCCGGTAAAATGCTGGTAAATGCCAAGCAGGCCGTTGGCAAAGCCTGCCAGCAAAAGCACGGCCAAAAGCTTCAAAGGGCGCGGCCATTCGCGCGGCTTCTGCCAGTCAAAATCAAGTTTGCCGTCGCCGCCGTAGCGCAGCACAAGCCATACCAAAAGCACGTACTGCCCCACAACGTAGCCAAAATTATAGGCCGAAACGGCACTATCTGCCGAAAAGCGCAGCGAATACCAGGTAATTGCCAAAAGCAGGTACAAAAGACCCTGCTGCACGCGCGGCAGCACAGGCACGCGCTTTAATTTGCGGTACTTAACGGCCACCGCAAGCCCGGCAAAAAAAGTTACCGCCACCATCAGCAGCGTAAACACCTGGTTTACCGGTATTACTGCCGCCGTAAAAAGCAGCAGCAAAAATACATATTTTTCTGCACTGTGGTATTTGGCAACGCCGCCCATTAATTGCACCTTGCCTTTTCTTCCATTAATCTTGTTTTAAACGTGCCTACCAAATATAACGAACCGCAAATAACTACAACGCCGCCGCTGCCGGCTTCGTTAACCGCCTCAAGGTACGCCTCATAAACGTCACTGCGCGGCGCGGCGTTAGCGCCGATAATATTTGCCAGCTCCTGCGGCTTTGCAGCGCGTTCGCCGCCGTCCGCCGGTACGGTGTAAACCAAATCCATCGGGCGCACAATAGTGTGCAGAACACGCTGCATATCCTTATCGCCCATCATGCCTATAACAAAAACGCGTTTCTGATTCGGATAAAATTTATCAAGCGCCTTGCGCAGAGCTTCCGCACCATTGGGGTTATGCGCGCCGTCTAAAATAACATCCGGCTTTTCGCCAATGCGCTCCAGCCTTCCGGGCCAGAAGGTATTGGCAACGCCGATATGCAGCGCAAGTTCGTTAATGCGGTCATCCTGCTTGGAAACAAGTTTTGCCGCCACTATTGCCACAGAAGCATTGGCAATCTGATGTTCACCGGCCAGTTTAATGGTGTAATCACTGCTGTAAACATCACCTGCATGCAGGGTAAAGGTCTGCCCGTCCATCGTGCTTTCTTTTTCTTCACCCCAAAAAGCGCGCCCGTAAATATACACCGGCGCCTGCTTAAACATGCTTACGGCGCGGATAGGCCCAATGGCATCGTCGCCAGCAGCCGCCGTAACCACAGGCACTTTTTCTTTTATAATGCCTGCCTTCTGCATGGCAATGCGCTCTATAGTAGTGCCGAGCTTGTCGCAGTGGTCAAGCTCCACATTGGTAATAACGCTTACCACCGGCGTAATTACGTTAGTGCTGTCCCACAGGCCGCCAAGCCCTACTTCTATAACGGCATAATCAACTTTTTCCAAAGCAAAATGTAAAAAAGCGGCAGCCGTTAAAACTTCAAACTGAGTAGGCTGTTCACACACACCTTTGGCAACAATGCTGTCTGCCGCCTGCTTAACGGCGCTTATAACCAGTGCAAAAGTTTCGTCCGTAATATCGTTGTTGTTAATGCTGATGCGTTCATTGTATTTTACAAGATGCGGCGAAATAAACTTGCCGGTTTTTAAATTACCTGCCAAAAGAATATTGGCAATCATGCTGCTTACGGAACCTTTGCCGTTGGTTCCCGTTACATGCACGCTTTTAAATTTATCCTGCGGATTGTCAAGTTCTTTTAAAAGCGCTTCAATGCGCTCCATGCCAAGTTTAATGCCAAATTTTCCAAGGCTGTCCAAATAAGCCAAACTTTCATTATAATTCATTGCTGTTCTCCCGGTTATGTTAATATATGCAAAACGGCACGGCCAAAACTGCCGTGCCGTTTCAACCCTTTATTTAATTTTACTTTAATTCTGCCAAATATGCCATACGTTTTTTCACGGCTTCAATTTTACCGCTTAATTCTTCATATTTAGCGCGTTCTTTGGCAATAACGTCTTCCGGCGCTTTAGCCAAAAATCCTGCATTGTTCAGTTTGCCGCCAGCACGCTGCAAATCTTTTTCCATTGCGGCAAGTTCTTTGCTCAGGCGCTGGGTTTCTTTTTCAACGTCAATCAAACCGGCTAAAGGCAGGTATACTTCAATGCCGGTTACAACGGCTGCCATGGCGTTTTCCGGTTTTTCGCCGTTAAGCGGGCGCAGTTCAAGGTTATCAATGCCGCCCAGCAGTTTAATGTAGCTGTCGTTATGGGCAACAACCTCGCGCAAATCTTCGCTTACAAGCATAATTGCCGGAATTTTTTTGCCCGGGTTGGCATTAACTTCGGCGCGCATATTGCGGATAGCCTTAATGCTGTCCATAATGGCGTTCATACCGCGTTCTGCTTCGGGGTCAATAAGGCTTTCGTCAGCCACAGGCCATTTGGAAATCATAATGCTTTCCGCTTCGTGCGGCAGGCACTGGTAAATTTCCTCGGTAATAAACGGCATGTAAGGATGCAAAAGCTTCATGGCAGATACCAGCACGGTTGCCAGTACATGCTGTGCGGTTGCGCGTTCAGCCGCAGCTTCTTTGTTGTAAAGGCGCGGTTTGGCAATTTCAATGTACCAGTCGCAAACTTCGCTCCAGATAAAATCGTAAATGGCGCGTCCTGCCTCGCCAAGCTCAAAGCGTTCCAACAGGCCGGTAACATCTTTAACGGTATCCTGCAAACGCGAAAGAATCCATTTATCGGCCAGTGTATACGGCGCAAGTTCTGCGTCCTTGTCATAGCCTTCCATATTCATCAGCGCAAAGCGCGATGCGTTCCAAATCTTGTTGGCAAAGTTGCGGGTGCCTTCCACGCGTTCCCAGTAAAAACGCATGTCGTTGCCCGGAGTGTTGCCGGTAATAAGCATAAAGCGCAGGGTATCGGCGCCGTATTTTTCAATAACTTCCAGCGGGTCGATGCCGTTGCCGAGCGATTTGCTCATCTTGCGTCCCTGGCTGTCGCGCACAAGGCCGTGGATGAATACTTTTTCAAACGGAATTTCCTTCATAAATTCCATGCCCATAATCAGCATACGCGCAACCCAGAAGAAAATAATATCGTAACCGGTTACAAGCACGCTGGTAGGATAGAACTGTTTAAGAAGTTCGGTGTTGTCCGGCCAGCCCATGGTAGAGAACGGCCACAGGGCGGAGCTGAACCAGGTGTCCAGCGCATCCTCATCCTGATGGATATGCGTGCTGCCGCATTTCGGGCATTTTTCAAGGTCGGTGCGGCTGGCGCTCATTTCGCCGCAGTCATCACAGTACCAAACAGGAATACGGTGGCCCCACCAAATCTGGCGGCTGATGCACCAGTCGTGAATATTTTCCATCCAGCCGGTGTAGTTTTTGGTAAAGCGTTCCGGCACAAACTGGGTGCGTCCATCGGTAACGCAGTCCACAGCAGCTTTTACAAGCGGCTGCATTTTTACAAACCACTGCGTGGAAACAAGCGGCTCTACAATATTATGGCAGCGCTGGCAATGGCCAACTGCGTGGCTGTGTTCTTCTATTTTAACAAGGTAGCCTTCTTCTTTTAAACGCGCAACAATCTGTTTGCGGCATTCGTAGCGTTCCAAACCGGCAAACGGCCCTGCTTCTTCCGTCATGACGCCGTCTTTGCCGATAACAACAATCTCCGGCAGGTTATGGCGCAGGCCCATTTCATAGTCGTTGGGGTCATGAGAAGGGGTAATTTTTACAGCGCCGGTACCGAATTTGGTATCAACATAGCTGTCGGCAATTACCGGAATTTCGCGGTTCAAAATAGGCAGGCGCAAAGTTTTGCCGATAAGTTTTGCATAGCGTTCATCTTCCGGGTTAACGGCAACAGCGGTATCGCCGGGAATCGTTTCCGGACGGGTGGTGGCAATGGTTAAATAGGTATCTTCTTCACCAACAACCGGGTAGCGTACATACCACAAATGGCCCGGAGTATCTTCGTGTTCAACTTCGATATCGCTTAAAGCGGTATGGCAGTTAACGCACCAGTTGGTAATACGGGTGCCTTTATAAATAAGCCCTTTTTCAAACAGGCTTACAAAAGTTTCGCGTACGGCGCGGCTGCACCCTTCGTCCATGGTAAAGCGCTTGCGTTCCCAGTCGCACGAAATGCCCAGGCATTTTAACTGGTTAATAATGCGGTCGCCGTATTCTTCCTTCCAAGCCCAAACACGTTTTACAAATTCTTCGCGGCCAAGGTCAAAGCGGGTTTTGCCTTCTTCTTTTTTCAGCACTTCTTCTACCTTAATCTGGGTAGCAAGGCCGGCATGGTCATAACCGGGCATCCACAAGGTGTTGTCGCCCATCATGCGGTGCCAGCGGATTAAAATATCCTGCAAAGTGTTGTCAAGCGCATGGCCCATGTGCAGCTTGCCGGTAATGTTCGGAGGCGGAATTACAATGCTGAACGGCTTTTTGCCCGGTTCCGGCTCTGCATGGAAATATCTGTTCTTTTCCCAAAATTCATACCATTTCTTTTCAACAGAAGCGGGGTCATAAACTTTGGGGATGTTGTGTTCTTCTGTCATGTTTATTCCTCCAGTCATAAATTTGCAAAAGTAATAAAAAACGTCCTGTTTATTACAAACAGGACGACAAAATCGCGGTACCACCTATCTTCCCGGCCAAAGCCGGACACCTTGAAACGCTTAACGCACGCTTACGGGCAAGCTTACTTTCAGTTCAGCCTGCCAACTCCCGGACTACTTCAAAGCCATTGCTTTAGGCACGTTGCAGCCGTGCGCGCCCTCTCTGCAAAAGCCTGTGCTTTTACTACTTCCGTTCATAGTTATTAACAGTATTTTGATAGTTAATATCTTATCAATTTCAAGGCGCGCTGTCAAGCGCAGAACAGGTTTATAAAGTTATTTTGTTTTACCGGCAGGTTCGTGGCAATGGCAGCAGCCGCCGCTTTCGCACCCGGAACAGCCACCGCCCGGGCAGCCTATACATTCGCCGCGGCGGAATTTTTTCCAGCAATAGCGCGCCGCCATAACAATTGCAGCAAGTAAAACAGCACTGATAATCCATGTAGCCACAGCTGTTTGCTCCTTTCTTTAAAAGCCGCTGTAAACTGCGCAGGAACAAAGCCCGCGCAGTTTACGTTTTAACATTATTATATCACAAAGGATTTAATTAAGCATTTACCGAACGCAGGGATTCTTTAGCTTTCGGCGCCGGGCGGAACATCATGTACAGCATGATGAGCGCAACTACGCAGGCGGCAGCAGTCATGCCCGTAAAGGCTTCGCCCATGATAAGCACAAGGCCAAACTGGTAAATCATAAAGGTCATGGCATAAGCAAATACGTTCTGGAAGATGATGGCAAACCACAGCCATTTGCGGCTGCCGAGCTCTTTGTTCATGGTGGTAATTGCTGCCAGGCACGGGCTGTCAAGCAGGTTGAACACCAGGAAGCTGAACGCCGCCATCGGATTTTGGAACATGCCCATGGTTGCTGCCCACAAACTTGCATCGTCTTCGGCAAGTTCGCCAACGCCAATCAATACGCCGATGGTGCTGACAATGGCTTCCTTGGCAACGAAGCCGGAGATAGAAGCCGCAACAGCCTGCCATTCGCCGAAGCCCAGCGGTGCAAAAATCCAGGCGATTGCCCCGCCCATGGAAGCGATAAAGCTGTCTTCAGGTTCTACCATGCCATAACCTTCAGCGCCAATGCCGTAGGTGGACAGATACCACATTACAACGCAGACAAGGAACAGAACGGTTGCAACCTTTTTAATGAAAGCAAAGCAGCGTTCCCAGGTATGCAGCAATACGTTTTTAGCAGCCGGAATATGGTACTGCGGCAGTTCCATAACAAACGGTGCAGGGTCGCCTGCAAACATTTCGGTTTTCTTTAAAATCAGGCAGGAAAATACAACGGATATAATGCCGATGAAGTACATAATCGGCGCCATGTACCAGTCGCCGCCCATAATCGCACCGGCAATCAACGCAATAACCGGCAGTTTTGCGCCGCAGGGAATGAAGGTTGTCGTCATAATCGTCATACGGCGGTCGGTTTCAGTTTCGATAGTGCGGGTTGCCAGAATACCGGGCACGCCGCAGCCGGAGGAAATAAGGAACGGAATGAAGCTCTTGCCGGACAGGCCGAATTTATGGAAAATACGGTCCATAATAAACGCGATACGCGCCATATAACCACAATCCTCAAGCAGCGCCAGCAGGAAGAACATAATTGCCATCTGCGGTACAAAGCCAATCGGTGCGCCAAGTCCGCCGATAATGCCGTCAACCACCAGCGATACCTGCCATTCGGCAGCACCGGCATTTTCCATAGCTTCCTGTACGGAAGGCATAATCATTTCGCCGAACAGCACGTCATTGGTCCAGTCGGTAACATCCGTGCCGATTGTAGTAACGGCAATATAATAAACAAAGAACATTACGGCTGCAAAAATAGGCAGAGCCAAAATGCGGTTCGTAACAATCTGGTCAATCTTATCGGAAGTAGTCATGCCTACTTTAACTTTTTTAACGCAATCGGCCATTAAGCCGGTAATGTAATCATAGCGGGCGTTGGTAATGATGCTTTCGCAGTCGTCATCAAGCTTTTCTTCAACACCAGCAATAATTTTTTCAAGCTGCTTTTGAATAACATCCGGCAGATTATATTTAGCCCATACTTCGCGGTCACGCTCAAACAATTTAACAAGCGTCCATCTTGCACCGGTTTCCGGCAGGGAGCTGCCCATAATGTATTTAATTTCTTCCAGCGCTTTTTCCACATCAGCGTTAAAATGCAAGGGTTGGCACTCAACATTTTTGTCTTTGGCCATTTCAACGGCTTTGGCGGCAGCTTCTTTCAGCCCCAGCCCGCTTAAAGCGGAAGTTTCAACAACCGGGCAGCCAAGTTTTCTGCCAAGCGCAGCAGTATCAATTTTATCGCCGTTTTTACGGACAATATCAATCATATTCAGTGCAATAACGACAGGCACGCCCATTTCAAGCAGCTGGGTTGTTAAATACAGGTTGCGTTCAATGTTGGAACCGTCCACCAGGTTTAAAATAACATCAGGATGTTCATTAATAATATAATTACGGGAAACAACTTCCTCCAAAGTATACGGAGAAAGCGAATAAATACCCGGCAGGTCGGTAACAATTACATCGCTGTAACCTTTTAGCCTGCCTTCTTTTTTCTCAACAGTAACGCCCGGCCAGTTGCCAACATACTGGTTTGCGCCGGTTAAATTGTTAAACATGGTTGTTTTGCCGCAGTTAGGGTTGCCAACCAATGCAATTTTTACAGCCACTTCAATCCCTCCTCAAATCATTCAACCACAATGTTTTCAGCTTCGCCTTTGCGCAGCGAAAGTTCGTAGCCCCTTACAGTTACTTCAATAGGGTCACCGAGCGGCGCAACCTTACGCACATAAATTTCTGTGCCCTTGGTAATGCCCATATCCATAATACGGCGTCTTACAGCGCCTTCTCCCCCAAGCCGGCTTACTTTAACAGTCTGGCCGCACTCAACATTTTTAAGCGTTTTCATGGCATACCTCCGTTAAATCATTATTTTTGAAGCAAGATCTTTGTTTAAAGCAACACGCGCGTCTTTAACATTGACGATTAAATTTCCGGCAAGTTTGGATACGACGGTAATAGCTGCCCCTTCTACAAACCCCATGCTTTCCAAAAAACGTACTGTTTCATTTCTTCCGCGTACGGCTTTAATGGTGTTTACCTCGCCGGTTGCGGCAAAAGTCAACGGCATAATTGGAACCATCCCCTTCTTCTGTATAGCCGGAGCTAACCTTATATTGCTTTTTAAGTTAGTTTATTCTAACTTTCTTTGCAAATTGTAGTTTACTACCGCTAACAAATTTTGTCAATAAGTTTTAGTAAACTTTTTTTGTAAATAAACTTTTACAAAACATACTTGACAAAAAAACAAAGCCTTATTACAATTTAGTTAATCTTTTTGCACTGCAACTACAGTACAAGCTGATCAGGCCGTAAAACCGGCCGGGCCTTACGGCAGCAGATTATCCTACATCTGCGGGACAGGAGTAGTTCCGCAGATGTATTTTGTTTTAAGGAGAAATTTAAATGCAGCAAGACCAATCTTTAAATCAATCCCTTGCGCTGAGCACGGTAAAAAAAGGCATTGCCCTTAACGTGTTTCTGGCAGCCTCCAAATTTGCCGCAGGCATTTTGGGCCATTCGGCCGCCCTTGTTTCGGATGCAGTCGATTCGGCGTCTGATATTTTCAGCAACCTTATTGTTATGGCCGGCATAAAAATATCGCACAAAGCCTCCGATATGGAACATCAGTACGGACACGAACGCATGGAATGTGTTGCCTCCATCATCATGTCGGCGCTTCTGGCACTGGCAGGTGCGGGCATCGGCTTTGCCGGAATACAAAAAATACTGCACTTTTCCGCCGAAGGCGAACTGGCCGCGCCGGACGGCATAACGCTTGCCGTTGCAGCCCTTGCCATTATAAGCAAGGAAGGCATGTACTGGTACACCCGCAGCGTAGCAAAAAAAATAAACAGCGGCGCGCTTTTGGCAGACGCCCTGCACCACCGAAATGACGCCTTAACCTCCGTCGGCAGCCTTATCGGCATCAGCGGAGCCATGCTTGGCTACCCCATTTTTGACCCGCTGGCCGCCATTGCCATTTGCCTGATGATTATTAAAGGCGCATACGATGTTTTTACCGACGCCATTGACCGTATGGTAGACCGCAGCTGCGACGAAGAAACAGTTGAAAAAATGCAGGAGCTTATTGCCGCACAAAAAGGCGTAGACCATGTAGACAAACTGCAAACGCGCATTTTTGGCTCGCGCGTATATGTGGATGTGGAAATAAGCGCCGACGACCACTTAACCCTTGTTGAAGCACACGCCATTGCCGAAAACATTCACGAGCAGATAGAAAAACAGTTTCCGGAAGTTAAGCACTGCATGGTGCATATTAACCCCTGCAGCGAAACGCACCATAATTTTTAAACAGCTTATCAAGCAAAATAAAAAGCCTGTACGGCGTTCAGCACTGTACAGGCATAATATATAATTTGACTTTTTTACTGTGTTTGTTATAATAAATATAGAAATAACAAATGTGCTGCCGATAGACGGTTAGCCGCAAATTTATAACTTGGTTATTGATAACCGTCACAAATTGGGCTTGTGGCGGTTATCTGTTTTTCCGTGATATATCTTTTCCAAGGGAATAACCCACAGAAAAGATTGTTACCGTATAGCCTATTACAGCTAACAGCGATAATATATCCACGCTATTCCCCTCCTCAATAGTATTTCCGTCAAGCGGATTCTATATTACCGGAGGGTCACAGTCCCTCCGCAGAGGGCTAACCGCCTACCGTTATGGCAGCACATTTGCCTGTTTATTTTAACAAAAAACTATACTTCTGTAAAGATAATAAGCATGCCGCTGTTATACAGCAGCATGCTTATTTATTTTTTATTCACAATCAGCGATACGGAAGGCTGGCTCATATTAAACAAATTTGCCAAAAATAATTGTGATAAGCCTTCTTCGTGATATAGGCGGTAAATTTCTTCATTGCGCCCATCACGGTTTTCAAAAGGGGTTATCTCCACTGTTTTGCCATCAACCTTATAACCGTAATCGCACAAAACTACTATCGTATAGTCACCGTCAGGCTTTTGTGCTTTAATCTCCCAGCAGCGCATGCCGTTTTTACCGCGCGGCATATAGTTAACGTATTCTGCCGTACAGTTACCGGCCAGAGTTTTAAATTTTTCTTTATTGTAAGAAACATCTTTTTCCATATTTTTTCTTTCCGTGTATAAAATAATACTTTTTATTTTATACCGAAAGATTATACTGTGACGGCTCTGCAAAAATGCTGCGGCTCCTCCGATTCCGCCCGGGCACAGCACCGGACTCTCTAAAGCAATTAACTTAAATTAAGCCGCCGCAGTTTTTGCCTGCCGCCTTACAGTACAATCTTTCTTATTTTACTTTTTATTGTTAAATTCAGAGTACATAAATTTAGCTGACAAAATTATTAACTTCGCCTTGTTGTTAATTGGCAGCTTAATTAAAAGCTCCACTGCATACCTGCGTTGATTTGGTAAGTTTCGTCATTATCATTGCCGAAGGATTTTTCAAAATCCATGAAGGCATAGCTGTTTTTGCTCATCTTAGCTGCAAAGCCAAAGCCTACGTCATACCAGGTGCCTTTATTTTCAAATTCTTCACGCAGTGTGCCGGTTGCGTCCGCCGCCGTTACTGTCTGGTCGCCCATAAATTCATGCAGCAAATCTGCTTTTAAGTAAACAGTGCTGTTTTCGTCCATGTCGCGCCCAATTCTAAAGCCTGCACGGCCGATTAAGCTGTTAATGCCGTCCACATTTACCTTACTGCCCTGCGTTGTTACATAATCTGCACCGGTTACACGCGCAAGCTGAAGCTGTGCCTGCGGTTCAAAATACCAGTTATTGCCCATATCGTTTTTCTTGCCGTATTCTGCGCTTACGCTGAATACATTGTTGCTGTAATCGCCGGTAATTTTTTCGCCGGTGGTTTTGGCTGTAATGTCAAAATCATTGCTTAAATGTCCCCATTTAGCTACATAATCAACATAATGACCTTTTTCACCCAGCCATGTATCATACAGCCACAGGCCGTAACGTTTGGTTTCGCCTTTACCCATAATGTCGTCATAGGTTGTGCTGCCGCGCATGTAGTCTATTGCCATACCAATACGGTGCTCGCCGTTATCGGTAGGTTGTTTAACATCATAGCCTACTTCGTACATGGTGTTCATGCTGCGGAAGTCGCCGCTCTGCCCGATACGGTCATGACGCAGGCGCACCCATAAGCCCTGTCCTTCTTCACCATTAACATAACGCATTTCGCCCATACGCTTGTTAAGCCTGTCCATATAAATAGCGTTTTTATAGTTGGCGCGGCTCATGTTGATGATGGTTTTACCGGCGTCAGATTTATTTTCCGCACTGTTTTCCTTGCGTACAAGATAAACATGTTTAGGATTAGACTCCGTTTCTGTTGTTTCTTCCAAAGTATTTATTTCACTAGTGTCTTTTTTACCGCCATAAACATTGTCTACATAATCCTGTCCCGGTTTATTAGTGCTAAAGTTACCACCGTTATATGTCTGGTCCGTGCCTAAATCTCCCTCCATTTTCTCATTATAATCTTTGTAAATAATATCAAAATCTACATTAAAAATACCTGCGTCGTTGATAGTTGTACTTTTTCCAAAAGTTTCAGCACCATCGGTTATATTGCCAAAACCTTCGCCTGCCTTGTTAACCGTTGCAAAACGTAAAGCATCGCCCGCTTTCATACCGCTTAATACTTCATCACGATTGTTAATTTGCAGGGTTTGTGCTTTGCTTGTGCCGTCCTGCACATAAATCATATCGCTGGCGCCAAGTTCACCAGGTTTAAGGTTTACCACAAAAGTATTATTGCCGCTTACTTTGCCAATGTGCACGGCGTCACTGCCCTTGCCTTTGGTTAAATCTACAACGCCATTGCCGTCAAGTTCGGTAATCCAGCTTTGCCCGGTTACGTTCCACTTTGCTCCCTGCGCAAGGGTTACATTTACATCACCGCTGGCAGCAATAGAATTGCTGAATTTAGGGTTAAACTGTTCTTCGTGTTCATCTTTCCAATTTTTCAAATCTGCGTCCTGATAATCGTCAGCACGCCCTGTCCACGTACTGCCCGCTGTTAAATTAATGTTCAGTGTACCTCCATTACCGGCTAAAGCGTCGCCGTTTAAAGTAAGTGTTCCGGCAGTGCTTCTTTGAGATAAAGTAGTTGTATCCGTACCTACATTTAAAAGGCCATTATAACCACTAAGAATATCGCCATTGATAAGACTTGCTCCGCCTTTGTGATAATTAAGATTTACTGTATTTTGTTCTCCAAACGGTTGACCATTCTCATCCAAATCTCGCGTACCTGCAACTACAGCTATTTTTTTGCATCTAAACGATTGTCATTTATAGTAATATTTGCAGCGCCTTCAACATTTACAGTGCCACCCAAATTAGACCAGATACCAAAAACATCACTATTTGTATCAGCTGCCTTATTTACGTTTACAGTTATACCAGCATTGCCAATAATATTTACAGTCCCGCCGCTGGCTTTTATGCCCACGTTTTCAACATCAGTACCGCCATTAGTGGTGGTAATAATTTCTATGCCATTTGCACTTAAACTATTTTCAGCTTTTGTTGTGCTTTTTCCACTTTTAATCGAATAAATACCATGTGCCTGAACTGTACCTGCACCTGTTGCTGTAGCATTAATCACACTGCTTTTATCCAAATAAGTTGTAATAATTCGATTTTGTGTATCATTTCCTTCTACATTAACCTTTATACCGTTTGCCGCAACATCATTACCATTTTCACTTTCAGCAATTGCTGTAATATCAGCTTTTTGAAACAATGCCGTGCCATAATTATTAAAATTCAATCTATTAGCTTCTGTAGTTATACCATCTTTATAATAAGCTTTATTTAAAGCAGTTGCATTTATTGTTGTGTTGCCACTTATAACAGTATTTGCTCCCATATTCATTTTTAAACCATTTGCTTCAACAAAATTCTGATTGTTTGCAACATTATTTTTCGCAGTAGCTGTAAGTGTAACTTTACCTAATCCATTAACTAATTCTGAAAAATTATCTAAATTAATATCATCATACTTACTTAAATTTTCATAGTCATTCGCATTTATTATGCCTAATACTACTTTTTTATATCTATTTGCATTATAAGCATTCATATTTACGGCAGTAACTATTTTTTCCATTTCTCTATCGTTATTACTGTCGCTTATTGCCTCTATTTTACTACCTGCTCCCCAATAAACATTAACATTATTTGAGTCAGAATCAAAGTCAATACCTGATGTATATCCATAATAGTTATTACCTGTTACAGAAATATTACCACTGCCACCATAAACTAATACATTATCACCATCTATATTTATAGCCGCTGTACCTTGAGTTAATGTTATATCACCACCAAATCTTCTATCAAACAAATTATTACCTGAAGAAATATAAATTCCGTACATCTTCGTATTTTCCTTTAGTGTATTTCTGTCAACAGTTATATCAAGTTTATGTTTGACAATAACATTTTTACCATTTGAATTTACGAATATACCAACATTCCCACTTTTAGCGCTATAACTATCCTTCGCCTTAATATTTAATTTCGCTTTGTTACCAAAATCATAAATATAAGTATCATCTTCATTGCTTCTTATTGGATTTCCATCCAAATTGTTTATTTTATCATATGAATCCAATACTTTTTTTGGGCCTACCTGTATTATTTCCGTATATGTATTTTCACTCGCTTCTGTAATCCCATACGGCAACATAAAGATTACACTTAACGTTATCGCCTTTGCTAAATTCTTACTTACACGTTTCATAACATAACTCTCCCCTTTTTTGTTTTGCTTTTTTACAAAACAATTTTGTTATATTATTTTATCATAGTTTTACCCCCCCGCAAGACGCTTACTAAATAAATAATCCGTACTGTACGTTGTCTTGCACACTGGTAACTTTTTTTGTAAAGCCAAAACTTTTAATTTAACATATAAAATTTTTTAAAACAAGGTCTTTACAAACAGTGCGGCGTTCCGTTATAATCTTGCTTACGCCGCTTTTGCGTGGCCACGGTAAAGCTGGTAAGTTTAAAATTTGGAGGTTTTTGTGATTCAAAGAAAAAATTTGTCATCTTTCAGCCAAATACAGGGCAGGGTTTTAAAATCTGCCGTGCCGGAAATGGATATTATTCCCAAAACCGTACGCCACAAAACTTTTACCACTTTGGCAAATAAAACAAAAAGTTTAATTACCGCTGCCCAAAATGGCAATAAGCAGGCGTTGGAACAGCTTTGCATATCTTTTGAGCCTTTGTTCCGAAGTGAAATGCGCCGCGATATGTTTTACACTGCCCTTGGTTTTGAGGAGGGGTTAAGCCTTGCAAGGTTAAAGTTTATTGAGCTTGTATTAACATACAACGGCGCTGATTACGAGCATTTTGCAGGGTATGTTAGGTGCCGTATTCACTTTGCTCTTTACGATGAAGTGAAGAAAGTTTGGGCGGATGAAAATAAAAAAGCGCCCCTGCCCGATAGTGAGACAGAAGGCGCCGAGTTCAGCGACAACGTTATTGAACGTGAGGAATTAAGTATTTTATTAAAACTGGCGCTTAATAAGTTAACCGCCAAACAGCAAAAAACTATTAACGCTTTATATTTTGAAGGCTTAAGCGGCAAAGAAACAGCCGGATTATTAAACTGCACGCCTGCCATGGTTACCAAACACCATAAACAGGCTCTTAAAAATTTAAGGTATAAAGTTTCATAATAAAAATAAAAAAGGTTGTACTGTATGGCTTTTGCCAGCCGGTACAACCTTTTTTGTTAGTTTGTTATTTTGCGGCAATTACTTCAATTTCGCAAAGTACGCCTTTGGGTATGCCTTTAACGGCAACGCAGCTACGTGCAGGTTTGCCGGTAAAGTATTTTGCATAAACTTCGTTAAATGCGGCAAAGTCTGCCATATCTGCCAAAAAGCAGGTGGTTTTTACTACGTTTTCGTAGCCAAGGCCTGCTTCTGCCAAAATTGCGCCTACATTTTTGCAGCTTTGTTCTGCCTGTGCGGTAATGCCTTCCGGCACTTCGCCGGTAGCAGGGTCAACAGGAATCTGCCCGGAAGCAAAAAGCATGCCGCCAATTTCAATTGCCTGAGAGTATGGGCCAATAGCGGCCGGAGCTTTTTCGGTAGAAATTACTTTCATTTTAAAACCTCCTGAAAATATTTTTTCTGTTTTAAGTATAACAGCAAAAGAGGTTTTGCTCAACTTTTTGCGGCAAAATAAAACAGCCGCCGTAAAAGCACGGCGGCCAAAGCAGCACCTGCACCCCAACGGGCACTGCAAGAGGAGTAGAGAATGAGTATCTGAGAATGTTAAATGAATTTTAAAAATCAATATTCCAACCTGCGCAGGCAAGATAAAAACCCGTCTTTCCAAAACGAAAAGACGGGTTCAGATAATTACAATCAAGAGGCCCTGCCACTCTCACATAAACAAAGCCGGTTGGTTAGTAAACATCTCCTTCCTGTCTCCCGCAGGTCAAGCAGTGATGCTTATACAGGCTGGGTGACCGGCTCCGGCTTTTATTGCCGTTACGGCGACGGGATCGCATCGGATTTGCACCGATAAACATTTAAACAATTACTGTACCTGTACGAAATATTGATTTGTTGCCCTAATTATAACTATTACTAATAGTGTTGTCAAGCCTTTTGGTAAAAATTTACCATTTTTATTTTTGCGTTATAATATCCTATTTAATATCATTTATCTTTAAAGTACCACGTCAGCCCCATTGGCACGGTGATATTTAAAATAAGCATTCTAACCAGCTGATAGGTTAAAATTATCGAAACGTTTTCGCCCATGCTCATGCCTGCAAGGCACATTTCGGCAATGCCGCCGGGGGCCATTGCCAAAAAGGCGGTTATAAGCGAAAAGCCGTAAATACAGGAAAGATAGTAGGCCATGGCAACGCTGACAGCAATAATTATTAAGATACCTGTTATTATAAACGGCATAAGGCGGGCGGTTTCTTTTATGCGCGCAGGGTCAAGCAGCATGCCCATATACAGGCCGATGCTTATTTGCGCAACCGTCATGAGAGGGTCGGGCACGGGCTGAAAGGTGCCGAAGAAGTATGAGCAGGCAGACGTGGCGAGCGTTGGCCCCAACAGGCGCGGCGTTGGTATATGCAGCTTTTGCAGAACAACAGCGCCAATTGCTGCGATAGGCACCATCCACAGCCAGGTGTAGCCGCCTGTTTGTGCTGCCGGAAGTGCGGTGTCTTTTATTTCCGCGCCAAGGCCGTGCACTACCAGAAACGGTACGATGATAATGGCGCTCATGAGGCGCAGGGTTTGCATTACCATTACCACGCTGAAATCAACGCGCTTGTCGGTTTCGCTCATAAGCATCATTTGCGTAAGCCCGCCGGGCATACAGCCCATTACGCAGCTTTGCAGATTGGCGTAGCTGTGGCGCGATGTCCACCACGCTATGATAACCGAAGCGCCTACGGCGGCGCCGGTTGCTTCAAGCACACCAAGCGACTGCATGGAAAGTTCGTGCATGGTTTCTGCCGTAAAGTTGCGCCCAATGCCGTAACCGGCTACGCAAAGGCCAAGTTCGCGCCACTGGCGCGGCCAGTATACCTGTGCTCTTATAACTTTCCAGAACATGGATGATACTATGCCGCCGAGCAAAAACGGTATAGGTATTGCCATGTATTGAAAAAGAAAGCCTATAAGCACTGCCAGCCCGAACATCATCAGGCGCCTTACATGCAGCATTATGTCAAAAATCCCCATTCAAACCACTCCCTACAATCTGTACGCTTACAAAATCATCTGTGGTTTTCCAGTGCCGTCATAATACGGTTAATAAGTTCACTGCGCATAGTGTTCTGAGTTACCGAATAAGTTATAATGCGGCTGTCATCAAGCCCAAGTTCGCGTTTAAAAAGGGCTTTCTGGGCCATGGCTGCATTTTTGGAAAGCTTATCGGCTTTGGTGAGAATAATCTGCACGTTAAGGCCGCAGCCCAGCAGCCAGTGGTAACACTCTATGTCGCTTTCCATCGGCTTATGGCGGATATCAATCAGCTGGCATACTAATGCCAGGTTGTCCGAACCTGAAAGATATTTGCTGATAAAGCCGGACCATAAATCTTTATTGGATTTGCCTGTTTTGGCAAAGCCGTAACCGGGCAAATCGACAAGGTAAAACTGTGCCGTATCGGCGCCGCCTTCTACATTGCGTTTGGCATTCAGCAAATAGTAGTTAATTGTTTGCGTTTTGCCGGGGGTGGCGCTTACGCGTGCCAGCCCGTTGCGGCGGCAGAGCGAGTTAATAAGAGAAGATTTGCCGACATTGGAGCGCCCGATAAAGGCGGCTTCAATCATTTGCGGCGAAGGGTACTGTTCTGCCTTAACGGCAGACGTGACAAACTGCGCACGGACTATGTCCCAAACTCCTTTGTTCATCGCGTTTAATCCTCCAATGCTATTTTTAACACCTCGTCCATATGTTTTACGGGAATAAAGTGCATTTTTGCACGTACGTTTGCGGGCAGTTCTTCCAAATCCTGCTCGTTTTTAGCCGGCATAATAATTGTTTTTACGCCGTAGCGGTGGGCAGCAAGGAATTTTTCCTTAATGCCGCCAACCGGAAGCACTCTGCCGGAAAGCGTTATTTCGCCAGTCATGGCAAGGTTCTTTTTAACTTTGCGGCCCGTTAATGCCGATATCATTGCCGTTGCCATGGTAATGCCTGCCGAAGGCCCGTCTTTAGGTATTGCGCCTTCCGGAAGGTGAATATGAATATCGGTAGTTTCGTAAAAATCTTTGTCAAGGCCAAGTTCATCTGCCCGCGAGCGGATATAGGTATAACCCGCCTGGGCAGATTCCTTCATAACGTCGCCAAGCTGGCCCGTTAACGCAAGATGCCCTTTGCCTTTGCAGGCCACAACTTCTACCTTAAGCAGTTCACCGCCGACGCGGGTCCAGGCAAGGCCTGTGCAGATGCCGGCTGCTGCTTCGAGGCTTACATCGTCTTCCAGATAAATTACCTTGCCGAGATATTTATGTAAATTTTTAGCTGTTACTTTTGCGCTTTTGGCTTCGCCGTTAACAATGCGCAGAGCGGTTTTACGGCAAACTGCCGCAATTTTGCGTTCCAGATTGCGCACGCCTGCTTCGCGCGTATAGCCGCGTATAATCATGCGCAGCGCATCTTCCGTTATGGAAAGCGTTTTAGCTGTTAAGCCGTTATTCTGGCGTTCTTTCGGCAAAAGATGCAGTTCGGCAATTTTTACCTTTTCATCTTCGGTATAGCTGGAAAGCTGCACCACTTCCATACGGTCGAGCAGTGCGGGCGGAATTGTTTCCACGGTGTTGGCCGTTACAATCCAGAATACCTGCGACAGGTCAAAAGGTATTTCAACATAATGGTCGCTGAAGGTGTTGTTCTGTTCCGGGTCTAAAACTTCAAGCAGTGCAGAAGCAGGGTCGCCGCGGAAATCGGACGACATTTTGTCCACTTCATCCAGCAGGAAAACCGGGTTCATAACGCCGCAGGTTTGCATACCGTGAATAATGCGGCCCGGCATTGCGCCGATATAGGTGCGGCGGTGGCCGCGGATTTCGGCTTCGTCATGCACGCCGCCCAGCGACATGCGTGTAAATTTGCGGTCGATAGCGCGGGCAACGGACTGCGCCAGCGAAGTTTTGCCAACGCCCGGCGGCCCGACAAGGCACAAAATAGGCCCTTTGCCGCTTTTGGTAAGAGCACGCACCGCAAGGTATTCCAAAATGCGCTCTTTAACTTTTTCAAGGCCGTAGTGGTCTTTGTTAAGCACTTTTTCGGCGTGTTTTAAATCAAAGTTATCCTTGCCGTAAATGCCCCACGGCAAAGCAAGAAGCGTTTCCACATAATTGCGGATAACGCCGCTTTCTGCCATCATCGGCGGCATTTTATACAAGCGGTCAAGCTCTTTGTTAATTTTATCTGCTACTTCGGGCGGCAGGTCGCGGCCTTCCATCTGCTTTTTGTATTCGTCAACTTCGGCCTGGCGTTCGTCGCCTTCGCCAAGTTCTTTGTTAATAACCTTAATTTGCTCGCGCAGATAATATTCACGCTGGTTTTTTTCTATTTGTTTGCGTACTTCCTGCGTAATGTTTTTTTCGAGCTCGGCAATTTCAAGTTCTTTGCACAAAAAAGTATGCAGCTTGTGCATACGCTCTTTTACATCGGCAAGTTCCAGCAGTTCTTCTTTTTCGTCAATGCTGATTGTTAAATAACCGGCAATGATATCGGCAATTTCACCGGCGGTAGTTATGTTTTTAAAGTTAAGCATAACTTCGGTGGTTACTTTTTTGCCGGTAACAAGCCATTTTTCAAAACTTTGCAGCAGCACGCGGCGCATGGCTTCGGTTTCGGAATTTTCTTCCGGCTCAATGCTGGCTACCGGCATGGCAAAACCTTCAAGGTAAGTATCTTTAAAAGGCGCGTCAATTAACGAAGTAAGTTCTGCCCTTTCAAGCCCCTGAATTAAAATACGGATTGCACCGCTCGGCAGTTTTAAAAGCTGCTTAATTTCGGCAACGACGCCATAATTATACAGTTCTTCGCGTTTTGGGTCTGCGGTTTCGGCATCGCGCTGAGTTACCAGCAGTATTTTTTTATCAAGCTGCATGGCAGCATTAACCGCATTTATTGATTTATCCCTGCCTACATCAAGGTTTACCGTCATTCCCGGGAATACGATAATTCCTCTTAACGCCAGCAGGGGCATTAATTTTCCTGATGCTTCCATTTATATTAGCATCCCCCTATTTTATATTAAAATTCAAATCTCTTATAATTGTATCACAAAAGGCCCATAAAACCAAAAAGAGGGAAGGTTAAAATCCCCTTCCCCCATTATTTTTCTTTCAGCCTGCCGCCACAATCATTTTAGGTTCTGCATGATTGCGGATGGAATCGGCCGTTACAATACATTTTACAACATCACTGCGCGAAGGCACGTCGTACATTACATTGCGCATTACCGCTTCAATAATGGCGCGCAGTCCACGTGCGCCCGCACTGCGTTTCAGTGCTTCTTCGGCAATGGCGTCCAGTGCATCCGGCTCAAATTCAAGCTCTACATTGTCCATGGCCAAAAAGTGCTGATACTGTTTTACCAGTGCATTTTTAGGTTCCTGCAAAATCTTAATCAGCGCAGCTTTGTCCAGTGCTTCAAGCGTTACAACAACCGGCAGGCGTCCGGCAAATTCCGGTATCAAGCCGAATTTCATCAAATCTTCCGGCAATACCTTTTTAAAGGTATCCGTCAGGCTGATTTCGTCCTTGGTTTTAATATCGGCGCCAAAGCCCATATTCTTTTTGCCTGTGCGTGCGCTGATGATGCTTTCCAGCCCGTCAAACGCGCCGCCGCAGATAAACAGAATGTTTGTGGTATCAATCTGCAAAAATTCCTGGTGCGGATGTTTGCGCCCGCCCTGAGGCGGAACGTTGGCAACAGTGCCTTCCAGAATTTTCAGCAGAGCCTGCTGCACGCCTTCGCCGGAAACATCCCTCGTAATGGAAGGATTTTCGGACTTGCGCGAAATTTTGTCAATTTCATCAATGTAGATAATGCCGCGCTGTGCGCGTTCAATATCGTAATCCGCATTTTGGATTAAACGCAGCAGAATGTTCTCCACGTCCTCGCCTACATAACCGGCCTCCGTTAAAGCGGTGGCATCGGCAATGGCGAAAGGAACCTGCAATATTTTTGCCAGAGTCTGCGCCAGCAGTGTTTTGCCGCTGCCGGTAGGCCCAAGCATTAAAATGTTGGATTTTTGCAGTTCAACGTCCTTGTCACCGGGAACATGGTTAAGTTCGTAGTCAATGCGTTTATAATGGTTGTAAACGGCTACGGCAAGGGTTTTTTTAGCTTCTTCCTGGCCGATTACATATTCATCCAAAATTGCTTTTATTTCTTTGGGTTTGGGCAGTTCGGCAATTTCAGTATGGTTTACAGCCCTTGCCCGCATTTCTTCTTCAAGCATTTCATTGCAGAGTTTTATACACTCATCGCAAATAAACAAATCACCTTCGCCAAGCACTTTGCTGAACATTTTGCTGACCTGCGCTTCGCGCTTGCCGCAAAAAGAGCAAACCGGGGCATCGTGGTGATTGTCCCCACCGAATTTCATTTTGAGTATCTCCTTAAAGCCTTTATTTTTCATTAGCAGGTTTACGCGATACCACTTCGTCAATCAGGCCGTATTCTTTGGCCTGCTGGCTGGACATGTAGTTATCGCGGTCAGTATCCTGCGCAATCTTTTCTTTGGTTTGTCCGGTATGGCTGGCTAAAATACCGTTCATTTCATCACGGAGGCGCAGAATTTCGCGCGCGGTGATTTCAATTTCGGAAGCCTGCCCCTGAACGCCGCCCAGCGGCTGATGAATCATAACTCTGGAGTACGGCAGGGCAAAACGTTTGCCCGGAGCACCGGCAGCCAGAAGCACAGATGCCATGCTGGCGGCCATGCCCATGCAGATTGTGGAAACATCAGGCTTTATGTACTGCATTGTATCATAAATTGCCAGGCCGGCGCTTACGCTGCCGCCCGGGCTGTTAATGTAGAGATGGATATCCTTATCGGGGTCTTCCGACTCTAAAAAGAGCAGCTGGGCGATAACGAGATTGGCCATAGTATCATCTATTTCGCCAGTAACAAAAACTATCCTGTCCTTTAAAAGGCGGGAATATATATCGTAAGAGCGTTCTCCGCGGTTTGACTGTTCTACAACTATTGGCACATAATTCATTATTGTCACACCCCTTTACTGTGGTTTAACCGCGCTTAAATTATTTCGCGCTGTCAATGATTACATGGGCAGCTTTGCGGCGCAGAATGTTTGCGAGCAGCAGGCCCATAGTGCCATTGGATTTAATGATTTTCTTAACGTCTTCAAGAGTTGCGCCATGCTGGGAAGCGATAGCGGAAAGTTCGCTGTCAACATCTTCCATGGATACCTGGATGTTTTCAGCTTTGGCAATAGCGTCAAGAACAAGGTCGGTTTTAACGTTTTCAACAGCAGCGTCATGCTGGCGTTCACGAAGCTGTTTCATGTCGATGCCGCTGTACTGCATGTACTGTTCCAGAGTGAGTTTGCGTGCTTCAAGGCTCATGCGCATTTCGTCAATCATCTGGGTTACGCGGTCTTCAATCATGATTTCGGGAACTTCAAATTCCGCATTGGCAACTGCAAGGTCAATCAGTGCTTTTTCATAAGCAATCTGGGCATTGTTTTCAGCTGCTTTCTGCATGCGTTCTTTGTAGCTTGCGCGCAGTTCTTCAACGGTTTTGCAATCGCTGTTTGCTGCTACATATTCATCGGTAAGTTCCGGCAGTTCTTTGCGTTTTACGTCCTGTACGTTTACTTTGAAGATTGCCTGTTTGCCGGCCAGTTCTTTAACAAAGTATTCTTCCGGGAAGGTTACGTCCACATCGGTGGAATCGCCTTTTTTAAGGCCTACAAGCTGGCCTTCAAAGCCGGGGATAAAGGAGTTGGAGCCAACTTCCAGAGGATAGCCTTTGCCTTCGCCGCCGCTGAACGGTTCGCCGTCAACGGTGCCTGCAAAGTCGATAATGGCAAAGTCGCCTTTTTCAATTACAGCGCCTTCTTCAGCTTCTACCATTTTTGCATGGCGGCTGCGCAGGCCCTGTACCTGTTCTTCAACAGCTTCATCGGTAACTTCAACTGCTTCTTTTTCTACATGCAGTTCTTTGTAATCGCCAAGTTTAACTTCCGGTTTGAGGGTTACTTTAATGGTAAGTTCCATATCTTTGTTTTCTTCAAATACGGAATCTTCAACCTTCGGGTCGGATACCGGAATGAGTTTTTCCTGTTCCAGAGCTTCGGTATAGCACTGGTTAGCAACCAGTTCAAATGCTTCTTGTTTTACGGCTTCTTTGCCATAGTGCATTTCGATAATATTGCGGGGGGCTTTGCCTTTACGGAAGCCGGGGATATTTACCTGGCCTGCAATTTTTGCAACGGCTTTTTTAAAGCCTTTGTTTACTTCCTCTGCGGGCAAAGTGATTTTAAGAGTTGCGTCGTTGCCGACTCTTTCTACTGTTACGTTCATTAATAAATCCTCCCTTAATTATATGTGCTGATTATTACAGCATGTTTTTTACATCGGTTTTATTGTTAAAAATGCAGCTGTTTACACACATTGCTCATAATATAATATCACAACCAGCGGTACTTGACAAGAATTTTACTGCTATTCCTACAATATATCATTATTCTTTTCTGAATAAATTCAAAAAACCCGGCAGTAAACTGCCGGGCTGACAATTCATGGAGCGGAAAACGAGATTCGAACTCGCGACCCCCTCCTTGGCAAGGAGGTGCTCTACCACTGAGCTATTTCCGCATCTCTTAACAACGAAACTAATTATACAGCAGTAAAATCTGTTTGTCAACAACTTTTTTAATTAATTTTAAAAAATTCCCAAAACAATCTGGCTTATATTTTTGGAATGGTCGGAAACGCGCTTCAGGTTTATTAAAATTTCCATCATCATAAACCCGGCAACAGGGTCGCAGCGTTTTTCGTTAAGGCGCACAATATGGTTTTTGCGGATTTCCTTCTGCGCTTTTTTTACCTGACGGCAAATATCCCACGCTTCCTGCGCCAGCACCTTATCGTTATTGGCAAGCGCTTCCATGGCTTTGCCGCTGGCCTGCATAACCAGTTCGCCCAAAGCGCGCAGTTCGGTTTTGGCTTCTTCGCTGAATTTAACATCGTCTTCAAACATGCGGCGTGCATCTTTGGCAAGCGCTTCGCCATGGTCGCCGATACGTTCAATATCCGTGCAGGCGTGCAGCAGCCTTGTATGCATTGCCGAAAGCTCGGCACCCATTTCCTTTTCGCTCATTTTGGTAAGGTAACGGGTTATGTCTTCTTCAAGCGCGTCAATTACAGGCTCATGCTCCAGTACGTATTTAATTTTATTTTCGTCCTTGTCTTCCAGTGCCTGCATGCCAACTTCAACATTATGGCGCGCCATATTGCCCATGCGCACAATTTCCTTAACGGCAAGCCCCATGGCAATAGAAGGAGTTACCAGCATTTTCTCATCAAGATATGCAGGTTTGCGCGAAATAATTTCGCCTTTGCCCGGCAGGCATTTTTCTATAAATTTAATGTATAAACCGGTAAACGGCATAAACAGCAGCGTATTTACCACGTTAAACGCCGTATGCGCGTTGGCAATCTGGCGTGCAATATCGTCCGCCGGGGAAATTGCCAGCACCAGTTTTATAAACAGCCCCATAAAGGTTATGAAAATAATGCTGCCGATAAAGTTAAACATTACATGCGCCAGCGCTACCCTTTTGGCCGTAATATTGGCACGCAGCGAAGCAAGCACAGCCGTAATGCAAGTGCCGATATTATCGCCCAGAAGCACGGGAATTGCGCCTTCCAGCGGAATAAGCCCCTGATTGGCAATGGCAATTAAAACGCCGATTGTTGCACTGCTGGACTGAATGACCATGGTCATTACAAGACCTACGCCCACACCGAGAATCGGGTTATCGGAAAAGCGGCCGATAAAATCAATAAAGCCCTGATATTCGCGCAGCGGCATTACGGAATCGCTCATCATTTCCATGCCCAGCATTAAAATGCCGAAGCCCAAAATTACCTGGCCGATATATTTGCCGCGCTGGCGTTTTGCCAGAAGATGCACGGCAAAACCGATAGCAAGAAACAAAGTAATGTAATCGGTAAGCTTAAAGGCAATAAGCTGTGCCGTCATAGTTGTGCCGATATTGGCACCCATTACAACGCCGAAGGCCTGCTTTAAATTCATCAGCCCTGCGTTTACAAAACCAACCGTCATTACCGTTGTGGCACTGCTCGACTGCAAAATACCTGTTACAACGGCGCCAAGCGCAACAGCCACCGGCAGAACGCCTGTCAGCTTTTCCAGTATTTTTTGCAGCTTCTCGCCTGCGGCACGCTGCAGGCCTTCGCCCATAAGCTGCATGCCGTATAAAAATAACGCCAGTCCTCCCAAAAATCCGAAAAAGTAAACCATAAGCCCTCCTGTAAGTTGTTTAACTTAATTTTTACTTATACTTTACATTTATTATACAAGATTAAAGAGGAATGGCACAAGTAATTTTCATTTATTTTGTAACAGATAATACAAAAGGCCCTGCAATTTGCAGAGCCCCGTTTATTATGCGTTTGCCTCTCCGACAGGTCTATAATGTTTTTCTTTCCATTTTTCAAATTCCATATACACAACCGGCACAACCAGAAGGGTGAGCATGGTTGAAGTGATAAGGCCGCCAACAAGCACCACGCCCATGGACTGGCGCAGTTCCGCGCCTTCGCCGATGCCCATCGCGATAGGCAGCATGCCTAAAATTGTTGAAAGCGTCGTCATCAGTATCGGGCGCAGGCGCAATGAGCAGGCTTCCAGCGTTGCGCTGCGTATATCAAGCCCTTTTTCGCGTTGCTGGTTGGCATAGTCAATCAGCAAAATGGCGTTTTTGGTAACAAGCCCCAAAAGCATGGTAAAGCCAATCATACTCATCATGTTGGCCGTCTGCCCCGCCATTAAAAGGCCAAGCACGGCGCCCACTACCGCAAACGGCAGCGAAGCCATAATAATTACCGGCTGGCTGAAGCTTTCAAACTGTGCCGCCAGAACCATATAAACAACTACAACCGCCAGCACAATAGCCTTAACAATTTCGTTAAACGAACGCGACATTGTATCGGCCTCGCCAATCAGCTTATAGTTGTAGCCCTGCGGCATATTCATGCTGGGTATCAGCTCGTTTTGTATTTTGGCAATCAGTTCGCCCGGAGATGTGCCTACCGTGTTGGCGTAAACAACAATCTGGCGCTGCTTGTCCTCGCGTTCAATACGCGTCGGGCCGCTGCCAAGGCTTATGTCGGCAACGTCGCCCAGGCGGATGAACTGCCCGTCCGGTGAAGACACGCGCAGATTTTTAACATCATTAATATCGGTACGCTTGCTTTCCGGCAGCTGCAAAATAATATCGTAGTCATTATCGCCGATTGTAAAGCTGTTGCCTGTGCTTTTGCCCATAAAGGCCATTTCCACGACTTCGCCGACGGAATAAGAATCGAGCCCCAAAAGGCTGGCGCGCGCCTGGTCAAGCCTGATTAAAATTTCCGGCTGTTCGTCCGAATCGGAAATATCGACATCCGTTGCGCCCGGAACCTTACGCACCAAATCGGCAAGCTCCAGCGCGTATTCTTTAAGCTGTTTAATATCGCTGCCGCGCAGGCCAATCTGCACCGGCCTGCTGTCGCCGCGGCCGCGCCCCTGATTGGACACTACCGTAACGCTCAGCCCCTGAACGTTGCGCACTTCGGCACGCAGGTCATCCATAATCTGCTGCATGGTGCGGTCACGCTCATTGCTCGGCACAAGGCGGATATCAATAGAGCCCTGGTTTACCGGATTGCGACCATTGCCGATATTCAGCGCCGCTATTTTTACTTCCGGCATAGCCGTTATTTCTTTTTGCAAAGGTGTTGCCAGTGCTACCGTTTTTTCCATACTGGTGCCGATAGGCGCTTTAAAATTAACGGTAAACTCGCCAGAATCGTACGTCGGCTGGTATTCCGTACCTACAAACGGCAGCAGCACAATATTCATTGCCAGCGAAACTATGCCGGCGGCAATAACTTTTTTGGGGTTGTTCAGCGCCGCTTCCATAATGCCGCTGTACAATCCGCGGAAAATCTGAAAACCCGCTTCAAATTTATCAAGCGCCAGCTGCACGTATTTGTTGCGGTGGCTTTCGCCCGGCTTTTCTTCTTTCAGCCAGTAGGCGGAAACCATTGGCGTAAGCGAAAACGCTACCAGAGTGGAAAACGCTATGGCAAAGGCAACCGTTAAGCCAAACTGTTTAAAATACTGGCCGATAATTTCGCCCATGCTGCCAACCGGTACAAACACTGCCATTAACGACAGCGACGTTGCCAGTATTGCCAGGGAAATTTCCTGCGTTGCTTCTTTGGCTGCCACAAACGGCGTTTTGCCCATTTCGATATGGCGGAAAATGTTTTCGATTACAACAATCGCATCGTCTATCAGAATACCTACCGCAAGGCTCAGTGCCATCAGCGACATATTGTTTAAGGTAAAATTCATTGCCTTCATCATAAAGAAGGTTGCAATTATTGATGTTGGTATGCACAGGCCGCCGATAATGGTGGCACGGAAGTTGCCGAGGAACATATAAGTTATAAACAGCGCCAGCGCGCCACCAAAGAAAATCGTGTTCCACACGTCGGCAATGTTTTCGCGTACGTAGGTAGACTGGTCGCGCACAATATCAACCTTAATATCGGGCGGAATTACGCGCTGTTTAAGTTCTTCCATTTTGGCGTTAACGCGGTCGGTAACGTCAACCGTGTTGGTTTTGGATTGTTTGCGCACGAAGGTCATAACGCAGGGCACGCCGTTGGCACTGGCGAAGGTGTCCTCATCTTCCCAGCCGTCAATAACGTCCGCCACGTCGCCAATGTACACAGCCTTGCCGTTATGGTTGGCAATAACAACTTTTTTAATATCGTCGATATTGCCGTATTTGCCAATGGTACGCACGGTTATTTCCATGTCATGGTTTCTGGCTTTGCCGCCCGGCGTATTGTAGTTTTCGTCATCTACCTTCTGCAGCAGGTCCTGAAACGAAATTCCGTATTCCATTAATTTGTCAGGCTTTGCCACAAGGCGTATTACACGCTGGCTGGCGCCTACCGCAGTTACTTCGGCTACGCCTTCAACCATCTGCATTTCGTCAAGAATGCTGTCTTCTATTAAACGGCGTATTTCGCCGCGGCTGCGCGATTCGGAAGAAAACGTGTACGCAACAATGGACTGGGACGTTAAATCAACCGTTTGCACTACCGGTTCATCGATATCGTCCGGCAGACGGTTGCGCACGCTGGCAACCTTTTCGCGCACTTCGCTGGCCATAGCCTGCGGGTCTACGCCCATATTAAACTCCAGTACGGTTTCGCTGTAGCCTTCAAGCACGGTACTGGAAATTGTTTTATAGCCTGCAACCTGGCTGACGCGGTTTTCTATCGGCTTGGTAATAAGCGTTTCCATTTCTTCCGGCGAAGCGCCGTCGTAAGTAACGCGCACGCTGACGATAGGCATATCAACGTCAGGGTTCAAATCTACGCCGATTTCCGGGTAGCAGCGGATGCCGAACACTACCAGCAGCAAAATAAACATGGTAGTAAAAACCGGCCGGCGGATAAAAGTCTCTATCATAATTAATTACCTGCCTTATCAGTAACTACCTTGCTGCCTTCGCGCAGCTTGTTGTGCCCTTCGGTTACAATTACTTCATCACCTTTCAGGCCGCTTAAAACTTCGGCTACCTTATCGTCCGTATAGCCAATGTCCAGCACCTGGCGGCGCACGGTGTTATCGTCTTCCACAATAAATACGGTTTTCTGGTCGTCACGCATTACAATGGCGTAAACCGGTATTGTAAGCACATTCTGCCTGGGCTGCGCGGTAAGCTTTACCGTTGCAAAAACGCCTGCCAAAAGCCCTTCGGTGTTGTCAACACTCACTTCGGCGGCAAAGGTATGCGCAGGTAAATCGGCAACAGGGGCAATGCGCGTTATTCTGCCGATAATTTTATGCCCGGCAAAGGCAGGCAGTTCTATTTCGGCTTCGTTGCCAACGGATACGCCGCTGATATTGCCTTCCGGAATATTAATAACAGTTTTTAAAACGCTGATATCGGCAATGGCAAAAAGCGGGGTGCCTGCCGTTGCATAATAACCTTCCTGATGGTAGCGCTTGGAGATAATGCCGTCAGCCGGGGCTGTTATTACAGTACCTTCAAACTGCGATTCCATAGCCTGCACGGTGCCGCGGGCTGCATCCAGCTTGGCAGCTGCGTTGTCACGCGCAAAAGCGTAATCGTCGGCAACCTGTTCGGAAACCGCACCCTGTTTATATAAAGCGCTGTAACGTTCAAGGTCGCGCTCGGCTTTGCGGAGATTAGTCTGCGCGTCCATGTAATTGCCGCGCGCTTCACGCAGGGCAGCGTCAGTATCGCGCTGTTCCAGTACCGCCAGCACCTGCCCTTTGGTTACACGGTCGCCCTCATTAACATATACGCGCTCCACACGCCCGTCAACCTTGGCGGCAACATCAGCCTGCCACTCCGGGTCAAGGCTGCCGCTGAACTCCAAAAGCGGGGTAATCGTCCTGCGCTCCGGCTTTGCCGTAACAACTGCCACCGCCTGCACACGCGACATTCTTTCCGCACGGGCTCGCTCCGTTTGTATATTATCAAAAATACGGTAACAAACAATCAAAACAACGGCAATGCATATGCCGATTAAAATTTTCATATTACGGTTATGCCAGTCCATAGTACGCCCCCAACCTTCTGCAAGTATAAGTTATTTTAATTATATAACTTTTTAAACTGTTTTAGCAAACAAATATCCTTGCATTAATAAAACAATTGTGTAAAATTGCTTTATTAAATTCTGCTTGCGCTTAATTCTGCGGCGAATTATAATGGCTTTGGGAGGCGAAATTATGGAAGCAATGTCACTTTTTGAAAACAATTTATCACAGCCGCTGGCAGCAAGGCTGCGCCCCAAAACGCTTGAAGAATATGTTGGCCAGACCCACCTTTTGGGCAAAGGCAAAGTGCTGCGCCGTTTAATTGAAAGCGACCAGATTTCCTCCATGATTTTCTGGGGGCCTCCCGGCGTGGGCAAAACCACGCTGGCGCGGATTATTGCCAACACCACCAAAGCGGCGTTTATTGATTTTTCGGCCGTTACAAGCGGCATTAAAGAAATACGCAGCGTAATGCAGAAGGCGGAAGAAAACCGCCGTTACGGCGAAAAAACCATTGTTTTTGTAGACGAAATCCACCGTTTTAACAAAGCACAGCAGGATGCGTTTTTGCCCTTTGTGGAAAAAGGCAGCATTATTTTAATAGGCGCAACGACGGAAAACCCTTCGTTTGAAGTTAACAGCGCATTATTAAGCCGCTGCAAGGTATTTGTTTTGCAGGAGCTTAAAACTGAGGAACTTGTGCAGCTTTTAAAACGTGCCTTAGCAGATGAAAAGGGCTTTGGCACCCAGAAAATTAACATTGAAGAAGAACTTTTGGAAATGATAGCCGTTTTTGCAAACGGCGATGCCCGCACGGCGCTTTCCACCTTAGAAATGGCAGTATTAAACGGCGATATGGACGCAGGCGGCGCAACAACGGTAACACGCGAAACGCTTGAACAATGCACCTCCAAAAAATCGCTGCTGTACGATAAAACAGGTGAAGAACATTATAATTTAATTTCCGCACTGCATAAATCCATGCGCAACAGCGACCCGGACGCCGCCGTGTACTGGCTGGCACGCATGCTGGAAGCAGGCGAAGACCCGCTTTACATAGCGCGGCGCGTTACGCGCTTTGCCAGTGAAGATATCGGCCTTGCCGACCCAAAAGCACTGGAAATTGCCGTTGCCGCCTACCACGCCTGCCATTTTATCGGCATGCCGGAATGCAGCGTGCATTTAACGCAGGCCGTGGTGTATATGTCAGTCGCGCCAAAATCCAACGCACTTTATATGGCATATGAACACGCCAAGCGCGACGCCGCCAAAATGCTGGCAGAGCCTGTTCCGCTTGTTATCCGCAATGCGCCCACAAAACTGATGCAGGAACTTAATTACGGCAAAGGCTACCAGTACGCGCACAACACGGAAGAAAAACTTACCAATATGCAGTGCCTGCCCGATTCGCTTCTGGGAACGGAATATTACAAACCAACGACCCAGGGGCTGGAAGCACGCGTAAAAGCAAGGCTTGACGAAATAAAGCGCTGGAAGCGTGAACACAGCAGCAGGTAAAAAACAGCAAAAAGTAATATAATATGCAAAAAGCCAAAGCACTACTTTAAGCAATGCTTTGGCTTTTATTATTTAAATTATTTTATTGGCAGCCAGTTTGTTCAAAAATCCAAAAGGGTTGTGCTGTGAAGCAGCAGTTAAAACTGCGGCGGCTTAATTTATAACAATAACCTACGAGAGTCCGGTGCCATACCCGGACGGAATCGACGAAGCCGCAGATTTTAACAATGCTGAAAAGTATAACCCTTTTGATTTTTTCTGTTAAAGGTTCATAAATTTTGCTCATTATCCAATCGCAAAATTTGCGTAACTTCGCTGGCACAATTATTGCCTTCGCCATCACTTGGCACTAATTGGCGGCTCAGTTAAAAATACACTTTTTTATCTACCGGCGCGGTGGAAGCAATAAGTTTGCCTTTGCGGTAATTACGCAGCACCGGCGCATTGTTATTTAATGCGTCATACCAGTTTTTAGCGTCAAGAATAATAAAGTTTGCATCTTTACCGACCGCAATGCCGTAAGCGTCGCCCAAATGCAGGGTGCGGGCAGCATTTTCGGTAACAAATTTATAAGAATTGCAAATTTCTTCATAACCAAGCATGTGCCCGGTATACAGCCCCATAAATACCTGGTCACGCATATTGGCATTACCAAGCGGGTTCCATGGGTCAAAAATATCATCCGAGCCGAAAGAAACATTAATGCCTTCGGCGGTAAGTTCTTTTACGCGCGTCATGCTGCGGCGTTTGGGGTAAGTATCAGCACGTCCGCCCAAATGAACATTAACGCACGGATTTGCCACAAAGTTGATACCGGACATTTTCAAAAGGCGCATCAGGCGAATCATATAAGCATTGTTGTAGCTGTGCATGGCGGTAGTGTGCGAAGCCGTTACCATATCGCTCATACCGGTTTCATAAGCGCGGGCGGCAACAGTTTCCAGCCCGCGGGAGGCCTCGTCATCAATCTCATCGCAGTGTACGTCAATCAGTTTGCCGTATTTCTGCGCCAGTTCAAAGCAGATGTTAAGCGATTCAACAGAATATTCACGGGTGAATTCAAAATGCGGAATGGCACCGGCAGCATCGGCACCCATTTTCAGTGCTTCTTCAAGCAGGCCTTTGCCGTTGGGGTAACTTAAAATTCCGTACTGAGGGAAAGCAACGATTTGAATATCAATATAATCCTTAACTTCCTCACGCAGTTCCAAAATTGCGCGCAGGGCGGTAAGTTCCGGGTCGTTAATATCTACATGGGTGCGTACATATTGAATGCCGTTGCCTGCCTGCAGGCGGAGCGCCTTATTTACACGGTCTTTTACTTCCTGTTTGGTAAGGAAAGGCTTATATTCTTCCCAACGCTGAATCCCTTCAAACAGCGTGCCGGATAAATTCCAGTGCGGACGCCCTGCGGTAAGGCAGGTATCGAGATGTACATGCGATTCCACAAAAGGCGGCAGCACCATTTTGCCGGCGCAGCAATCAACAACTTCTTCACCGGGCAGTGCTTCCAGCTGAGGAGCAATAGCGGCAAATTTACCGTCCGTAACGCGGATATCTACCGTTTCCGTGGCATTTGCCAGATACAGTTTTTGCAGCAGCATAACAATTCATCCTTTCTTTACAGTTATTATTTATTTTTGCCAAGCATTTCGCCGATAAAGAAGAATGCAGCAGCAACCACCATGGCATTAATGGCGGCAATGCCCCACTGCAGCAGGTTTGCACAGGCAGCGCCTACTATAATACCGGCAATGTTGAACCAGTTAATGGTATATTCGTTAAAATCGCTGCCGAATTTTTTATGGTTAAAGAAATAATCTAAAATAACGATAATGCCAATCGGCGGCAGAGCGCAGTTAAGAATGCTGAGCCAGCTTACAAAATTGTAATAAAGCCAGATTGCAAGCGCCGTGCCGATAATGCCGGAAATCCAGGTAGTCCATTTCATACGCACTTTGGAAATATTGGAAATGGCAAGGCCGCCGGTGTAAAGGGCATTATTATTGGTAGTCCAGATATTGGCGCCAAGTACAATCAAAGCAGGAATGGCAAGACCCTGTGCAATCATAACGTAGAAAATATCATCCTTGCCGGTATAAGCGCCGCCAACCGCGCCAAAGCAGAACATCAGCGTGTTGCCTAAAAAGAAAGCAATAACCGTAGTCCACACGGCAATGCTGCTGTTTTTGGCAAAACGGATAAAGTTAGGCGTTGCGGTACCGCCGGAAATAAAAGAACCAATAACATAGCCGATGCCGGTAAACAGGGTAATCTGCCCGGCAGACTGCGCAAAAATGTAAGCCAGCCCGCCGCCTTCTGCGGCAGCAGTAACCATGGAATAAACGCCCAGAATAATGATGAGCGGAACGGAAATATAGCTGACAATTTCCAAAGCCTTCATACCTGTAGCTGCGGTTGCCGTCATTAAAAGGCCGGCAATAATGGTCAAAGTCCATTCGTTCATGCCCATAAGTTCCGCCGCGGGGATGGAAAACATTGCCACGCCTACGCCGAACCAGCCGATTTGCGTAAAGCCCAAAATAGCAGAAGAAAGATAAGAGCCCTTGCTGCCAAAAGTACGGCGGCAGAGCAAGTCCATATTCAAACCGGTTTTAGAACCAATAAAAGCCAGTACACCGCAGTAAGCCGACAGGATAATGCCGCCAATCAGGCAGGCCCATACAAAGCCTGATAAATCGAGCCCATTACCCAATTTGGCGCCTACGCTCATACTGGCAGAAAAAAACGTAAACCCCAGCATAACGAAGAACATCTGCCAGAAGCCTTTGCGTGCTGAATCAGGCACGGCCTCCAGCGAATAATCCGCGTCCACAGGAGTGGATGTGTTTTGCTTAACAGATTTTTCCATTGATTGTACCACCTTCCAAAAATATCTTTTTTGAGGGCAGACAGCTTTTTTACTGGCCCTGCGCAATACCTAATATACTATACCATTGCAGGCATGCTTTGTCCACAAGTTAAAAGAAAAATAACCTGCACAAATACCGGGGCTTTTAAGCTAATGCCCATTGCTTAATTTATTCGGGCATAAAAAAAGCAGCCTGTTTTACAAGCTGCTTCATTGCATTTTTGGTGCGGTTGGTGGGATTTGAACCCACACGGGTCTCCCCGCCACCCCCTCAAGATGGTGCGTCTGCCGTTCCGCCACAACCGCATTGGGGTATTGCTATTAAATTAAATGGTGCGGTAGAGAGGATTTGAACCTCCACGGGGTTGCCCCCACTAGCTCCTGAGGCTAGCGCGTCTGCCGTTCCGCCACTACCGCGTCAACATTGATTATTATAGCGCGCAAAAATCAATCTGTCAATAGTTTTTTATTTTATTTTTGTAATAAAGATAATATTTGTCGCGGTCGCGCAAAACCTTTTTTACATACTCGCGCGTATCCGGGTAAGGTATGTCTTCAATACGGTTAAAATCATAGTTCCAGCCGTTTTCCTGCATCCACGCGCGCGTGTTGCCGCGCCCGGCGTTATAGGCAATCATCATCAGCACCCAGTTGCGCTGAAATTCATATTCCAGCTCGCCCAGATACCAGCAGCCAAGCCGCACGTTATATTCCGGCCTGCGCAAAGCTTCCATGTCAAAATGGTCAAGCCCCATCTGCGCAGCAATCCATTCGCCGGTTTCCGGCATAACCTGCATCAGCCCCACGGCACCGGCGTGCGATACGGCTTCCGTGTCAAACCCGCTTTCGTTTTTTATAACTGCCGCAACCAAAAATGGGTCGATTTTGTTTTTGGAGCTGTACTCCAAAATTTCGTTCTGGTAGGGCCACATATAAACAAAGCGCGTCTGCACGGCTTCGCTGCTCCATATTTTCATACCGGCTTCACCGATGAGAAAAATGGCGGCAGCAACCATTAAGAATTTTACCCACCATCTGTCGATAAATTTTTTCTTTTTCCGCCTGCCCAACTTATGCCTCCGCTGTAAAATTTTTCCATGCTGCGGCAACGGCTTTTTCCGTTTCGGCAAAGGTGCCGCTGTTGTCAATTACAAGGCTGGCATAAGCCTTTTTTTCTTCCAGTGTCATCTGCGCTGCAATGCGTGCCTTAACTTCTTCGCGCGTCATGTTGCTGCGTGCCATGGCACGTTCTATCTGCGTTTCGCTGTCTACGGCAACAAGCCACACGGCATCCACATCTTTATACCAGCCGCATTCAATTAAAAGCGGTACATCAAGCACTGCCGCCGGCAGATTTTTGCTGCGGCATTCCGCCAGAAAGCTCTGCGCAGCCGCCAGTACGTTTTTATGGATGATTGCTTCCAGTTTTTTCAGCGCTTCTTTATCGTGAAAAACAAGTTCCGCCATTTTGGGGCGGTTAAGCTCGCCGCCGTCCGTAAGGTATTCAATGCCAAAAGTAAGGGCTATTTCGTTAAGCGCTGCACGCCCTTTGGCAACCAGAGCACGGCTTTCAGCGTCGGCATCAAAAACAGGCGCACCAAGGCTGCGCAGTAAATTTGCAATTGTACTTTTACCGGAGGCTATGCCCCCTGTTAAACCTATTACTTTCATTTTTTCACCGTTTTATTTTTGGCAGTGCGGGCAGTATGTTGTGCCGCGCCCGCCTACTTTAGTACCCAAAAGTTCGCCGCCGCACATTTTGCAGCACAAGCCTTTGCGCCCATATACCAGCAAATGGTTTTGGTTATCACCCTTGTTGCCCTCACCGTCTTTATAATCGCGGAAGGTTGTGCCGCGGTTGGCAATGCCCTGCGCAATAACCTTGTTTATGGCATCGTGCAGGCGGTCAATTTCTTCGTCCGTCAGCGTGTTGGCCGTGCGCATCGGCAAAATGCCGGATAACGCCAGGCACTCGTCGGCGTAGATGTTGCCCAGCCCTGCAATAAAAGTCTGCTCCAAAATCAGAGTCTTTATGGGCTTTCTGCTTTTGGCTATAACCGGGCGCATATAATCAGCCGTAAAGCCTTCGCTTAAAGGCTCAGGGCCTAAAGTTTCGTAGCCTTCAATATACGCGTCATTATTGGTAACAAGGTACAGCGTGCCAAAGGTGCGGATATCGCAGAACCACATGGTTACGCCGTCCGTCAGTTCAAACTTAATTTTGGCATAAGGCGGTTCCGGCTTATCTGCCTCCTGCGCAATCAGACTGCCTGTCATGCGCAAATGCACAATCAGCTTCTGGTTTTCGCCTGTTTTAAGCACCAGGTATTTGCCGCGGCGCCCTACATCCAAAATGGTTTTGCCTGTTAAACCGGCAATAAATTCTTCCGGCGAAGGATATTTTATCAGCCTTGCAAGGTTAATTTCTATATTTTTAATGGTTTTGCCCTTAATGTGCGGCAGCAGGGTTTTGCGTACCTGCTCCACCTCCGGCATTTCCGGCATGGTAATTCCTCCCTATTTCAAATTATATTGTTTGGCAACATATTCATAAAATTTTTCAAATTCTTCTTGCGTAAAAGGTTCGCTTTTAAGCCCTTGCTTTAACCACAAACCATATTCACCAACCGGTTTATATTTTTCACTGCAAAATTTACCTAACCAATTTGCAGAAGGAATAAAATCAGGATTACGCCAAACAGTAGCTATTATTTTCTTTTCTAAGACTTTTCGCATCTCGTTATTTTCAATTTCAAAATAAGTAAAAAATATATTATTTCTAATATAATTTGAAACTTCTTCTTCAATTGTTTTTTGATATTCTAAGTCTAATAAATTTGGATTTTTTTCAATAAAGCTTTTTCTATTTGAAGTATCCATGTTCCAAACTTTTAGATAAAAATCATTTCTCTTATTGAGAATTGCGTCACCAACATATTTTCTTAGTATGCTACCATCTTTTGTGCCTTTATAATGTGCTCTTAGCCGACTATTAAAATTATTACTTTCTTTATTTATACCTATTTTAACAATACGTTTATAATTTTTAAAGAGTTCCCCTTTTTCAAACATTACATAAATTCCATTTATACATTTAACTCCAGCTAAATCTTTATAGCATAAAAATGGTAGTTGAATGTTATTAAATAATTTATGTAATTCAAAAGATAAACTCATTGGTTCAAATGTTCCTTTAACCATCTCTGTCTCGGTCCTTGTCTTAACCCCTGTAATGGATTTTCAGGTTTTATTATAAAAATATTTTCAATGGGTTCAAAATAATCATTACCTGCAAGAATAAGAAATTTTGTATTTGCTAAATCAAAATTATCTTTTAATTGCTGTTTTACTTTATTGCCCCATGCCATTTTTATAGATTTCTTTTTATTTTTTAATGTTTCATCATATGTTGAAATAACATCAGAGTCTTTTAACAAACCATATTTTGCTGACAAAATATAAATTTTATCCGTAATTTGCTTTGCATATTGATATGATTTTCTAAATAAAGGACTTTCATCATAAAGATACTTGGCTTCAAATGTTCCTTGACGTTTTTTCTTTGTGCAAGCAATTAAAGCAACTATCTCCATAACAATTCCTCCCTATTTGGCGTCTGCCCAGTTTACGCCGTAGTTAACGTCGGCAATCAGCGGCACGCTGAGTTTTACGGCGCTTTCCATAGTTTGTTTTACAAGTGCGCCAACTTCTTCGCGTTCGGCCTCCGTTACTTCAAGCAAAAGTTCGTCGTGCACCTGTAGCAGAATACGGCTTTTATAACCGCCCTGTTCCAGCATTTTCTGCACGTTCACCATGGCAATTTTTATAATGTCCGCCGCAGTGCCCTGTATCGGCGTGTTAATGGCAGTGCGCTCCGCAAAGCCGCGCAGGTTAAAATTGCGGCTGTTAATATCCGGCAGATAACGCCTGCGTCCGAACAGCGTCTGCACATAGCCCTGTTTTTTAGCGCTCGCCACCATATCATCCATATATTTTTTAACGCCGGTATAGCGTCCAAGATAATTTTCAATATATCTGCCCGCCTCGCCGCGATTGATATCAAGCTGTTTGGCAAGCCCAAAATCGCTGATGCCGTATACAATGCCAAAGTTTACTGCTTTGGCGCGCGTACGCATGGTGCCGGTAACTTCGTCCAGCGGCACGCCAAACACTTCCGCAGCCGTGCGTGCGTGTACATCCTGCCCGTGCAGGAAGCTTTCCAAAAGCAGTTCATCCTGCGCAATATGCGCCAGCACGCGCAGTTCTACCTGCGAATAATCGCAGCTTAACAGGTAATCATAACCTTCGCCCGGCACAAAAATTTCGCGTATTTTTTTGCCAAGTTCCGTGCGGGTAGGAATATTCTGCAAGTTCGGGTCGGTGCTGCTCAGGCGGCCGGTAACGGTAACAAGCTGCTGAAAATGCGTATGTATACGCCCCGTAACGCTGTTTATCAGCGGGCGCAGACCTTCAAGGTAAGTGCTGTGCAGTTTAGTCAGCTTGCGGTGTTCCAAAATAGTCCGCACCAGCGGATGCTCGTTGCGCAGCTGCTCCAAAACCGATACATCCGTAGAATAACCTGTTTTAGTTTTTTTGATTACCGGCAGGCCCAGCTTTTCAAATAAAATAGCACCAAGCTGCTTGGTAGATTTTAAATTAAAGCTTTCTCCAGCCTGCTCTACCGCCAAAATTTCAAGCGCTGCAATCTGCGCCGCCATTTCTTTGGTTAATTTATCCAAAAGCGCTGCATCCGGCTTAATGCCTGCCAGTTCCATTTTGGCAAGCGTGCGTGCCAGCGGCAGCTCCATTTCTTCATATAATTTTATCTGTTCGTGTTCTGCAAGTTTAGCACGCAGCACAGGCACAAGTTCGGCAACGGTTTTGCATTCCTGCGCATACTCCTGCGTCAGGTACGCTCCGCCAACGGTTTTAATGCTGTATTCGCTGCGTGCAGGGTCAATAAGGTATGCGGCAATGGCAATATCATCCGTTATGCCGCGTACTTCAACCCCAAGGCATAAAGCGGTTTTAATAATTTCCTTGCTGTCGCAGGCTTTTTGGCAGTTTTCATTTGCCAGCCAGTCATAAAACTGCTGCCAGCCGGGGCACTCGCCTTCAAAAATATAAACGCGCCCATCACATAAAAGCTCCGCACGTTTAAAATATAAATCCGGCAGCGAGCCGCCAATTTGTACAGTAAGCGGCGTAACCTCGCGCCTTACGGCGATAAGTTTAAACAACGCTTCCGCATCGTCGGCACTTTTTACAACTTCTTCCGGCAGCCCGGCAGGCTTGTCTTCCACAAAGTCGCCAAACAGGCTGAAATCGCCTTCCGGCGCACCCATAACGGCATTAAAACGGTCGTACATATTGCGGAATTCCAACCCGGCAAGCAATTCGCGCGCTTCCGGCTTTAATGCTTTTAATTCATAATTTGCCAAATCTGCATCAACCGGCACATCCGTAAAAATTGTTGCCAGTTTTTTGGAAAGCAGCGCCGATTCTTTGTTATTTTGCACTTTTTCGCGCAGTGCCTTGCCGCTGATTTTATCGGCGTTAGCGAGCACATTTTCCACGCTGCCGTACTCGCCAATCAGCTTAAGAGCCGTTTTGGGGCCAACGCCCGGTATGCCGGGGATGTTATCCGAAGTATCGCCCATCAGCCCTTTCAGGTCAATAAGCTGCTTCGGCTCAAGGCCTTCATATTCCTCCGCAAAAACTTCCGGCGTGTAAATTTTAAGGTCCGAAATGCCGCGTTTGGTAAAATATACGCTTGTGCGGCTGCTTAAAAGCTGAAGTTCATCACGGTCGCCCGTTACAATAATCACGTCCGCTTCCTGCGGCGCGTGTACGGCAAACGTGCCGATGATATCGTCTGCCTCGTAATTATCCAGCTCCAGCACAGCAATGTTCATCGCCTCCAGCACCTTGCGCGCCAGCGGAAACTGCTCCGAAAGCTCGCTCGGTGTCGGTTTGCGTTGCCCTTTATAATCGGCAAACATCTCCGTGCGGAAGGTTTTGCGGCTTTTGTCAAACGCTACCGCCAGCCACTTGGGCTGCACGTCCGCCAAAAGGCGCAGCAGCATATTGCAAAAACCGTACACAGCACCCGTATGCACACCGCTCTGCGTCGTCAGCGGCGGCAGGGCAAAAAACGCCCTGTGAATCAGGCTGCTGCCATCTATAACTAAAAATTTATCTGCCATGTTTGTTCCTTTCGTTCAATAAATCTAATAATATATTATACCACAAGCAAAGGTGTAGGTAAAATTAAGCATAAAAATAAAGCCTTGCTTATGCAAGGCTTAAATCATCCACGCGGGTATGTACATAATATTGTTTTTATCAATGCCGAACTCAGGCACAAGGCAAATGACGCTTCCGCCAGCTCTTTTAACTTCTGTACAGCCGCCAAACGCCGCTTCTATTATATTAAAGCGCTTGTACATTTTTTGCACCTGCGCGCTTTTGCTGATAACGCACGGGTACAGCACGCCGTTATGCAAAATTAATAGCTCAACCTCTTTGCCGTTAAAGTTGCGGTAGTAGTATAATGGCGCTTTCTGCGCGTTATTGGCAAAACTTTTATACACTTCGCCGATAACCCATGTTTCAAAAAATTCCGCGCTCATCGCGCCAAGTTCCAGCGCGTCCGCCGTGTTCCAGCGCAAAAGGTATGCCGCAAGGCCGGTATCAGTAAAATACAGCTTCGGCGTTTTTACAACGTACTTAACACCGCTAAACGCCGCAGGCTGAAGCAAGTAAACCAGCCCCATACGTTCCAAAATACCCAACCATTGCTTCGCAGTTGGTATGCTGATGCCTGTTTCCTTCGCCATAACTGCGTAGTTTAAAAGTTTTGCTGTCTGCGATGCCGCTGCACACAAAAAACGGTAAAACTTCATCTCATCATTAAGCTGAATAAACTTGCGGATGTCACGCTGTAAAATATCTTGCACAAGTTTGGCGTAAAACGCCTGCCAGTCCGCACCTTTGTTGTACATTGCAGGCTTGCTGCCGCGCCAAATGCGCTCGTAAATCTCCACCACGCTGTGCGGAACAGATTTCTGCATCCGTCCTGCCAACAGCTGCATATCCGGTATAAACGGCGTGCTTTCCCTTCCGTCCAGCTCCGCGCTGCTTAAACCGCAAAGCTCCAGGCAGGCAAACTTATCGCCAAGCTCCTGCATAATGGCGGTAATGGTTTCAGCGTCCTCTTTCGGCGCAATCAGCCAAAAATCGCCCGGTTTGCCGTGCTTTAAGGCATAATCCTTAATCACCGGCACCAGCTCCGACGCGTACTGAATATTATCAATCAGCACCGGCGGTGCATACCGCTGCAAAAACAGCACCGGCTCTCCGTTAGCCACACTTCTCAACGCAGGCTCTGCCAAGTCAGCGTACTTGCGGTCAGGTGAGGCGAGTTTTTTGAGGAATGTTGTTTTGCCATATTGGGATGAACCAAATAGCGCAAAAATATTATATTTTTCATCTTTTACTAAAGTATTTTTAGTTAAATTTCTTTTAAACATTTCATTTATATCTATAAATTAGTTATAACTAGTCGCTTCTCTTAAAATTTCAAACTTTAATTTATCAGTTTTATTATATTTCTCTAATAAATTATTAACTGCTTTTGAATACAAAAAAGTAAATCCATTTGATATTTTTAAAATATCTTTATTGATTTCATAAATAGCTTTTATTTCATTTTTATTTCTAAAATAATTTCCTCCCCAATAATAATTATATATCTGTTTTTGTTTGCCGATATCTTCTTTCTCTTTACTAAAAGCATTTTTTATAACAGTAATTTGTTCTTTATAAAATGCATCAATATTATCATTTTCATATTGACTTACACTATCAATTATAGAAAATTTTTTATTTCTAGCTAAGCAATAACCTATGTGAGTTCCTACGCCATCGCCTATTACTTCATCTGATAAATCTATTATTCCTTTTAATCTACTTAAAAATTTTATATCTTCTCTATATCCAGCACAAACTATTTTAAATTTGTATTTCTCTAAAAGTTTAACCAATTTACTATCTAAATCCCACCAAAATACACAAATAGATATAGTGTCAAAATCAGACTTATAAGCATCCAAATATTCTATTAATAATTTACTATTATATTTTATATTTCCTTCGTCAGTGCTGTGAGATACAAACACCAATAAATTATTTCCTAATTTATTTTTAATATTTTTAAATTCTTCTTTATTATAATAATCTTGAGCATAATTTATATATGGTCCAACACAAAATACTGGAATATTATATTTTTTGTGTATAACACACTTTCTAAAATCACTAAATGTTATACATGTAGCCCTGCTAGTATTTTTTATATCTTTAAAAAAAGTATTACCCAAAATCAATCCATGTTCAATAGCAGGAAAATTATATGATTTATCTACAATTCCACAAAATATTGATTTTTTTATACCATACAATCTATTAGCTGTTTTGTTAAAATCGTAACTCCAAAACGCAGTATTATTATTTTTTACTTTCGTTAAAAAATGATACAATTTTTTTGTATCATTTATAGTATCTTCTTGTGATAAACTTTTAGAAACTTTTTCAATACAATATTCTCTTTTAGAATCATATTTTCGAAAAACAAAATCATTAATATATATATTTTTTTGAATCAATGATTTTATAAACTCTTTCATTTCTTAATTACTCCAATAAAATTTTCTCTATCTTTTTAGCTTCTGTATCTATATCAAATCCAGCTTTCACGATTTTATGCAATTCATTTTTATGTTCAAAATTCTTTAAACTTAGAATAAATTCTGCCCATTCAACCGCATCTTTTTTTAAAGATAATATATGAACTAAATCAGTTATATTTATTTCTTTTGATATTGTATTTGAAATTATTAATTGCAATCCAGCAACTTGTGCTTCTATACCAACAAACGCTAACCCCTCAAAAACAGAAGGTAATATAAAACAATCCATAGCTTGCATTAATTCATTCACATCATGACGTACACCTAAAAAAAACACTTTATCAGAAATATTATATTCAAAAACTTTCTTTCTAATTTCTTTTTCAAGCTCACCTTCACCAACTAACAATAATACACTTTTAGAATTGCGTTTTTGAATTTCAAAAAAAATATCTATTAAAAACTTGTGATTTTTTTGAAAATGAAATCTGCCAACATGTCCAACTACAAACTTATCATTTATAGATAAATCTTTTCTAATTTTTTCTCTTATATTAATATTAAATTTAAAATTCTTGATATTTATTGCATTATTTATTATTTTAAATTTTTCACTATTTATAATTTTAGAACTATAAAAATATTTTCCAGCTTCCTCTGAACAAGCCCAAAAATCAGTTGCCCAATTTTCTATTCTTTTTTTATTTAGAAAATGAATTGCTCCCTGTATAATACCAGCCATATTTTCTGAGTTATGGCTATGAATAATTCTCTTCGGTACCCCACATTCATATGCAAATTTCAATAGAGAAACATCGCTCAAATAACATAAATTACTCCAAACAATATCATAATTATTATTTCTTATTATTTTTTTTATATATCTTTGATTTTTATAATAATTATTTTTTCTGCCAGGAATGATTATTATATTATCATTATTTTTCTTAATTTCATCCGAATAAGCAGGCTCTTCATTATAAGTTAAAAAATCAAACTTTAATTTATTGTGGTCAAAATTTCTATAGTAATTTATTATAAAACTTTCTATTCCACAATAGTTTGGAGTCATACCAAAAAGCAAAATTTTTTTCATTTATCCTCCAATATATTTTTTCAAACCATATCCCACGACAACGCAGTCCCTCTTTTTACATCACATTTTACTTTTTTACCAAGTAAAATATCATAATATTTAGGAGGTAAACCTAACCCCGGACGAATACTACGCATATTTTTTTCTGTAATAATATCTCCGGCTTTCATATCTTCAACAATATACAAACTGCGCCTAAACTTTGTTGATTCTTGAGAAGTCAAGCCATAATGTACTGTACCAATTGCTTCATAAGCTGCATTCACTTCTTTTACCAATTGTTTCATTTCCTGCGGTTCAAGAGAAAATTCTGCATCAACTCCGCCATCAGCACGAGATAAGGTGAAATGCTTTTCTATGACCATTGCTCCAAAAGCTATACTTGCAACTGCAACACCAACGCCTAAAGTATGGTCAGATATTCCAACAGTACAATCAAACAATGCTTTCATATGCGGTATGGTTGCCAAATTACTGCCTGCAGGACTTGCCGGATAACTGCTTGTGCATTTTAATAAAGATAAATCACTGCATCCGTTATTTTTAGCTGTTTCAAGCAATTCACTTAATTCAGCAAGACTTGCCATCCCTGTTGAGGCAATGATGGGCTTGCCAGTTTGAGCAATTTTTCTAATCAAGGGAATATCAACATTTTCAAAAGATGCTATTTTATAAAACGGCACATTTAATTCTTCTAAAAAGTCTACAGCCGTAAAATCAAATGGTGTACTAAAACCGATGATCCCATTTTCTTTACATCTATCAAAAATAGGCTTGTGCCATTCCCATGGCGTATAAGCTTTTTGATACAAAGAATACAACGATTCGCCTTTCCACAAACTATTATTGTCGATAATAAAAAACTCTCCGTCATTTTTATCAATTGTAATTGTATCAGCTGTATATGTTTGAATTTTTAATGCGTCTACACCAGCATCAGCCGCAGCATCAACAATTTCTAACGCCCGTTCTAACGAATGGTTATGATTACCGGACATTTCTGCAATTATAAAAGGTTTAGTTAAATTTTTCATATTTTTCTCCTTTTATATTTTCTTTATATATTTCATGTTTTTGTCGTTATATTTTATTTCTTCGTATCTATTTATAAGAAATGCTTTTTGTGAAGCAAGATTATTTATTTTTACTAAACCTATAAGCTCACATTTTATATTCATTTTATTTAACTCTTTTTCTGCTAATCTCAATATTTCATTACCAAATCCTAATCCTCTGAATTCTTTATTTATACTAAAACTAATAATGCCTTTATTCGTTTCATTAAATGCTATTCTAATTTGCCCTATTGGGTCAGCATTATTTTCTAATATAAAGAAACACACATTTCTATTATCAATAATATTGTTAAACCATTTTACATGTTCTTCCCATTTTATAGTTTCTGTATGAAATGAGTTTTTCCTAACTTCTTCGTCATTACTCCATTTAAAAATTAATTCTATATCACTTTTTCGAACTGGTTTCAATTTTAACTGATTCATTTAATAAACTCCTCAAGAGCATTAATTATATCCTGTACAGATACCTCAGAATATTTTCCTAAATACTTAAATAATCCTGACTCTGCACAGTCCTGACAAATTCTAGTCTGATTATCTGCAACAGAAATTACTATACTCGGTAATTCCATAAACCAACGTTCCAAAATAGTTGTTCCGCCTGCTCCAATTGCCAAATCAGCTTCATTCATAAGTTCTGCCATATTATTAACTTGGCAATAAAAATAAAATTGTGGATTTGATCTACATTGTTTCTTTATTATTTCCTTATGCTTATTGCTGAAACCAACTACTACATTTACTTTAATATCAGGTTTATTTAGCAATTTTATTGCCTTAATCGCTTTTTCGGTTTCGTTAGTTAAATCACTGCCTCCAAAAAATACTAATATATTATTTATATCTCCATTACGTTTACGTAAATGTTCTTTGGTTATATAGAATTCTTCTCTTAATAAAGCATACTTCGGTCCTAAATATAATTTACAATCTTCTGGCACTAATCCATTATACCGTTCTTCTTTATTAAGAAAGAAATTTTGGTCAAGCAATATATCACAATCATGTTTACGATTTGCCAAATCATCAATTACCATTATTTGTTTTACATATGGACGCAGCATACTTTCCCATTCACAATCTATGGCATAACTATCAACAACAAATAAATCAATTTTTGGCAATTGGCTAATAACAGAATTCGTTTCCTCTGCATCCTGCATTTGCGTTACGGTTAACCATTTTGCATAGCCTTTTAATTCGTCATTTAATGGTGCTTTAGGCAAAGTAAAAACATTAAATCCTTTAGATTTTACTAATTCAATTAAATTACCCTCTAATAAACGCATAACAAAATAAATATCTGCCTGCTTTTCTTTTTTTAATTTTTGTGCCAATGTTAAACAGCGCATTACATGACCACTGCCTATTTGCGTAGATGCATCAACACGAAATACTGCTATCATAATATCAACCTAAAACTATTTTTAAAGGAGTTCCTTCCATAAATTTTTCAGGATGTTTTGATTCCAATGCTTCTTTATATACTTTCATTGCATCTTCAAAAACATTTAAAGTAAATTCTATGTCTTTATCCGTATGACTATAACAAGGGAATATCGACCAACCTAATAAAACTCCTCTTTTAACACATTCCTGCATAAAAATAGAATTATATAACCAATCATGATTACCTTTATAATCTTTATAATCAAATGTCATTCTACAATGATATCCTTTTAATCTTATTGGCACACCAATTCTATCGGCCATTAAATTTGTTTCAATCTGTAAATGTTTGCCAAAAGACCATATTCTATCAGTAACATCTTTATTCTTTAATTCATTCATTACAGCAATACCAGCTGCTAACGACAGAGTTTCACCACCAAAAGTTGTAGAAATAAATATATTTTTATCTACAGCATCCATAATTTCTCGTTTGCCTGCAATTATAGATAAAGGCATACCATTTGCAGCAGCTTTACCAAATGTAGCTAAATCAGGTATTACTCCAAAATATTTTTGCGCCCCTCCTATGCTAAACCTAAATCCATCAACAACTTCATCAAAAATTAATAAAGCTTCATTAGCATTACAAATTTCTTTCATTTTATTTAAGAAGTCATTTTGAGGCTCATCTATAATAACAGGTTCTGTAATTACTGCTGCAATTTCACCTTTATATTTCTCGAATAACATTTCTAATGTATCAATATCATTGTAATCAAACTTGTGCACGTATTTTCTTACTTCATCTATAATACCGCCTTGTCGTACACTTTCTGCAGCTGTTGTCCACTCATGCCAACCATGATATTCACCACGAATTATATGTTTCTTTCCTGTGAAAGCTCTAGCAATTCTTATAGCACCCTCAGTAGCTGATGACCCAGTTTTTAGAAATCTAACTTTTTCAGCACATGGTATATTTTCAATACATAATTTAGCATATTCAACCTCAATTGGCGCAACTAATGAAAACCCCATACCTTTCTTCATCTGTGCAATTATCGCATTATCAACCGGCTCATAGCAATAACCTAATAGGATTGGACCAAGCCCCATATCATAATCTATATATTCATTTCCATCAGGATCCCATACATGTGCACCTTTACCTTTTTCAATATAAATTGGTGATACGCCTTTAATATGTGTTTCAGGTCCCTTACTATATAATTGACATCCCGATAAAATTGTATTGCAAGCATCTTTCCACAATTCTTCAGATTTTACTAAACTGCGCTTTAAAATTTCAGCCATTTTTATGTTCCTCCTTAAATTTTATATCTTCTTTTAACGATTTTGCTAAACCTTCATTTCTTAATATTTGAGAATTAAGTTGAAGAACTTCTTTATGTTGATTCAAAAATTCAACTATATCTTTCAAACAAAATTCATGATTTTCTATATACAAATGATTATAAATTATTTCTATTACCTTAAAATCTGCTTCTTCATCAACTGTTAACCGCAAATCAGATAAATCTAAATCATTTCTTAAATAACCAGTTTTAAACAAACTTTTATTATTATAAATGTAAGTAGTCACATGCTCTAACTCAGAAGGCAATAAAGCATTTAAGTACACTTTTTCTAATGTTTTGAAATTCATTATCTCTACATCTAACCCGTCAGGATATGTTAATTCCATAGTATTACTTGTATAATCATTATTTTTTTTAAGATGCAAATATATAACTTTATCAATTACCACCCAATCAATTAGTGGGCAATCACCCGTTAAACGGACAATGTGAGCAGGCTTATATATTCTGGCACAATCATAAAAACGCTCTAATACATTATTTAAACTTCCGCGAAAAACTTCTATACCATATTTTTGACAAACATTTACTAAAACATCATCACTTTTATCTATACTAGTTGCAACTACAATTTTGTCCACTAATTTACTTTTTTTTATACGTTCTACCTCATGTACTATCATTGGCTTACCGCAAAGTTCTTTTAATACTTTTCCCGGTAACCTGCTTGAAGAAATTCTCGCTTGTAAAATTGCCAAAATCATTTTTCCATATCCTTTGTACTAATTATTGTCGTTATATTCAAACCAAAGTCAGTTGCAAAACCTTCTTTAAAATATGAAATATTTAATTCTTTACCTGTTGGTTGCTTATAGTCACCTATGTACGCTCTATTTCCAATATAGTACCATTTTACATTATTTTTTTCTTTTAAATAATCAATTATCTCACTTTGTAAATAATGGCTAATTGGTTCATAAAATAACTTTCTTTCAAACACACCTACACCAAAATAACATTCATCTTTTGTTAATTCAAATAATCCCCACCCAATTATTTTGTTATTTTGATAAATAATTGCCACAAAACTGTTGCTATTATTTATGGATTCTCTTTGTAAATCCCATGTTTCATCTGATCGAGTTTGTCTTCCTGCAATTTTTATATGCATATTCTTTAGAATATCAAATTCTTCTTTATTTATATTAGTCAAAATTCTTAAACTATAGTTCTTTTTTCCAAAATTTATCAAGGATCTATAACTTTTTCTAAATTTTTCATGTATAACATTAACATCCAAACTTAAGTTTGTATAAACATCATTTCTAACATATGCCCGCGCTCCATATTCCATAAATCGTCTATACCAATTCTCATTTATCTTATATGGAAAAAACTGATGATCTAAACTTATATTTTCAATATTAAAAATTTTACAAAATTCGTTTAAAATTTCACAACAAAAACTATTAACCTTATTAATAATTTTATTACTAGTATTTTTTATAAAAATCGGTGCCATTATATTTTTAGTATTTGTAGTTAGCTCATACTTATCATTTCTGATTAATGTTAAAGGCCAGCCACAAACTAATTCATCATTATAATATATAACTAATGTTAAATTTATTGTTTTTAAATTAAAACATTTAATATAACTATATTGATATTTTAAATCATCCCATG
>UMHI01041718.1_pt1 | contig 102379 bp, 107 predicted proteins | sample 1965481 | NCBI WGS metagenome assembly UMHI01 (sample SAMEA4836093, study PRJEB28245) | human gut metagenome | biome: gut microbiome; material: fecal sample | place: Denmark | collected 2008 | reverse complement strand
CCGCATACTGCCATTCATGTCAGTATTGTACCTACGAAAAAGGGCTGTGGCTCTGCAATAACCCCGTTAACATGAAATAAACATCCTTAAACAGGGAGATTTTTATGGAAAACAAATTTACACCCGAACTTATTGAAAAGGCAAAATCCGCAAAGACCCCTGAAGAGCTGATGGCGCTTGCCAAGGAAAACGGCATGGAGCTGACCGAGGAGAGCGCAAAAGCGTATCTCGACCTGCTCCACCCGCAGACGGGCGAGCTGAGCGACGACGAGCTTGACAACGTCGCCGGCGGCGGCTGCCATAACGGCGGCAGGCTTGTCGTTTCCGTAATGCATTACTGCGATGAATGGCGTTGCAAGGATGACGGCTCCCAATGCGATATATACGACATACTGGTACGCTGCAACACCTGCGGGGTCGCCGCATACTGCCATTCATGTCAGTATTGTACCTACGAAAAAGGGCTGTGGCTCTGCAATAACCCCGTTAACATGAAATAAACATACTTAAACAGGGAGATTTTTATGGAAAACAAATTTACACCCGAACTTATTGAAAAGGCAAAATCCGCAAAAACCCCTGAAGAGCTGATGGCGCTCGCCAAGGAAAACGGCGTTGAACTGACCGAAGAGAGCGCAAAAGCATATTTCGAACAGCTCAATCCCAAAACGGGTGAGCTTGCAGACGAAGAGCTTAACAACGTAGCAGGCGGCGGTTGCCTCCCATGGGCGGATGACCCCTACGATACTTGTATGGCGGACGGCTACTGTTTGTCCGACTATGTCTGCAGCCGTTGCGGCAAAAGGGGTATTGACTTTAGCACCGGCGTGTTGCGTTGTTCCGGATGTTTTGCAAGCGACCCCCGCTGTCGGAACTGTATGAACAGTATTGGGGACAAGAGCGATACGGTATTAAAATGCAAGGTTCATCCGAGACCCTGCTAAAGAATATTTTAAATTGTACAGAGAGGATTCAAAGATGGAAATAAACAAAGAATTGCTTGCAAAAGCAAAAGAAATGAAAACTCCCGAAGAACTCATGGCTCTTGCAAAAGAAAACGGCGTTGAACTGACCGAAGAGAGCGCGGCTGCGTACTTTGACCGGCTGCATCCCCAGACCGGCGAGCTGTCCGACGACGAGCTGGACAACGTGGCCGGCGGCGGCTGCTACTCCAGCGGAGGACGCCTTAAAACCACCTGCGGCCATAAGTGCAGGCACTATGTGGATGGACCTTCCACCTTCGGCGTGAAGGGTACTTGCTGTCGGTGCTTGTATTGGGGCGTCGACCCCCTCGCCGTCAAGGGCGGCCTCTGGACAACGATCATAGAGCTGACCATAAGGGCGGCGAAGGCGATGGAGCCCCGTGATTGCTATCATCCGGCGAACAGAAGGTGACCCCGGTGTGGAGTAAGTGACAGGCAAATGCTAATGCTATTAAAGGAGGAGAACCATGGAGCTGACCAAGGAACTCGTTGCGAAGGCAAAGGAAGCGAAGACCCCTGAGGAGCTTATGGCTCTGGCAAAGGAAAACGGTATTGGGCTGACCGAGGAGGAGACCAAGGCGTACTTTGACCGGCTGCATCCCCAGACCAGCGAGCTTTCCGACAGCGAGCTTGATAATGTATCGGGCGGCTGCGGCGGTGGCTATGATGCCGGCAGACCGAAACCCCGATTCGCTGTGGGCGAAACCGTATTATACATCCATAGCTGGTTGGGAGCAACCAGGATAACCGCCACCGGCAAGGTCGTGAAGAGAAGCTATGAAAATGGCGCATGGTATTATACTCTGAAAATACACGACGGAAGCGAAATAAAGATGAGCGAGTCGCATGTCATAAAGTGCTGAGAAGGAGCTTTTTATGGAAAACAATAAAGAACTTTTCGCAAAGGCAAAGGCGGCAGAAACTCCCGAAGCGCTGTTGACTCTCGCAAAGGAAAACGGCATGGAAATGACAGATGAGAGCGCGGCTGCGTATTTTGAAATCATGCATCCCAAAGCAGGAGAGCTTGCGGATGAAGAGCTTAACAATGTGTCCGGCGGCGGTTGCCGCAAGAGCGACGGAAGATTGATCGTTTCCGCCGGCTATTCATGCGGGTACTGGGAATGCAAGCGCTGCGGAGTGCGTGCGACGAGATATTCCGGCGGTATTTCCAGGTGCGGAGTATGCGGAAAGCTGCCGAATTGCAATAACTGCTATTGGTGCTCTATTGAAAAAGGGCTTTGGCTTTGCAATAACAAGGACCAATGAACGGATTCAGACATAGACTATGCGTTATATTTTGAACCCTCGTATCGCCTTGCGCTCGTGGACGCTCGTTCCCTATGCGTATTACATCAAGGGCGAGCGCAACGCTAAGGGCTTGACGGCGGAGGAGTTTGCGTTTCTGTCGGCGTGTGACGGAAAAACCGACCTGCCGACAGAAAACGAAAGCACTCTCGCACACGAACTCATTGAAAAAGGCTTTATACATAAAGCAGAGAGCAGCGAAAAGCTCTCCGATTGGAGCAAACCCCGCATTTTTGAAAACCGTTATTTCCCCGCCATGAATCTGATGATCACAGGCAAATGCAACTATAACTGCATCCACTGCTTCAACGCCGCCGACAACGCGCCGCTCATGAGCGAGTGGAGCATGGACGAGGCGGACCGGCTTCTCGACCAGGCCCGCGACTGCGGCATCAACGCCTTCACCATCACGGGCGGCGAGCCGATGCTGCACAAGAGCTTCTTTGAGATTCTCGAGGGCATCTACGCGCGCGGCATGTACGTCGAGGAGCTGAACACGAATGGGTATTTTATCGACCGGCAGGCGCTTGACCGCATGAAGGCCATCGGCTGCGTCCCGCTCATGAAAATATCCTTTGACGGCCTCGGCTATCACGATTGGATGCGCGCACACCAAGGCGCGGAGGAAACTGCGCTGCGCGCGATCCGGCTGTGCGTCGAAAACGGCTTCCCCGTCAAGGTGCAGACGAATATGAATCGCCGCAACCGCGATTCCATGCTGAAAACGGCGGAGCGGCTGGACGCCATGGGCGTGGCGGAAATGCGCATCATCCGCACAACGGAGGCCCCCCGCTGGGTGCAGAACGCGGGCGACGCCTGCCTCACGTTTGAGGAATACTATGACGAGGCGCTCCTCCTGTGGGAGAAGTACGCGCAGGGCGAGCACACGATGGACCTGACGATCTGGCAGTTCGGGACGCTCTATCCGCGCTCGGGGTTTTACACGCTCACCGCGGTCAACTCCTGCGCGGGAGAGTACCGGAGCAGTGCGCCCGTGTGCAAGGGAAACCGCGGCATGGTCGCCGTCGCGGCGAACGGCAACGTGTTCCCCTGCCACCAGATGTCGGGCTATTACGAGCAGCACGGGGATATTCTCGGCAACGCGAAGCGGGAGCCCCTTTCGCAGCTGCTCTCCGGCGGACCGTATCTTGACGAGGTATGCACCACGCTTGGCACGCTGCGCGAGAAAAATACAAAATGCGCGGGCTGCGCTTATTTTGAGCTTTGCAACGGCGGCTGCCGCGCGGTGGCGCTGGCGCTTACGGGCGACAAGCTGGGCGTCGATCCGTCCAAATGTCTGTTCTGGGAGCAGGGTTATCACAAGAAGATCGAGGCGCTGCTGCCGCAATATCACACCGCTTATACAGGGCTGTGAGCGACGGGGGAAAGGATGGGCTCCATCCTTTCCCCCGCTTTTCTCTCAAACTGCTGCGGTCAAACCGTATTTCAGCCGCCGTATGTTGCCTCCTTTCTTCTGAGCGATTTAACGTGCGTCTCTTTCCGCTCAGCCGCTGCTGCGGAGGTGATACAAGATCATTAGCAAGTTCTTTCGTAACCTCGAGGCAGAGTGGCAGCGGCCGCAAGGAGAAAGTCAAATCAAAAGCGGCAACGAGGATGACACGTACTCCTTTGCGCAGCGTGTGCAGTCGGTCTACTGTAAGGCCTGCAGCGGTGGGGTTGATGGGCTGAAGTCCCTCACGGTTTTGGGGGATCAAAAGGAGGCCATTCTTCCGGTAAGAATGGCCCCCTTTCACCATGCCGCGTATCGTGCGGCCATCTTCCACAAAACGGTGTCCTCCATGCTGGGCCACTACTCCACAATCTTCACGCTGGACACCTACGCCCATGTTACCACCGACGACCAGCTCAAGGTAGCACAAACGATTTCCTTTTTGATGGTCTTACTTCCCGTGTCTACCAAAAATTGCAGTCGGGAATAGTTCTTTTCCAACTCTGCCAGCGTCAATATCTCTGGCTCACCGTTGGGAAAGTTCATATCGTGGATCTCAAAGGTTTGGAAATTACAGACCACGATCCAGCGCGGTGTCCTATTGAACGGGAGGTATCCGGCATAACGGCGGGCTTGCTGGTACGGCGTCAGCATCTGACCGTCCGATTGCTTATAGCCCTTTTTCAAGTCCGTGCCTTTCTGCTCAATCAGAACGCGGGTATCAGCCAGATAACCGTCAATAAAGCTGGTGTGGCTTAGTTTGACGGGCACCTCAAATTCAATGGATTGTTCCGGATTGGAGATGTCGTAGACATTCCGCAGCAGGTCGATCCAAAACCGCTGTGTTTTCTGCTTTGCATCTCCACGATTTTTCCAGTATGTCGTAAATTCCTTTGCCGCAGCCCGCTGCTGAACATCCGTCATGGTGAGAACCTCCTATGTTTTCTCTTGTGCTTTAGTATACTATAAAAGGGATAAGTCACGGCTGTTTTTTCCACGTCAGGGAGAATTCCACCAGCTCCGGTGCTTCCGGCCTGCCGATCAGCGGTTCTTTTCTGTCCAGTGCGGCAAGCTGTGCCATTTCGTCAAGCGTCAGCGTGAAATCAAACAGGACAAAATTCTCCCGGATATGCTCCGGCCGGGTGCCTCGGGGAATGACGGCAATGCCGTTCTGCGTCAGGAAGCGGAGCAGGATCTGCGCCGGCGTTTTCCCGTACTTCCTGGCAAGCGCAAGCACCGCGGGCTCCTGAAACATTTCGTTCCGATTGCTCTGACCCAGCGGGGCGTAGGCCATGTGAGCGACCTGCTTTTTGTCCATCCAGACGCGCTCGGCGCCGCGCTGGCAGTAGAGGTTCGTTTCGATCTGGTCCACCGCCGGGACAATCTTGTTGTAGGCGATCAGGTCAAGAAGCCGGTCGGGCTCGAAGTTGGAAACGCCGATGGCACGGACTCTGCCGTCCCCATACAGCTTTTCCAGCGTCCGCCACGCCGCGTAGTAGTTGGCGAATAGCCAATGCAGAAGCAGCAGGTCAAGATAATCGGTTTGCAGATTTTCAGGAGATTGCATCACCGTCTGCTCCGCGTGCTCATAGGACTTGAAATTCACCTTTGTGACGAGAAACAGTTCCCAGCGGTCAATGCCGCTCCGACGGATGCCTTCGCCCACTTCCTTCTCGTTGCCGTAGGCCTCCGCCGTGTCGATCATCCGATAGCCGCTTTCGATTGCCGCGGTGACCGCCTCGGTGCAGGTCTCGCCGCCCAGCATAAAGGTCCCAAAGCCGATGAGCGGCATTGGAACGCCGTTGTTCAAGGTCAGATATTCCATGTTTCGTCCTCCGTAATTGGATTGTACAGACAATTTTTCTGTGTTAAAATCATTCTATCCAGTTCGAGTAACACGAAGTCAAGTGTTTTTTTCGGAGGAAGCATTATGTACTATACGATCAGGCAGATGGCGGAGTTGTTCGGCGTCACGGAGCATACGCTGCGGTTCTATACGGACAAGGGGCTGCTGCCCTGCACGCGGGACGGCGGCAACCGCCGGGTGTTCAACGAGGAGTCGGTCAACTGGATGCAGGGCATCCAGTGCCTGAAGGGCTGCGGCGCGTCCATCGAGGACATTCAGGAATACTATTGCGCTGGCTCAAAAGGCTGCCCGCCGTATTGCGGCATATCTACGCGCTGGTGCTGGTAACGATCAGCTGGACACTCTTTGCGTTTACGGATATTGGCGCAGGCTTTGCGTGGCTGAAAGCAATGTTTTTTGGCACATTATTTGACAGCGGCAGTTTGTATCTCCTGCTGACGTATGGGCCGATGTTGGTAATCTGTGCTTTGGCAGCCACACCGCTGGGGAAACGCTGCTATGAAAAGCTGAACTCCCGTTTGGGACCGCGGGCGCTGACCGTGGTTGACTGCGGCGGCCTGCTCTGTGTGCTGGTGATGGCTGCGGCCTACCTTGTCAGCGGCAGCTATAATCCGTTCCTGTACTTCCGATTCTGAGGTGAGAAAAATGCGAAATAAAATCATTACCTCTTTTTTCTGCCTGCTGCTGGCGGTTTCTGCGCTCATCGGGCTGCTGATGCCGGATCGGTATTACTCGGAACGTGAAAAGCGCACTTTGACGCAAAAGCCCAAATTTACCGTTGCCAACTTTATCTCCGGCGAATTTAGTGACGAACTGGAAAAGTATCTTACCGATCAAGTTCCCCTGCGGGATGGCTGGGTCACGATGAAAACCTACATGGAATTGACCATCGGTAAACGGGAAAGCGGTGGTGTCTATATCTGCAAAGACAAGTATTTGATGGACAAGTTTACATCTTATAGCAAAAAGCAGCTTGTCGCCAACGCAGCCGCCCTTGTTGATTTACAAGAAAAACTGGCGGCAGAGGGTATCTCCATGAATACGATTCTTGTCCCTATGGCGGCACAGGTGCTAACGGATAAACTCCCTGCCTATGCGCCCGTGGCGGACTACGCCGCTATTCTGCAAGTGCTGACCGCTGCGGGCGTTGACACAACAGACGTGCTTTCTGCTCTCGCCGCTCATAGCAGCGAGAACATCTACTACCGTACCGATCACCATTGGACGAGCCTTGGGGCCTACTATGCCTATTGTGCATGGCGGGGCATTGAACCGAATGTGGACGAATGGACGCAGGAAGTTCTCTGCGATGATTTCTACGGTACAACTTGGAATAAAGTCCCGCTGCCCACTGTCCCCGCCGAGGAGATCACCGCATGGTATAAGCACATAAATAGGAGTGTGTCCTACAACAACGGTCAGTATGAGACGGACAGCATCTATGAGCGGAAATACCTGTCCGGCAGCGACCAATACGCCGTGTTTCTGAACTCCAACCAGGCACAGACTGTCATTGAGGGCAGCGGCAAGAGCGGCAAGCTACTGCTCATTAAAGATTCCTACGGCAACACCTTTTCCCAATTTCCCGTGGAGGACTATGCAGAGGTCCATGTCCTCGACCTGCGCTTTTTCAAGGGCGATGTGACGGAATACGCCAAAGAGAACGGTATCACCGATACGCTGGTGCTGTACGGTACGCAGAGCTTTGTGAAGGATACAAGGCTGCGCTTCTGACGGAGACGGCGCGCAGCCTCCGCGGCGCGGGGCAAAAAGCCGACGGTCAAAGGGCCGTGGGCTTTTGCCCATTCTGCCGACTTTGTGCGGGGGAGGCGGGAGACCTTTTGCGCAAAACGGAGAGAAGAAAAAATTTTGCGAAAAGGGGCTTGACAATGGAAGTGCGCGTGCTATAATACGCTACAACAAGTTAAAGCAGTAAAAACCAATGACGGAGAAAAGTAGCCGATGCAGGCAAGCCTTCAGAGAGTCCCGGATGGTGTGATCGGGGCGGCGGACGGTCGGTGAATGGACTTCGGAGGGCGGATCAAAAGGCGAAAGCCGAGTAGAGACCGACGGGTATCCCACCCGTTATCCATCGGGGCGCGTATGATGGTGCGCGTAAGCGAGCGGGCGTTTGATAACGTCAATTTGGGTGGTATCGCAGAAGTTCAACGACTTTTGTCCCATGTAGGTGGGATGAAGGTCTTTTTTCTTTTTCCCCGCTCTGTTCCGGCAAGACAGAGCTTCATCTGCCGCTCAAAATCAAATATATTGGAGGAAAACCAAAATGAAAAACAACATGATGAAAAAGCTTCTGACCCTCGTTCTTGCCGGCGCGATGACGCTGTCCCTCGCCGCCTGCGGCGCAAAGGATCCCCAGCCGGACAGCGGGACGGACGGCAGTACGCCCCGCGGCTTCCGTGTTGCGATCATCAAGCAGCTCGACCACGCCTCGCTCGACGAGATCGCAAACGCCGTCGCCGCCGAGCTGGATCAGCTTGCGCAGACGGAGGGCGTGAAGATCGAGTACGAGATCACCTCCGGCCAGGGCGACCAGACCATTCTCAAGCAGCTTGCCGATCAGGCCATCGCCGATGGCGTGGACGCCATCGTTCCCATCGCCACCACCGCCGCGCAGATCGCCGCCCTCTCCGCCGAGGAGACCAAGACGCCGGTCGTCTACGCCGCCATCTCCGACCCCGAGACCGCCAAGCTCACCGGCATCGACTACGTCACCGGCACGAGCGACGCGCTCAACACCGAGTTCATCATGGATATGATGTTCGCCCAGAACCCGAACGTCGCCAAGGTCGGCCTGCTCTACTCCCTCAATGAGCCGAACTCCGCCAAGCCCATCGCGGACGCCAAGGCTTACCTTGACGCCAAGGGCATCACCTACATCGAGCAGACCGCCAACACCAACGACGAGGTCGTCGCCGCCGCCTCCGCGCTCATCGCCGCCAGTGTGGATGCCGTGTTCACCCCGACCGACAACGTCATCATGGCAGCGGAAATGGCGATCGCCGAGGACCTTGCCGCCAATGGCATTCCCCACTACACCGGCGCGGACTCCTTCGTCCGCAACGGCGCCTACGCCACCTGCGGCGTGAACTACACCGATCTCGGCGCCAAGACCGCCGACCTCGCCTACAAGGCCATCACCGAGGGTATGGACGGCATGGAGGACTACTACCTCATGGACGGCGGCATCATCACCGTCAACACCGATACCGCGGCTATGATCGGCAAGCAGGCCGAGTATTCCTGCTTCGACAGCATGGGCACCGTCGTGGAAGTGACCACCACCAAGGACTGAACCGAAACAACAACGCGGAAGCCCTCCGACGAAGGTCGGAGGGCCGAAGCCTGAAAGGAGAGCGACCCCATGCTCATCATCACACAGACCGCCCTGGAGCTGGGCTTTTTGTACGCGCCGGTCGCGCTGGCGCTGTTTCTGAGCTACCGCATCCTCGACATTGCCGACCTCACGACGGACGGCTGCTTCGTTCTCGGCGCGGCGGTGTCCGTCAGCCTGACGGCGGCGGGACATCCGTTCCTCGCCATCCCCGCGGCGATGCTCGCCGGTGCGTGCGCGGGACTCGTCACCGCCTTTTTGCAGACCAACCTCGGCGTGCCGAGCATCCTCGCGGGCATCGTGACGAATACGGGACTTTACACCGTGAACCTCATGGCGATGGGATGGAAGGCCAACCAGAGCCTGCTCGGCTCGGATACCGTGTTTACCTTTCTGCGCGATGCCGGCATCGGCGGGGCGTGGTATGAGCTGCTGCTTGCAGTCATCGTTACCGGACTTGCAGCGGTGCTGCTGCGCCTGTTTCTCGGCACGCATCTCGGTCTGTCACTCCGCGCGACGGGCGATAATCCCGACATGGTGCGCGCGTCGTCGCTGAATCCTGCGTTCACCATCTCCGTCGGCCTCTGCCTTGCCAATGCCATGACCGGCCTTGCCGGCGCGATGGTGGGCCAGTATCAGAAGACCGTGGACATCAACTCCGGCACCGGCATCGTCGTCATCGGCCTTGCCTGCCTCATCATCGGTGAAACGGTGCTCGGCCGCCGCAGCATGACGCGTGGCGTGCTCGCCGCGCTCGTCGGCTCGCTGATCTACCGCTTCATCTACGCGGTCGTATTCTACACGAAGATCGTGCCGGTGGAGTGCCTGAAGCTGCTCACGGCGATCATCGTGGCGCTGGCCATCGCCGCGCCGAGCATCCAAAGGTGGGCGGCGTTCCAGCGCCGCAAGGCCGCGGCAAAAGGGAAGGGGGGCAACTGATATGCTGGACATTCAACACATCTCCAAGACCTTCAACGTCGGAACGGTGAACGAAAAGCGCGCCGTTACCGATCTGTCGCTCCATCTCGACAAGGGCGATTTCGTCACCGTTATCGGCTCGAACGGCGCGGGAAAATCCACGCTTTTCAACGCCATCGCGGGCAGCTTTTATGTGGACAAGGGCCGCATTCTGCTGAATGGCAAGGACATTACCTTTACACGCGAGCACGACCGCAGCCGTGTCATCGGGCGGCTGTTTCAGGACCCGCTGCGCGGCACCGCGCCGCACATGAGCATTGAGGAAAATCTTGCCCTCGCGTATCTGCGCGCGGCGCACGGCAATCCGTTCAGCCGCATCACGGCGAGGGACCGCGAGCTTTTCCGCGCCCAGCTCGCGCAGCTCGACATGGGACTGGAGGACCGGCTGGGCCAGCCCGTCGGTCTGCTCTCGGGCGGTCAGCGGCAGGCGCTGACGCTTTTGATGGCGACGATGGTGCCGCCGGAGCTGCTGCTGCTCGACGAGCACACGGCGGCGCTCGACCCGGGCACGGCGGAAAAGGTGCTCGCGCTCACGCAGAGCATCGTGGCGGAGCATCACATCACCTGCCTGATGGTGACGCACAACATGACGCAGGCGCTCTCGCTCGGCAACCGCACGCTGATGATGGCGGACGGCGGCATCGTGCTCGACGTCGCGGGCGCGGAGCGCGCCGGCATGACAGTGGAGGATCTCGTTGAGCGCTTCCGCGCGGGCACGGGCAGGACGCTCGACAACGACCGTATGCTCCTTTCCGAATGAAGCCCTGCGGGCCGGCCCTCCGGTACGCCGACGGTAGAGCGGATTCTCCCTTTTAGGATGCGACAAAGCGGCAGAGCCTTTTGCTCTGCCGCTTTTGCTGTATACTGTAAACCATATGCAAAAAACCTTGAAACCATACGGCTTCAAGGTTTTTCGTGGTGGAGATTATTTATGCCCGCAGGGTTTTCGGCTTACCTGCTGCGGCGCAGGACCTCGCACACCAGCTCGTAGACGCGCTCGGTGGAGGGCACGCTCAGCCGCTCGCGCACGGAATGGACGTCGTGCAGCTCGGGCCCGAGGGAGATGGCGTCGAGACCGGGAATCTTCTCAATGAAGATCCCGCACTCCAAGCCGCCGTGCGTCGCCTCGAGCTTGCCCTCCGTGCCGGTAAGGTCGCGGTAGACGTCAAGCACCAGCTCGCGGAGCTTGGAATCGCGTGCGTACTGCCAGCCGGGATAATTGCCGCGCTCGGAGACCGTGCCGCCCGCAAACTCCACGATGGCGTGGACGCGCTGAGCAAGCATCGCCTTCTGCGAGGCGATGCAGGAGCGGATGGAGTAGGAGAAATGCAGTCCGTCCTCCGTCAAATGCATCACGCCGAGGTTGAGGGAGGTCTGCACCAGACCGGGGAAATCCGCGCTCATCTCCTCCACGCCCTGCGGCAGCGCAAGGAGCGTGTGGAGCATGACGGAGGTGGTCTCCGCGCTGACGGCGGACGCCGCCTCGGTCTTGGCACATTCGAGCGTCACGCCCGCGTCGCAGCCGGCGTACTCATTTTTGAGTGTCGCGTCAAAGCCGCGGATGAACTGCTCAAGGTCCGCCTCCTTCCCCGCGGGGACGGCGATGACCGCGTCGCAGCGCGAGCAGATCACGTTGTCGAACCTGCCGCCCTGTATTGCCGCGAGGCGCAGACCGGGGAGCTGATCCATCGCGGAATAGAGCACGCGGCCCATCAGCGCGTTCGCGCTGCCGCGGCCCTTGTCAATGTCGCCGCCGGAATGGCCGCCCTGCAAGCCGGAGAGCGTCACGGCGTAGCAGCTCTCGCCGCCGAGCGGCTCGCGCTTGCCGGGAAGCGTGCAGTCCGCGCGCATACCGCCTGCGCAGGACACCGTGAAGATGCCCTCCTCCTCGGAGTCGAGGTTCAAGAGCTTCTTTCCCTTGAGGTCGGAGCAGTCGAGCGCAAACGCGCCGTCCATACCGACCTCCTCATCGACGGTGAAAACCGCCTCAAGCGGCGGATGGGGGAGCGTATCGTCGGCAAGGATGGCGAGGATCATCGCCACGGCGATGCCGTTGTCGCCGCCGAGCGAGGTCTGATCCGCCCAGACCCACTCGCCGTCTGTGCGCAGGTCAAGACCCTCTGCCGCCATGTCCTTCGCGCACTCGTCCGTCTTGGCGCAGACCATGTCGATGTGACCCTGTAAAATAATCGGCTCGGACTGCTCATAGCCTGCGGAGCCGTCCTTCCAGATGATAAGGTTGTTGCACGCCTCCTGGCGATACCTCAGCCCAAGCTCCTTGGCAAAGCCCACGCACAGGTCGCTGATGATCTTCGTGTTGCCGCTGCCGTGCGGCACGGAGCAGAGCTTCTCAAAATATTCAAATACCTTCTCGGGCTTCAGCCCGTTTAATGCAGCCATGCTGCCTTCCTCCTTTTCAGTGCGCACACAGCCCATGCGAAACGCATGGGCTGTGCGGCGCTTGTTCGGTTAGCCGACAGGTACCTCGTCCATCGTCATATCGTCCATGCCGAAGTCGTCGCCGGAGGGGGTGTCCTCCTCGACGATCTCCGCGTCGGGCGACGGGATGAACTCCGTCAGATAGGCGTCCTCACCCAGTCCCGCGAGGTAGGCGGGCAGGTTGATGATGATGCCGTCCATATTCTTGGGCAGGGGGATCGTGTAGGTCTGCGTCGTCTCGCTGCCGCCCTTCTTCTCGGTGATCTCGAGCGTCACCGTGAACTTCTGGCCGATGCAGGTCGCGCTGCCGCGCTCGCGGTCATAGAGCTTGGCGACCTGCTCACCGTCCACAAGGACGACGACCTTGTACGGCGTATCGTAGGTCTTGCCGTTGTACTCTAACTTCTTGTTGTCGAGATACACGGTGTGGCCGCGGCCGATGATCGTCATGGCGTAGGCGATGGCAATGAGCACGACGACTGCCGTGAGCTGGAAGATCAGTCTGCGATTGGAGGTCTTATTCTTCATTTTGCCTTCGCCTCCTCTTCTGCCAGCTGGTCGGCTGCAAGCTGCAAGCCGGCCGCGCTCTTAGCCTTGCGCTTCTTCGCCTCATACATGACCAACGCGATGGTGATGACCGCGTAGGACACAAACACGCGGAAGTATTCGCCGATCATCGAGTCGCCGGTGATGACCGTGCCGGTGCGCGGCGCCACAATGAACATGGTGTGGAACAGGATAACGCCGAGGAACACGTTCTTGATGCTCGCCTTCTCCACGCTCGCACCACCGACGAGCAGCGCCGCGATGGAGAACATACCGATCTGGGTATGGGCGGTATAGGTGGGGAAGTTGCCGACGTTCTGCAAATAGATGATCATGCCGAAGCCCGCGAACACGGTGGAGATGACCATGGAGATCACGCGGGTGCGCTCGACATTGATGCCCGCGTCGCGCGCGACCTCCATATCCTGACCGACCGCGCGCATATCCTGACCGAGCTTGGTGCGGCGGAACCAGAGGATAAAGAGGCAGGCGGCGGCAATGATAATGAGCGTGAGCACGGGGATCTTCACGCCGCCGACGCTGACCGCCAGCAGGTTATCCAAGCTCTGGCGCATATTCAGCAGGCTCACCGTATTCCGGATACCGTAGCCGCGCGGGAGCTTGAGCGTATTGTGGATGATGGGAATGACGGGACCCATCATAAAGAGCACAAAGAACTGGTACACACCGTCCATGGCGAAGGCGATCATGTAGCTCGTGATCATCTCGCGGCCCTTGGCGCGGTTGAGGAGCTTGCCGATCATGATGCCGAGCAGAACGGAGATGGGAATGGAGATGATCGCCGCGAGGATCAGTCCGGGGATGCCCCAGACCTGCCAGTCGGCGGCAAAGATCAATCCGATCTGGCCTGCCATCGCGCCGAGCGTCATGCCGAAGTTCATACCCATGCCCGCCATAACGGGGATGAGCAGGCTCAGGATGAGAAAGGCGTTGCGGCCCAGACGGGTCATGCCCTCATTGAGCAGATAGTTCCACGAGAGGTCCGCGCGCGGGATGCAGTAGGCGCAGATCAGAACGAACATGATGGGCACGATGTTGTCGCTCAGGAACCTGCGCAGCGCGCGGCCCCATTCGGCGCCGCCGCGAGGAAGATTGTTGTTGATCTTTTTCATACTTACTTCTTCCCTCCCATCTTACGGGTCAGCGCGTAGACGATCATGCCGTTGGAGACGATGATACGAATGATCTCGCTGATGTCAAGGTGGATCAAGGAGTTGATGACCGTCGGCGTCATGGTGACAAGACCCTGATAGAGGAACGTGCCGATGATAACATTGGCGATGCTCGCCTTGTTGACGCTCGCGCCGCCGATGAGGATGGCGGCGACCGCCGGGAATGCCATCTTGAGCGGGGCGGTGTAGATCTGGATGAAGCCGAACCCCTGCTCATAGACGAGGATGCCGACCGCGCCCAGCCAGGTGGAAAGGACGACGGAAATGAGGCGCATCTTGTCGATGCTGACGCCCGCTGCCTTGGCAAAGGAAGGGTTGGAGCCGACGGCGGTCATCGCGGTGCCGGTCTTGGTGTGCAGGAATGCCCACATTAGGAAAGCAAGGATCGCGAAGAAGATCAGGCTGCCGGTCGGAATGACGAGGTTGATGCCGAAGCGGTTGAGGTCGATGGAGAGAATGTCCGCCAGCACGCGGTCATAGAAGCCCTCGAGGGAGATGGTGGTACGAAGGCCGGAGCCGGAGAAGCCCCACACCATCTCGGGCTTCTTGTACGGCAGCAGCAGCCACATCATGCACATGAAGGAGACGGAGGAGAAGCCGACGTAGGTCGCGACCATCATCTCGCCGCCCTTGATCTTGTTGAGCAGCCAGCCGTAGCCGCCGCCGAGCAGCAGCGCGAACGGCGTCGCGATCGCGATGGCCATGACGAAGCTCATCGGACCCGTGAAGCCAAGCTCGATGGACAGCGTCGCGCCCAGAAGGCCCGAGATGATACCGAGCGGCAGGCCGAAGTTGAGGCCGCAGCCGGAGTGGACCATCGGGACCATCGCCAGCACCATGATGGCGTTCCAGCTAAAGCGGTTGATAACGTTGCTGATCTGCGTTGCGAAGTCCACGCCCGCGAACGGCACGAGCACGAACATCAGCAGCAGAAAGCCGGTGATGATCATGCGGGGGACGCCGTAGCTGTCGATCATTTGGCGGAGCCTGCTCTTTTCGGCAAGGCTGTTTGTTGTATTATCCATATCTGCCCTCCTTATTTGACCTGACTGACCATCAGCATACCGAACGCCTCGGAGGATTCGGTCGCCGGCAGGATGCCGGCGATCCGGCCGCCGGAGACGATGGCGATGCGGTCGCAGGTCATGCGCAGCTCCTCCAGCTCAGATGAGATCATCACAACGGTGATCCCGCTCTCGCGGTTGAACCTCTTGAGCGCGTCGAGCACGAGAGATTTCGCGCCGACGTCGATGCCGCGGGTCGGCTCGGAGACAAAGAGGAACTTCGGCTCGAGCGCGAATGCCTTGGCAAGGCAAACCTTCTGCTGGTTGCCGCCGGAGAGCTCCTTGGCCTTCTGCTTCGAGCTGGTGCACTTGATCTTCAGCTCGTCAATATAGCGGTCGGTCACGGCGCGGATGGCCTTTTCATCGCGCCATTTCACAAGCCCGCCGAGGAAGTCCTTGAGGAATTTGTTGTGGATCTGCATGGCGGGGAAGGCGACGTTCCACTCCAGTGACTCGTCGAGCAGCAGTCCCACGCCGCGGCGGTCCTCCGACACGAAGGCAAGCTGCGCGTCGAGACAGCGGCGGGGCGCGTTGAGCGGAATGGGCTTGCCGTCGAACTCGACCGTGCCGCCCGCCTCATAAAGGCCCATAACGCCGTTCGGAATGCCGAGCTTGCCCTGACCGGCGAGGCCGCCGATGCCGAGGATCTCGCCCTCGCGGATGTCGAGATCGACGTTGCGCACGATCTCACCGGGCATATCTACCCAGAGCTTGCGGATGGACATGATGGTCCTGGCGCCGGAGTGATCGACTACATCCTGTGCAGCGGAGAGTTCCACGCTGCGGCCGACCATCCACCTTGTGATGTCGGAAACGTTCGTTTCCTTCGCCGGGGTATCCTTCACCACATGGCCGTCGCGCATGACGATGACCTTGTTGCAAACATCAAGGATCTCCTGCAGGCGGTGCGTGATGAAGATGACCGCGATGCCGCGCGCCGACATGCTGCGGATGGAATCGAGCAGCGCCGCGGCCTCCTTTTCCGTCAGAACGGCGGTCGGCTCGTCGAGAATAAGCAGCTTGAGATGCTCCTTGCTCAGCTCGCGCGCGATCTCGGTGAACTGCTTGTGGCCGACCGGCATATCGCTGATGACCATGTTGGCGTCGATGTGGACGCCCATTTTTTCAATGGCTGCCGCTGCACTGCGGTCCATCTCCTTATAATCGAGCGTGTTCAGACGGCTGCCGAACACCTCGGAGATGACATTTTTCTTCTGGGGCTCACGGTTGAGCAGAATATTCTCCGTCGCCGTAAAGCCGGGGATCAGAGAAAACTCCTGATGCACCATGCCGATACCGGCTGCCAGTGCGTCAAAGGGGGTGTTGAAGGTGACCTTTTCACCGTTGATGAGAACATCTCCGCCGTAGCCGCCGGTCTCGCGGATGACGTCCATGCCGAAGAGGATCTTCATCAGCGTGCTCTTGCCCGCACCGTTTTCACCGACAAGCCCGAGCACCTCGCCCTCGCGGAGCGTAAAGCTGATGTCCGTGAGGACCTGATTGCCGAAGAAGTCCTTTTTGATGCTGCGCATCTCCAACAGAGGAGCGTTGTTATTTTCCATAAGCTATACCCTACCTAAAAGAAGCAGGGGGGAGGATTCTCCTCCCCCCTGTTTTTTTGATGTTCGTCAGTGAGCCGAAGGCTTACTTAACGGTGAAGTACTTTTCGGGGACCTCGACCTCGGTGGCGTGCATGAACCAGCCCGGATCGCCCATGATGTAGGTATCCTGATAGACAAGGAAGGTGTTGTCGGCCTTGACGCCGGTGGTGGCGTTGGTGTAGTTGGAGCCGTTCCAGGAGGCGTCGGGGGAGAACTGGTGATAGGCCTTGGCGATATCGTCGATGTCGGCAAGCTCGCTCTCGCCCTTGATGACGTTCATAGCGTGCTGAGCAAGACCGGCGGAGGTGACATAGCCGTAGGAGTACGCCCAGGTGCCGAAGCGGCCCGCGCCGCCCTTTTCGCAGATGGCGGCCTCGACCTTGGCAAGGATCTTCTGGAAGTCGCCCGCCTCAGCGGTCAGGTCGATGCCCAGAGCGCCGGGATAGCCCATCAGCGGGGAGGGCAGGTCGGCCTCGATGAAGTAGCCGCCGTATTCAAGCAGCTGCTTGAGCAGGGGCTCGGTGTGCGCGTCGTTGGTGCAGAAGTAAGCGGCCTTCTCGCCGTACTTGTTCACCCACTCGGGAACCTTTTCAAGGATGTAAGCCTGCGCACCGGCAACGCCGACATCAGAGGTGGGGTCGGGAGCGGTCTCCATCTCGAAGCTCATGCCGAACTCCTCGCAGGCCGCCTTCATGACGGCGACGCGGCGGCTCATGGTCTCGTAAGCGAGGTGGCGCGGGAAGGAGATATGAACAAAGGTGTCGCAGCCAAGCTCGTGCGCGGTGCGGATGATGAGGTAGCCGCGGGCAACGAAGTCGTTGTTGCACACGAGGTCGGCAGCGGAGCCGATCTCGGGCAGGTCCTCATGCGCCTCACCGGCGATGCAGAGGATGTCGGGGCGACGCTCCTTGATCTTACGGAAGGCCTCGGTCGTGCCGGGGACGGACTGGTTGACGATGATCGCCTTCATGTCGGGGTCGTCGGACAGGTTGACGATGCACTGGATGGTGGTCTCCAGCTCTTCGGTGAAGTTATCGGGATAGGTCACGAGGGTGACGTTCTCCTCACCGTAGAGCTGCTGGAAGGCCTCGGCGCCGCGGCGGTCGTCCTCAGACTGAGAAACGGAACCGGTCACGATACCGATGTGGATGGTCTCCTCCTGCTTGTCGGGAGTGTCGGGAGTGTCGGGGGTGTCGGGCGTGTCAGGGGTCTTCTTGTCGCCGCAGGCCACGAGCGAAAGCACCATGACCAGAGCGAGCAGGATACTCAGGAATCTTTTCATGCGGAACCTCCAATTTCATTTTTACGATGTATTGCCAGGGTGTCTTATTACTATATACAAAAATATTCACCTTGTCAATGACAGAAATTAAACAATATAGCGAAAAGCGGTGCAAAAAGGACTGCGGCACCTGCGGAGACGGGGCCATTCCGCACTCAAATGGAGAACCGAGCTTGAAAAATCCGAATGAGGTACATAGCGTCCACGGCATGAAAGAAAAAATTATCGCATATCCTCTACCAAAATAAAATGGGGAGGATATGCGGATGTTTTTGTATTTTAAGCGGAGAGAGAAGCGCGGGAAGAGGGAGGCGCCGCGGCCGCGATTTCTTGTCCTGCGGCGCAAAACACTGACAGTTGGCGCTGCGCTGCTGGCTGCGGCAGCCATTTTCGGTGCTGTGAATGCGCCCGCTGCCGTGCGGGCGTCAGTTGCGACGCGGCAGCTGCCTATTTACTGCGTTGAGCGTGACCAGAAAGTTTGCAGCATCTCGTTCGATGCTGCGTGGGGCGCGGACAACACACAGCGCATTCTGGATGTGCTGCCCGACTACGGTGTGAAGTGCACGTTTTTCGTCGTGGGCAACTGGGCGGATCAGTACCCGGAGCAGGCCAAGGCGATCGTGACGAGCGGAAACGAGCTGATGAACCACTCGAACGCCCACGACCACTACAATTCTCTGACGGCGGAGTAGATCATCAAAGATGTGAATACCTGCAACGATAAGCTCGAGGCGCTCACAGGGGCTCGTCCGACGCTTATTCGCTGCCCCTTCGGCGAGTATGACGACCATGTGATCTCCGCCATTCGCTCCATCGGCATGGAGCCGATCCAGTGGGATGTGGAGCGATACCATGCAGCTCAAGCCCCTGCCGGGGCTTGCCTTCGGGAGCCTAACGGGCAGCGGAGCGTCCGGAGCAGCCGGACAGCCGATCCTCAATGACAACGCGGCCATTACGGAATATATGAATCGGGCTGCCTTTGCGATCAATCAGATCCTCGGAGAAGGCATTGAGAATGTGCAGGAGCGCATCGCCAATGATTTTGCCGGAACAGACGGAGATCACTATGGAGTAGTCAATCCCTATGAGGGGGATCTCATCAGCAATGCCAACCTGTTTATTTCTCAATACTGCGCGGCGAAAAATCTGGACTTTGCCGCCATCTCCCTCACCGACATGGAGCAGATCCTGCGTGCGGGCCTCACGCACCATTACAGCTCTTGGCGATGTGCGCTTTACCGATGGGGAAACGGAGGTCATCTACTTCAACCAGCTGGATGAACGCTATGCCAATCAGCCTTATGGCACGGACCATATTGGGGGGTATGGCTGCGGGCCAACTTCCATGGCTATTGTGGTTTCCTCACTGACCAGTGAGACGGTTGACCCGGTCCAAATGGCACGGTGGGCCTATGAGCACGGCTATTGGTGCAGCAAAAGCGGCACCTACCACACTTTGATCTCCGGTGCAGCACAGGCGTGGGGACTTTCCGTTGAAGGGTGTACCGCTTCGGAACCGCAGCGCATTCTGGATGCCCTGGCAGACGGGAAGTTAGTCGTGGCCCTGATGACCAAGGGGCATTTTACGAAGTCCGGACATTTTATCGTGCTGCGGGGCGTCCAGAATGAAAAGATCCTCGTAGCCGACCCCGCCAGTTACCGGCGCAGTCAAAAAGTCTGGGACTTGTCCATCATTCTGAACGAGGCCAGCAGACGAGCGGGTGCCGGCGGGCCTTTTTGGATCATCGGCTGAAACTGCTGACAAATATAGCAAGAGACACCTCATCTCTGAGGTGCCTCTCTAACAATGCCACGATGAAATAATCTAATCAGCGTTCATTTTCATTCAGGATTTCCAGCATCTCTTTTGGCGTCACCACATAGGGCTTGACCGGGAAATGCTTGATGTTGCCGGTTACAAGATAAGCGTCGGTAGTTTCTCTTGCTTCCATAACCACCTCATAGAAAATTGCATCATCGGGGTCGAGGACATAGTCCTCAATCGTGGCAGCATCCAAAAAGATACCTCGCTTAATCAAGCCTGTCAGCGCAATTTCGATGTCCCGGCGGTCAAACTTAAATTTAGGGCGGTGCAGAACATCGTTGTATTCGTCCAGAATATCCTCATGCAGCAGAGGAATTACACGCCCCGCAAGAGCTTCTTGCAGAATCATACCGGGAACGGAGGAAATGTTAAACAGAGCGGAAACCACTACATTCGTATCAAGTACAACATAGTATTTTATGGTTACGCTCCGTTCCGAGCATTTCTTGACGCACGGTCAGCCCGGGACGCTGCAATTTCAGCATTGATCTCATCCAGCGACATATCGGCCGTGCCGTTTTGCTGTGCGGCTTCACTCAGGCTTTGCACGGCGCGGATCGCCCGCTCAGCTCTGTATTCCTGCTTGGGCAGCGTCATGGAAAAGGGAACGCCATTTACCACGACAGAGCGTTTCAAAAACATTCGGATAGCGGTGGGAAGGTCGATGCCGAGTTCATCGTAGACAGCGGCAGCCTTGGCGCGGAGATCATCGTCAACACGCACCTGCATAACACTTGTAGACATAAAAGAACTCCTTTCAAATATAATTGTATTGGTTTACAATGCAATTATATTCTATTATACGCAAAAAGTCAAGCGTTAGTCCTTGCGTATTCCCTAATGCGTTTTAATGCGCACAAAAGAAGCAGACTAGGGTAAAGTAAACCGTGGAGGGCTGTGCCGCATAATTGATTTCCTTCGTGAACGGGGGGTCATCCTCTCTCTGGACGAGGTGGAGGAACTGGCGGGTAACGCTGTAATTGCCCGCCCCCATTTCGCTCAGGTGATGGTGCGCCACGGCTATGTCTCGACCAACCGAGAGGCCTTTGATCGGTATTTGGACACAGACGAATATCAAAAGATAGAGCGTTTCAAGGTTTCCGCCCGGGACTGCATCGCCGCCATCCGTTCCGATGGCGGTCGCGCTGCTTTGGCCCACCCCTATCAGTTGGGGCTGGATGACGAGCGGTTAGAGGCGCTTATCCGCCAGCTAAAGGACAGCGTCTTGGAAGCCATTGAATGCTTTTACCCGCGCCATACGCCAGAGCAGACCGCGTTTTATCTGGAGCTGGCGCGGAGATACGACCTCCACGTCACTGGCGGCAGTGACAAGGCATCTACCACTAATAAAAGAAATTGCAAAGAATTTGTAATTCAACACAAATTCAACACAAAAACAGCTTTGTGCAATTTGCCATAGACATGAAAAAACCTTGAAGCCGTTGCGGCTTCAAGGTTTTTCGTGGTGGAGATTAGCGGGATCGAACCGCTGACCTCTTGACTGCCAGTCAAGCGCTCTCCCAGCTGAGCTAAACCCCCATCGATTCAAGGCTTTCGCGCTCGGAACAATGGAGAGTATAACATAGGGGAGGGCAGCTGTCAAGCCTTTTTTCAACTTTTTTACATCATGGTAAAATGCGGCGGCGGGGAAGGTGAGAGCCGCGGCGTTTTCCTGCCAAACTGGGTGCTTGACAAATTACGACGAACGTAGTATAAATAAGAAAACGACTTTTGTAGTAAAATCGGGAGGGCTTTTGCATGGACGGCAGGAAACGTTTGCCGGACGCCGAGCTGAGCGTGATGCAGGCGGTCTGGGCGCACGGCGGGGAGGTCAGCCGCGGCGACATCGAGGGCGCGCTGGCGTCCCACGGATGGAGCGTCAACACCATCAACACCTATCTCACGCGATTGTGCGACAAGGGCTATCTGAGCGCGCGCCGCGAGGGACGCAGCAACTTCTATACGCCGCTCGTTTCCCAGGAAAAGTACCGCGAGTTCGACAGCCGAAGCGTCCTGCAGCGGCTCTACGGCGGCTCGCTGGGCAGCTTTGTGGCGGCGCTGACGGCGGAAAAGCCGCTCGCGCAGAGCGAGATCGACGAGCTGCGGCGCTATCTGGATGAAATGAGCGGAAAGGCGGGGGAGTGAGATGACACCCTTTTTGCTGACGCTTTGCAAGCATTCGCTGCTCGCGGCTGCCGTTCTCGCATTGGCCGCGATCACAAAGCCGCTTTGGCGGGAGCGCTACGGCGCGCGGTCACGCTGCGCGCTGTGGCTGGCGCTGGCGGTCTTTCTGCTGCTGCCGGTGGACTGGTCGGCGCCGAACGCGCCGGTGCGGGTGGAGCCGCCGGCGGAGCGCACACTGCTCCTTTCCGCGCAGCGCGGGCCGAGCGTGGTGCGGACCGACGAGCTGCCGCGCCGGCAGGAAACGGTTCTTAGCGGCGCAGAGGATACGAGCCCGCTGCCGGCCGACCCGCCGGTCACATTCGAGGAGGCATACGGGACTGCGCCGGACAACAGCGCGAAAAATGTTCCGCTCACAGGGCTGCTGTTCCTCCTTTGGACGTCTGGCATGACAGGCTATATCGCTTTACAGATCATAAAATACAGGCGATTCTGCCGCCTTGTGAGACGCTGGCAACACAAGACGATGCGGAGCGACTACGCACGGCTGCTCGCGGACGAAAGTGCCACTCTTGGCGTGAAGCAGCCGCGGCTCCTTCTCTGCGAGGCGGTGGGAACGCCGATGATGACCGGACTATTTCATCCCGTTCTGCTTCTGCCGCACGAGGACTACGAGCCCACCGCGCTGCGCTTTATCCTGCGCCACGAGCTTTGCCACCTCAAGCGGCATGACCTTGCCTATAAGCTCGTGCTGACGGCGGCGAACGCTGTCCATTGGTTCGACCCGCTCGTCTATTGGATGCTGCGGCAGGCGGACGAGGATGTGGAGCTTGCCTGCGACAGCAGGGCGACCGAGGGCATGACGCACGCGGAAAGAACCACCTACGGCGAAACGCTGCTCGCGGCGGTGCAGGCGAAGATCGCGCCGGTGCCGATGACGACGAGCTTCGGCAGCACGGCGGAGCGGCTCAAGCGCCGGCTTGCGAATGTGCTCGGCGGAAAGAAAAGGCGCGGGCTGTGGCTCGCGGCGCTCGCCGTCGCGGCCGTGGCCGCTTCCGCGCTGCTGATCGCATGGCAGAGCGGCACAGATGAGAAAACGAAGGACGCGGACGTCTGGCCCACGATGGAGGACTATGCCCTCGACCGCGCCAACGCGGTCCGCGAGAGCGGCGTTGCCCTGTTCCCGCAGCCGCCCGGCGGCGCGGCGGTCGCCGCGGTGAGCGACGTGCGGGCGACCGAGCTGGAGCGCGCTGCCGTGCTGGACGGCGTTTTCCCGGAGCTGGACGGCAGACCCGAGCTGTGGTGCTACGATTACGCGGTGCGCTTTGCGGACGAGGAGAGCCTTCCGCTGGCAGATCGGGGAGATTGGTACAGCATAGGCGATGGCTGGTACGGCAACAGGCAGTACGATGTGCTCGTTGTGCTTGCGAACGCGGACGGCTATCGCATTCTGTACACCGGAACGTGGGGGATGGTAAAGGACTACATAAACGATTCCAGCAGGACGTACTACCGCGAGGCACTCTACGATTGGTGCGCCGACCACCTTGCGCTTGACGAGACCGACTATCCGCGCTATCTGCGCAGGGTCACGCTGACCTATACGGACGGAACCGGCAGCGCGGTCAGGAAGACGGCTGCGTTCCACCGCTACGAGGGCGACGGCTGGTCCGTCTATGTGCCGACCGACTGGCTATTCACGCCGCAATGGATGCAATGGAAGCCTCTCTCCGGCGTGGACACGGATGGAAGCGCATACTTTGAGGTCACAAGAGCGGACGGCAACATGGAGGACATCAAGGCGTACTACGCCTCCATCGGCGCGTGGCGCTTTGAGACCGACCTGAGCGCGCCGCTGGACTATTACTATAATGTAGGGGGCGGCTATGATGCCGCATACGGTTACGCGCGTGAGGAGCTGTATTTTGTCCCGATCGACGACGATCACTGCTATGTGCTCTCCTGTTACTCGGTGAACGGCGTTACGTCGGCAGAGGACAAGGCGCTGCTGCGCGCCGCGCTCACGAGCTTTACGCCGGACGAGAGCCTTCGATGGACAACGGAGCAGAGGTTCCAATATGAGATCGACTGTCTGGAGCACGGCACGGGCGTGGAGCTGACCCTGCTCAGCGGAGCAAGAGAGCTGGGGAGCTGTCGAAACGACTTTGCCATCTCAGGCGGGCTCTGCCCGCTGGACCAATATACCTACACACCGTGGGAGGATGCTGTGTACGCGGGCGGAGACAAGGCGATCCGCTTGACCGTTTCCGACGGCTGCTATCTGGAGGTCTACGAGGACTCCAACCTCATTTCCTACTGCCGGAGCGACGGCTCGCTGCTCGGCCGCTATATGGCGAGCGGCGCGGGACTGGGCGACGGCTCTATCGTGCCGGTCGAGGGGACCTCGCTTTACGGCGTGGTGCACGAATGGTACGACGTGCTGGAGCTTGCTGATGTGCGTCGTGCGCCGGTAATCTTCATCGCCGACGAGGGGCAGTCGTGGCAGGAGGCCGCGCAGAGCTGGGCCGACGCCTACTGGAGCGCGCTGACCCGCGTGCCGGAGGACAATGTTTACCATTGCGGCTTTGTGAGGGCAAAGGCGTACAGCTTCCTGAGCGATGACGACAACGAGCAGATGCGCCGGCTCGGCAAGCTGAGGGAGGGCGAATACGGCTTTTATATGAACGGGTACTTTGTCCCCACGCACGCGGAGGAGCTGACGGCGCGCTATGACGAACACGATATGCAGCCGGTGGAGGCGGGAGACGGTCTGCCCGCAGGGACCTACACCACGTTCTACCGCTGCAGGCTCATCGCGGCGGACGGCGGCTGGTACGGCGAGATCCTCGGCAACGGCTCGTGGTAAGAAAGAGAGAAGAGAGGTAAGAGCATCATGCACCGAAGACTGTTCTGCGAGCTTTCGCCGCTCGCGTACCGCATCTCGGTCGAAAAAAGCTGTGCACTCCGCACGCTGCGCGACGGATTTTCCGCGGAGCGCTTTCCGAAACTGCGCCTGGAGGCGCCGCTTCCCGCACTCGTCTGTCGGCACAATTCGCTCATCCGCCGCACGCTCGGCAGGGTCGATCCGGTTTTGCAGGACAACAAGGCCGTCAATCTCGCGCTGGCCGCGCCGAAGATCAACGGCATTCTCATACGCCCGGGCGAGACGTTTTCGTTCTGGCACCTCGTCGGGCGGCCCAGCGTCGCGAACGGCTACCGCACCGGCATGGTCATTGCCAACGCGCAGACCGGCGAAGCCATCGGCGGTGGGATGTGCCAGTTCAGCAACCTGATCCATTGGATGGTGCTCCACGCGCCCCTGACCATCACGGAGCAGCACCACCACGACCAGTTTGACCTCTTTCCGGACTTCGGCCGTCAGGTGCCGTTCGGCACGGGCACGTCCATCTTCTATAACTACCTCGACTATCGCTTCCGCAACGACACGGAGCAGACGTACCAGCTTCTCGTCCATACGACGCCCACGCACCTGTGCGGCGAGCTGCGCACGGATGCGCCGCTCGCGGTCAAATACCACATTGCGGCGGAGAACGAGCGCTTCGTGCGTGAGGACGGCGTTGTCTACCGCTGCGGCGAGGTGTATCGGACGATGGTGGATAAGACCACCGGGAATGTGCTCTCGCGCGAGCTGCTGCGGCGTAACCATGCCCGCGTGCTCTACGATACGGCGGGACTGGAGATCATGGACCGGTAAAAAAGAAGGCTTCCCGATCTCGGGGAGCCTTCTTTTTTGAAGATTTCGGAAACTTTTTGCTTTTGTGTTGCACGCGGCGGGACAAGCGTGGTATACTAAGGCGAATTACCACAAATGAGACAATGAGGCGATACGATGCGTATTGATATTTTAGGCGTTGGCTTTGACAATCTCACCATGACCGAAGCGGTCGCGCGCGGCTGCGAGCTGCTTGCGGGTGAGGGCGCGCACTATGTGGTGACGCCGAATCCCGAGATCGTGGAGACCTGCCGCGCGGACGCGGAGGCGATGGCGGCCGTGAACGGCGCGGACCTCGTGCTGCCCGACGGCATCGGCGTCATCTACGGCGCGAAGCTCCTCGGCACGCCGCTCAAATCCCGTGTGCCGGGCATTGAGTTCGGTACGGCGATGCTCGCGCATTGCGCGGAGACCGGGAAAAGGGTCTATCTTTTCGGCGCGAAGCCGGGCGTAGCGGAGCAGGCGGCGAAAAATCTCTGCGAGAAGCTGCCCGGGCTGCAGATCGCCGGTACGCACGACGGCTATTTTACCGACGCGGAATCCGACGTCATCGCCGCGGAGATCCGCGCAAGCGGCGCGGACATGGCGCTCGTCTGCCTCGGCGCGCCGAAGCAGGAGAAGTGGATGGCGCAGTACGGCGCGGCCACGGGCGCAAAGCTGCTGCTGGGTCTCGGCGGCTCGCTGGATGTGTTCGCGGGCGTGGCGCAGCGCGCGCCGGAATTCTACTGCAAGCACAATCTGGAGTGGTTCTACCGGCTCATCAAAAACCCGTCCCGCGCGGGACGCATGATGAAGCTGCCGCTCTTTCTGGTCCATGTGGCGGGGGAGAAGCGGAAATGAACAAGGGAAGGCTCATTGTCTTTGAGGGGACGGACGGCTCCGGCAAGGCCACGCAGTCCCGGCTCCTCTTTGAGCGACTGGAGCGCGAGGGCGTGGACTGCCGCAAGCTCAACTTCCCGCGCTACGGCGAAAAGTCCGCCGCGCTCGTCGAGCTGTACCTCGGCGGCGCGTTCGGCTCACATCCCGACGATGTGAACGCCTACGCGGCTTCCACCTTCTACGCTGTGGACCGCTACGCCTCCTACAAGCAGGACTGGGGCGGCTACTACGAGGCGGGCGGGCTGCTCATCGCCGACCGCTACACGACCTCCAACGCCGTGCATCAGGCATCCAAGCTGCCGGACGGCGAGCGGGAGAAATTTCTTGACTGGCTTTTCGGCTTTGAGTACGGGCTGCTCGGGCTTCCCGAGCCGTCGCTGGTCTTTTATCTCGACGTTCCGACCGAGGTGACCGAGCGGCTCATGCGCGAGCGCGAAAGGGCGACGCACACCGCCGCCGATATCCACGAGGCGGACGACGCCTATCTGCGCGAGTGCCGCGAGAACGCGCGCGGTGTCGCCGCGCGCTGCGGCTGGCAGCGCGTCGACTGCACACGGGATGGTCGGATGCGCGGCATCGAGGACATCCATGAGGAGGTCTATGCGCGCGTCAAGGCCCTGCTGGGCTGAGGCATGTCCCGCGCCGGGACGTGTGAAAAGGGACGCGGTGCGTCCCATCTTCACAGGAGGATCGAGCGTGCTCAACAGCAGCAGCCGCTGTTGCTGTTGTTCCCGCAGCCGCAGCTGTTTCCACAGCCGCCGCAGCCGAAGAGGATCAGAATGATGATCAGGATCAGCCACACGCAGGAGCAGTCATTGTTGTTGCACATTTACATTTCACCTCACTTGTCATGCTCTGCCTTATCCTATGCGGGAAAATGCAAATGGGGGCCTGACCGCTGAAAAAACTTTTAGGATTCTTGAAAAGGAGTGCTGTTCTTTTATGGATCACGAGGAAAAATACAACACCGCGCGATGGGACGCCGGGCAGGTCCGCCGCGAGGGCGGCGAGCGTCCGCCCCATTCCGCGCAGAGCGCCGCGAGCGAGGAGCGCCGCCGGCGGAACCGCCGCAAAGGCCGCGAGCGCCGCTTTCTGCTTTGGCTGATCTTTGTGGTCGCCGTATCGGCGATCCTGGCGGGCGTTGGCTGGCTGCTGGCGAACGATATGTGCGCGTTCAATAAGGAGCCCGTCACCGCGACCATCGAGGTCACGAAGGACGACGACGTCAACTCCATTGCGACAAAGCTCAAAAACGAGGGGCTGATCGAATACAAGTGGTTCTTCAAGCTCTTCGGCGCGGTGCGCCACGCGGGAGACAAGATCGGCATCGGCACCTATGAGCTCAACACCGACATGGACTACAACGCGCTCATTCAGGGCATGAGCAACCGCAACGCGACCATCAACGCCGATACCGTCACCGTCACGATCCCGGAGGGCTACAGCGTGCGGCAGATTGTTTCGCTGCTGGCCAAGTACGGCGTCAACAGCGAGGAGGCGCTGCTCAGCGCGGCGGAGCGCGGGAGCTTCGACTACAGCTTCCTCGACTCCGGCAAGTCCGGCATCGCCAGGCTCGAGGGCTATCTTTTCCCGGACACCTACGAGTTCTTCGTCAACGAGGACCCGTCTCACGCCATCTGCCGCCTGCTCGACAACTTCTCGCAGCGCATGGACGATGAGCTGATGACGCAGGTGGAGGAGTCCGGCTATTCGCTTGAGGAGATCCTCATTATTGCCTCGCTCATTGAAAAGGAGACGGACGGCAAGGACCGCACGAACATCGCCTCCGTGATCTACAACCGCCTCAACAACGTCGGCGAGACCTACCATAAGCTCGAGATCGACGCAGCGGTCATCTACGGTCTCGGCTACGCGAACGGCGAGAACTATGCCGGCCCGCTCACGCAGGCGGACCTCAATAAGGATACGCCCTACAACCTGCGTATGCACGAGGGCCTGCCGCCCACGCCCATCTGCAATCCGGGCCTCGCGTCCATCCGCGCGGCGCTGGAGCCGGCGGACACGAACTACTATTTCTACGCGCTCGGCAAGGATGGCGTGCATCACTTCTTCAAAACCTACCGCGAGCACGTCAACTTTGTCAACTCCAGCCAGTACGGCGGCTGAGGACCGAAAAAGCAGCATGGCCTGTGGCCATGCTGCTTTTGAGAGAGGAGCTACTATGCGAAAGAAACCGGAGCTGCTCGCCCCCGCGGGCGATATGGAAAAGCTGAGAATGGCGGTGCTCTACGGCGCGGACGCGGTGTATCTCGCGGGCACGAGCTTCGGGATGCGTTCGTTCGCGGGCAACTTCACCGCCGACGAGTTGCCGGAGGCCGTGTGCTTCGCGCATGACCACGGCGTGCGCGTCCACGTCACGGTGAACACCATGCCGCGCAACGACGAGGTCGCGCGGCTGCCCGAGCATCTGGAGCGGCTGAACGATCTGGGCGTCGACGCGCTGATTTTAGCCGACCTCGGCGCGTTCACGCTGGCGGGGAGGTACGCGCCGAGGTGCGAGCGCCACATCTCCACACAGCAGAGCATCGCCAACTATGAGTGTGCAAGGGCGTGGTATGATTTGGGCGCGAAGCGCGTGGTGCTGGCAAGGGAAGTATCTTTACAGGAAATACGCGAAATGCGAGCGAAGCTCCCGCCCGAGCTGGAGCTTGAGACCTTCTGCCACGGCGCGATGTGCGTGAGCTATTCGGGCCGCTGCCTGCTCTCAAACTACATGACGGGGCGCGACAGCAACCGCGGCGCCTGCGCCCAGCCCTGCCGCTATCAGTACGCCCTGATGGAGGAGAAGCGGCCGGGCGAATACTTCCCCGTCTTTGAGGATGAGAAGGGAACGTACATCATGAACTCCCGCGATATGTGCATGATCGGTCATCTGGACGACATCATGGACGCGGGCATCGACTGCATCAAGATCGAGGGCCGCGCGAAGAGCGAATACTACGCCGCCATCGTCACGGGGGCCTACCGCCATGTGCTCGACGAGGTCGCGGCGGGGGAGATGCCCGACCCGGTCTGGCTCGACGAGGTCGAGCACGTCAGTCACCGCCACTATTCGACCGGCTTTTATTACGGTCAGCCGGGGCAGTATTACGACAATTCCCGCTACATCCGCGACTGGCAGGTCGTGGCGGTGGTCGAGAGCTGCGACGCGAACGGCATGGCGACGCTCAGCCTGCGCAATAAGTTCCGCGCGGGCGACACGGTGGAGGTCGTAGGGCCGGACTGCAAGCCGTTCTCCATGGTCGTTCCCGAGATGCGCGACGCCGAGGGCTTCACGCTGCTCGAGCCGAGAAATCCCCGCATGATATTCACCATGCAGCTGCCGCGCAGCGTGCCGGCGATGAGCTTTGTGCGCCACGCGGTCGATCTGAGCGCAAGGGATTGAAAAGAAAAATGCCGCTATCGGACGATAGCGGCATTTTTCTACGGAATGCGTCAGGCGCGCTGCTTTTTCTGCGCGATCAGGCCCGGCAGGATGGCAATGCCGGAGCCGACGAGGAAGCAGACGATGCCGAGGAGCATATTCGCCGTGATCTCCTCGCGCAGGAAGAGGAACGCGAAGAGCGGCGCGATCATCGGCTTGAGGAAGAAAATGAGGGACGCCTCCTGCGCGCTGGTCTTCTCCAGCGCCATCATGTGGCAGACGTAGCCTGCCGCCGAATTGACCGCGCAGATGTAGGCGAGCGCGGGCAGCGCGGAGAGCGGGATGCCGGAGAACAGAGGGACATTCACAAAAATGTCCAGCCCCAGCGAGGCGAACAGTCCGCCGACCGCCGCCGTGCGGCCGAGCAGCAGGACAGCCAGCAGCTCCACCGAGCCGAAGAGGAAGCTGAAGCAGGTCACGGCGATGCCGCCGAAGCGCGGCGTGCGCTTCTTGCCGACTACGCTGTAGAACGAAAACACCAGCGCTGAGGCAATGGCGAGCAGCGCGCCGGTGGGATCGAGCGAGGCGTGCAGTGGATCAATGATGATAAAAACCGCCAGCAGCTCGAGCGCGAGGGCGATGATGTGGTTGCGGTGGATCTCCTCCCGCAGGAGAAAATAGGCAAGCACGGTAACGAAAATGGGATTGCAGGAAAAAATGATGGCGACGACGGATGCCTTGGTGTAGGTCACCGCCATCTGGTAGAGCACCATCGAGAACGCCACGCACAGAAAGCCCGTGAGCGCAAAGAAGCCGGCGTCGGCGCGGGTGAAGGCGGCGCCCTTTTTCTTCATCGAGCGCAGGGCAAAGGGAATGAGCAGGAGACCGCCGATGAGAAAGCGCAGGCAGGTGATCTGCATGGGCGCGAAGACGCCGTGAACGGTTTTGAGCATGACCTCCATCGTGCTGAAAATGACGGCGCAGAGAACGATGTACAGATAGCCGGAATAGGAACGCTTCATAGGTTTCCCTCTTTTCAAAATACGGTAGCACAGGTGAAAAAAGTATACGGCAAAGGCGGAGGAATTGCAAGCGGGCGCTTGACAAAAAAAGAAATTCGGATATAATAGCTCCATAAACGCGATGAAAAAGTTAGCCGTGCAGACGAGCCCGCAGCGAGAGGGAGCTGGTGAAAGCCCTCGGCCTACGAGGCACGGCAGCCGCTTTGGAGCCGTCCGCGAGGAGCGGAACGCCTCGTCCCCGTTACCGGACGGCTAAGATGCTCCCCGCGGAGGGGAGATAATTAGGGTGGTACCGTGAAGCAAGGCTTCGCCCCTATTTCGGGGCGGAGCCTTTTTGTGTTTACAAAGCGAGGTGAAGAAAACGAAAAAGAAAATAGGACTGCCGCTTGCGGCATTGGCGCTCCTGCTCCTCTGTACCGCGTGCGCGGTAAAGGGAAATCCCTTGCCAAAGGGAATGGAGGAGGACGCGGTCCTCAGCGCCGGACTCGGCGTGATGGACCAGCTGATCCGCGGCGAATACGACGAGGTCTACGAGGAACTGCGCAGCGATGTGCGCGATGCGACGACCGCTTCGGCTCTGGAGGACGTGATGGACACGGCGACCGACGGCCTCGGAGAGCCGAAGGAGGTGACGGACACGATGGTCACCGGCGTGACGGACACCGACGAGCCGCACGCCATCGCGGTCATCCGGCGAAAGTACGAGAAAAAGAGCGTCTATTTCCGCATCGCCTTTGACCCCGATATGCAGCTGATCGGAATGGAGATCAAGAAAAAATAAGACAAAAAATTTAGCATACAAAGGAGAAATCAACAATGTCCCATCCTGTTTACGGCCTCAACGAGCTGAGAGAGATGTTCCTCCGCTTCTTTGAGAGCAAGGGCCACCTGCGCCTGCCCAGCTTTTCCCTGATCCCGCAGAACGACAAGTCCATCCTGCTCATCAACGCGGGCATGACCCCCATGAAGCCCTGGTTCAAGGGCGAGGAGGAGCCGCCGCGCCGCCGCGTCTGCACCTGCCAGAAGTGCATCCGCACGGGCGACATCGACAACGTCGGTCACACCGCGCGCCACGGCACCTTCTTTGAGATGCTCGGCAACTTCTCGTTCGGCGACTACTTCAAGCATGAGGCGATCGCCTGGTCGTGGGAGTTCCTCACCAGCCCCGAGTGGGTCGGCCTGGAGCCGGACCGCCTGTACCCCTCTGTGTTCGCCGGCAGCGAGACGACCCCTGCGGACGACGAGGCCTTCGCCATCTGGCGTGACGAGGTCGGCATCCCCGCCGAGCGCATCTTCCGCTTCGGCAAGGAGGATAATTTCTGGGAGCATGGCTCCGGCCCCTGCGGCCCCTGCTCCGAAATTTACTACGACCGCGGCGCAGAGTACGGCTGCGGTAAGCCCGGCTGCACAGTCGGCTGCGACTGCGACCGCTACGTCGAGGTGTGGAACAACGTTTTCTCCCAGTTCGACAACGACGGTCACGGCAACTACACCGAGCTCAAGCAGAAGAACATCGACACCGGCATGGGTCTGGAGCGTCTGGCGATGGTCAGCCAGAATGTCAACTCCCTGTTCGACGTCGATACCGTCATGCACATCACCAACAAGGTCAGCGAGATCACCGGCGCGCACTACGGCGAGAGCAACGCGCGCGACGTCTCCCTGCGCATCATCACCGACCACATCCGCTCCGCGAGCTTCATGATCTGCGACGGCGTGCTGCCGAGCAACGAGGGCCGCGGCTACGTCCTGCGCCGCCTGCTGCGCCGCGCGGCGCGTCACGGCAAGCTCCTCGGCGTGAATCGCCCGTTCCTCTATGAGATCGTCGACACCGTCGTGGCGGTCAATGAGTGCGAGTACAAGGATCTGCGCGAGAAGCAGAGCTATATCACCAAGGTCATCCGCACCGAGGAGGAGAATTTTGCCAAGACCATCGACGGAGGCATGAAGATCTTCTCCGATATGCTCGCCGAGCACAAGGCTAAGGGCGAGACAAAGTTCTCCGGCGAGGACGCCTTCAAGCTCTACGACACCTACGGCTTCCCCATCGACCTCACGCGCGAGATGGCGGCGGACGAGGGGCTGAGCGTGGACGAGGAGGCGTTCGCCAAGGCGATGACCGAGCAGAAGAACCGCGCCCGCGAGGCGCGCAAGGCGCTCGGTGACCTCGGCTGGGCGGGCGTCGAGTTCGGTAAGGACATTCCGTCCACCGAGTTTGTCGGCTACGACCACGATTCCATCGACGACGCGAAGCTCGTCGCGCTGGTGGTCGAGGGCGAGCAGGCCGAGGAGATGATGAGCGGTGTCGAGGGCATCGTCGTGCTCGACAAGACCCCGTTCTACGCCGAGATGGGCGGCCAGGTCGCCGACCACGGCGTCATCACCTGCGGCGACGCAAAATTTGAAGTCGCCGACGTGCAGAAGAACAAGGGCGGCAAGTATATGCACACCGGCAAGGTCGTCTCCGGCAGCTTCAAGCTCGGCGACACCGTGACCGCGAGCATCGACGTCGAGCGCCGCAAGGGCGTGCGCCGCGCGCACACCGCCACCCATCTGCTCGACGCGGCCCTCAAGCACGTCCTGGGCGACCATGTCCATCAGGCCGGCTCCCTTGTTGAGCCTGACCGCCTGCGCTTCGACTTCACGCACTTCGAGGGCATCACGCCCGAGCAGCTCGCCGCGGTCGACGCCTTTGTGAACGACGCCGTGCTCGAGGGCATCCCCGTCGTGACCGAGGTGCTGCCCATCGAGGAGGCGAAGAAGAAGGGCGCCGTCGCCATGTTCGGCGAAAAGTACGGCGATGTGGTCCGCGTGGTCGAGATGGGCAATGTGTCCATGGAATTCTGCGGCGGCACGCATCTTGACAACACCGCCAAGGTCGGCCTGTTCCGCATCAAGAGCGAGGGCAGCGTCGCCTCCGGCGTGCGTCGCATCGAGGCCATCACCGGCAAGCAGACGCTTGCCGAGATCCGCCGCAATCAGGAGCGCATCGTCCGCGTGGCGCAGATGCTCAAGACCACGCAGGCGGAGCTGGAGAGCAAGCTCGAGGCCCAGATCGGCGAGCTGAAGGACATCAAGGCGAAGCTCGAAAAGTTCAAGGAGGAGGCGTCCCTCGGCGAGGCGCGCAGCTTCCTGACCGCCGCCAAGACGGTCGGCAGCCTGAAGGTCATCACCGCCCAGCGCGACGGCATGGACCCCAACGCCATGCGCAAGCTCGGCGACTTCCTGCGCGATAAGGAGCCGGGCGTTGTCGGCGTGCTGGCCTCCGTCCACGACGGCAAGGTCATGCTGCTGGCGGTCTGCGGCAAGGACGCGGTCGCCAAGGGCGTCAAGGCGGGCGACATCATCAAGGCCATCGCGCCCATCTGCGGAGGCAAGGGCGGCGGCAAGCCCGACAGCGCCATGGGCGGCGGCACCGAGGTGAGCAAGGTCGACGACGCGCTCGCGGCGGTGGATGATCTGGTGCTCAAGGTGGTCGGCTGATGCAGCTGCCGAACGATCCTGTGATGCTCATGAGCTTCTGCAACGCCCGTCTGCGCGACGAGTACGAGAGCCTGGATGAGCTGTGCTCCTCGCTGGACGTGGACAAGGGAGAGCTTTGTGCGCGTCTGGCCGAGGTGGATTACCATTACCATTCCGACCGGAATCAATTTCTGTGAAAGGAGAAAGGAACATGAAGAACGATTGTCTGTTCTGCGCCATCGCGGCGGGGGAGATCCCCTCGAACAAGGTCTATGAGGACGAGCTGTGCTACGCCTTCCACGACATCGCGCCGCAGGCTCCCACGCACTTCCTTGTGATCCCCAAGGCGCATATCGCGTCCGTCTCCGGCATCAACGCCGAGAACAGCGCCGTGGTCGCGCACATCTTTGAGGTCATCGCCAAGGTGACAAAGGAAATGGGCATCGAGAGCTACCGCGTGGTCTCCAACATCGGCGAGCAGGCGGGGCAGAGCGTGCCGCACCTGCACTTCCATGTGCTCGCGGGGCGGGATATGACGTGGCCTCCGGGCTGAGAACTTAACATACCGAAAGGTATGGGCTTGCCGCGCCCTGCGCGGCGACGACGAAAGGGGGTATTCTCTACCGTAGAGAATACCCCCTTTGGAACCCCAAGAGAGCGCAAGGGGCAAGCCCCTTGCCCCCCGAACTGCCCGCATTGAATTACTTTTCAGCAACCGTATGTCAGTATTTTTCTTCTGAACGATTTGGCGTGCTTCTCTTTCCGCTCAGCCGCTGCTGCAGTGCTGGTACGAGCTGCCGTTGAAAATTTCTCTCGAAACCCCGCAGCGGTAGCGGCCAAGCGGACATGGGCGCAAGTCAAATCGAAAGCCGCAATAAAAACTGGCAGGCATTCCTTTGCACAGCGCGTACAGCTTTGCTCTTGCAGGGACAGTCAATGGCGGATCAAGGGCGCAGCCCTTGCGGTCTTGGTGGATTGAAAGGGGGGCCATTCTTAGCGGAAGAATGGCCCTCTTTCGCTGTGCAGCCGATAGGGTGAAAAATTCCTCCATTGCCAAATGGTAAACGATGTCATATAATGGACAGAAATTCAACCGTATGGGTGAAGAATCACATGAGAATGTTACCAAATGGTAGCATGATTTCCGAGGTGATTCCATGTACTTCAAACGGTTGGAGGATCTGCGCGTCGACCATGATATAACGCAGATCGAGATCGCAAAATATCTGAACATGAACCGGAACGTCTATTGGCGTTACGAAAGAGGAGAACGGGAAATACCCGTTTGGGCGGTCATTAAGCTCGCGCAGTATTATCGGGTCAGCACCGACTATCTGCTCGGCTTGAAGGACGAGCCGTGACGCGCCCGCTCTTTTGCTTCTGCGCCGCCTTTGCGCTCGGCTGCATCGCGTCGCAGTATTTTCTCGCGCCCGCGCTGTGGCTTCCGGCGGCGGGCATTGTGCTGGTGCTGGGGGCGCTCGGGCTTCTCCTGTGCGGCCCGATGCGGCGGCGCGTGCTGCTGTGTGCGCTGGGCATGGCGTTCGCCTTCGGTTGGAGCGCCGCTTACGCGCGCTTCATCGCCGCGCCGAACGAGGCGCTCATCGGCGCGGCGGAGAACGTGGAGCTGGAGCTTTGCTCCTACGCCGTGGAGACGAATTACGGCGCGAAGGCGACGGTGCGTATCCTGGGCCGCGGCCTGCGCGGGAGAGCCGTCTACTACGGCGGCTTCGACCTGCTCGCCCTTGAGCCGGGCGAGCGTGTGCGGGATACGGTGTTTTTCAATAGCGCCACCGACCCGTCGGACGATGGCAGCCACATCCGCAATTTCACCGCCAAGGGCGTCCACCTGCTGCTTTACAGCCGCGGCGAGCCGACGCATGAGGCGGGAAACGCTGGTGCGCTGCGCTATGCGCCGCAGCGCATCGCCAAAAGGCTCGGAGAGACGATCGAGGCGGTCTACGGCGAGCGGGAGGGCGGCTTTCTGCGCGCCCTGCTCCTCGGCGACAAGCGCTATCTTGACGTGGAGGATTCGTCGAACCTGAGCGAGGCGGGCATCTATCACATCACCGCCGTCTCGGGTCTGCACTGTATGTTCCTCGTCGAGCTGCTTGACCGGCTGCTCCGCGCGTCGCACCGGCGCACACGCTGCGCGGTGACGATCCCGCTGCTGTTTCTCTACGCGGTGATGGTCGGCGCGTCGCCGAGCATCCTGCGCGCCTGCGTGATGCTCTCGATGACGCAGCTCGCGCCGCTTTTCAGGCGGGAGAAGGACCCGCCGACGGCGCTCGGCCTCGCACTGCTGCTGATCCTGCTCAAAAATCCATACGCCATTGCGAGCATCAGCCTGCAGCTCTCCTTCTCGGCGGTGGCGGGCCTTGTGTGGCTGACGCCGAAGATGACGGGAGCCATCCACACCGAGAGCCGCCTCCTGCGCTTTGTGCTGACCTCGTTTGCGACGACACTCGGTGCGCTGGCGTTCTCCACGCCGCTTGGGGCATATTATTTCGGCTCCTTCTCCGTCGTTTCACTTTTGAGTAACCTCCTGTGCCTGTGGATGGTGAGCCTTGTCTTCGGCGCGGGTCTGCTCGGATTGCTGCTGAGCATGACCGTCCCGGCGGTCGGCGCGGCCTTTGTGCCGCTCGTGTCGCTCGGCGTGCGGTATGTGCTTTTTGTTTCGGGACTGCTGGAGAGCCTGCCGCTCCACGCGCTCTATTTCAACACTGCGCTTTCCGTTCTGTGGCTGCTCTACGTCTATGCGCTCTTCGCCGTCTGCGCCATCGCGCGGCGGGGGAGGTACCGCTGGTGGATCGCCGGCGCATTGGCTGTGGCGATGCTTCTTGTGACAGCGCGGTTCAACGCGCTGCAATTTGAGTGTGGGAGCCTGCATGTCACGGCGCTCGACGTCGGACAGGGCGAGAGCGTCGCGCTGCTCTCCGGGCAGCATGGCGTGCTCGTGGACTGCGGCAGCAGCAATTCCTACATCAGTGCGGGCGATGTCGCCGCGGACTATTTTCTCAGCGCCGGTATCCGGCGGCTCGACGCGGTGGTGCTCACGCACTATCACGCCGACCATGCCAACGGTCTGGCGCTGCTGCTTGCCCGTGTCGGCGTGGATACACTGTATCTGCCCGACATTGCGGAGGAGGACGGCGAAAAGTCCGAGGTGCTCGCGCTCTCGGAGCGCTACGGCGTGGAGGTCCGCTATGTGACGGAGGAAACGCAGACCGCCGTCGGCGAGGCGTCGCTGACGCTCTATCCGCCGGTGGGCGAGGGCGGAGAAAACGAGCTGGGGCTGACGATCCTCTGCTCGGCTGGCGAATTCGATACGCTCATCACCGGCGACATGGACAGCAGGACCGAGCGCGTGCTCGTGAGCAGCTATCCGCTGCCGGACATCGAGGTGCTGCTCGTCGGACACCACGGCTCGCGCTACTCGACGAGCGAGGAGCTGCTGGGTGCCGTGATGCCAGAGGTCGGCGTGGTGAGCGTCGGCAGCAACAGCTACGGGCATCCGACGCGGGACGCGCTGCTGCGTCTGACGGACGCGGGCGTGACCGTTTACCGGACGGACCTGCAGGGAAATATTTATATCACAGTGAATTGAGGCGGATCATGGCAGAGAAGAAAACAGCCGCTAAGGGCTATCAGAAATTCAAGGCCGACCTGGCGGCCGGCACGCTCGGCGAGGTCTACATTTTCTGCGGCGAGGAGAGCTACCTGCGCGAGTATTATCTCAAGGAGGTGCAGAAGAAGCTCGTCCCCGCGGGCTTTGAGGAGTTCAATTTCCACCGCGTTGCGGGCAAGGGCCTGACGATGGAGGAGCTGACGGAGATGACCGAGGCGATGCCGATGATGGCCGAGCGTACGCTCATCGTCGTCACGGACTGCGACCTCTATAAGCTCGGCGAGGAGCAGCGGACGCGGCTCCTCGCCCTGCTGGACGATTTTCCGGAATACTGCTGCCTGATCTTCATCTACGATCTGGTGGAGTATAAGCCGAACAAGACCTACAAAAAGCTTTATGCCGCGCTTTCGGACAAGGCGCAGGAGGTCCGGTTCGAGCCGCAGGACAAGAGCGACCTGATCAACTGGATCGCCCGCCGCTTCCGTGCAACGGGACATGACATCGACGCCCGCACGGCGGAGCACCTGATGTTCACCTGCGGCAGCCTGATGACCGGCCTCGTGCCGGAGATCGAGAAGATCGGCGCCTACGCCAAGGGCAGGGCGGTGACGGTCGAGGACATCAACGCGGTCGCCGATCCGGTGCTCGATGCGGTGGTGTTCGACATGACGAGCGCCGTCACAAAGGGCGACTACGACCGTGCGAGCGAGCTTCTGGGGCAGCTTCTCAAAAAGCAGGAGGAGCCGATCATGATCCTCGGCGTCATTTCCAAGGAGCTGCGGCGGCTCTACACCGCGCGTCTCGCGCTCGATTCGGGCAAGGACAAGCTCTGGCTGATGGACCTATGGAATATGCGCTCGGACTATCCCGCGCGGCTGCTGCTCGACGCGGCGCGGAAAACGACGCACGAGTGGTGCGCGAACAGTCTGGCGCTCTGCCAGAAGCTCGACCGGCGCATGAAGAGCGAAAAGGGCATCGACCGCGAGGGCGAGCTGAAGCTGCTGCTCATGCAGCTCGCGCAGAGGGCGTGACGATGGAAAAGCCGAAAATCCAAGAGGTCATCGCGGTCGAGGGCCGCTACGACAAAAATACGCTTTTGCAGGTGGTGGACGCCTCCGTTTTGGAGCTGGGCGGCTTCGGCATCTTCAACGACCGCGAGAAAACGGCGCTGCTGCGCCGTCTCGCCGAGACGCGCGGCATCATTCTCTTCACCGATCCCGACGGCGCGGGCTTTGTGATCCGCAACCGTCTCAAGGGAGCTATCCCGACGGGCCGCGTGCTGCACGCCTATGTTCCCGATGTGTACGGCAAGGAAAAGCGCAAGCGCAAAGCAGGCAAGGAGGGCAAGCTCGGCGTGGAGGGGATGCCGCCCGAGGTGCTGCTTTCCGCGCTCCGCGCGGCGGGCGCGACCTTTGAGGGAGAGGGAGCGACCGTAAAGGAAAATCCCGTTACACACGCGGACCTTCTTGACCTCGGCTTGATCGGCGCGGGGAGCAAAGCGAAGCGCGCCGCACTGCTGCGCGCGCTGGCGCTGCCGGAGCATCTGTCCACCGCGGCGCTGCTCGACGTGCTTGGTACGCTGACGACGCGCGAAGAACTTGTCGAGGAATGCAATAAAATTGTTGCAAACAGGGAATAAAGGGACTATAATCAAACATTATTTTGCTTGCCGCAGGCAGGCGCGAAGAAAGGAAGGATTCAGTATGGCTGAGGAAGTCAAGGCCGCCGTCGCCGAGAGCGAAGGCAAGAACTTTATTGACGCCTTTATCGAAGAGGATATTGCGGAGGGTGGTCGCTTCCAGGGTCAGCAGGTCCACACCCGTTTTCCGCCTGAGCCGAACGGCTATCTGCACATCGGCCACTGCAAGGCGCTGACCATCGACTTCGGCACCGCCGAGCGCTTCGGCGGCCTGTGCAATCTTCGTATGGACGATACCAACCCGACCAAGGAGGACGTCGAGTTTGTCGACGCCATCAAGGAGGATATCCATTGGCTGGGCTTCGACTGGGGCGACCGCTTCTTCTACGGCAGCGATTACTTTGAAAAGGATTATGAGTACGCCGTCGAGCTGATCAAGAAGGGCCTTGCCTACGTCTGCGACCTGACGCCCGAGGAGGCGAAGGAGTACCGCGGCGACATCGGCAAGCCCGCCGTCTCCCCCTACCGCGACCGCGACGTGGAGGAGAACCTCGACCTCTTTGAGCGCATGAAGAACGGCGAGTTCCCCGAGGGCAGCCGCACGCTGCGCGCGAAGATCGACCTGGCCTCCGGCAACTTCAATATGCGCGATCCGGTCATCTACCGCATCCGCTATATGCATCATCACCGTCAGGGCGACAAGTGGTGCATCTACCCGATGTACGACTTCGCCCATCCCATTCAGGACGCGCTTGAGGGCATCACGCACTCGCTCTGCTCGCTGGAGTTTGAGGCGCACCGTCCGCTCTACGACTGGGTGGTGAACAACGTCTCCGTGCCCTGCAAGCCGCGCCAGATCGAGTTTGCCCGCCTCGGCATCGACCACACGGTGATGAGCAAACGCAAGCTGCGCAAGCTCGTGGAGGAGGGCATCGTCTCCGGCTGGGACGATCCGCGGATGCCGACGCTCTGCGGCCTGCGCCGCCGCGGCTTCACGCCGAAGTCCATCCGTAATTTCTGCGACCGCATCGGCGTCGCCAAGAGCGCGAGCGTGGTGGAGTACGCCTTCCTCGAGCACTGCCTGCGCGAGGACCTCAATGCCTCCGCCGAGCGCACGATGGGCGTGCTGCATCCGGTGAAGCTCGTCATCACGAACTATCCCGCGGGCAAGAGCGAGACCTTCGAGGTCGAGAATAACCCGACCGACCCCGCCGCCGGCACGCATGAGATCACCTTCTCCCGCGAGTGCTGGATCGAGGCGGACGACTTCATGGCCGAGCCGATCCCCAAGTATAAGCGCCTGTTCCCCGGCGGCCCCGAGTGCCGCCTGAAGGGCGCATATCTAATTAAGTGCGTTGGCTACGAAACGGACGAAAACGGCAATGTGACCGAGATCGCCGCCGAGTACGACCCCGACTCCCGCGGCGGCGACCCCGCCGACGGCCGCAAGGTCAAGGGCGCGACGCTCCACTGGGTGGATGCCGCCACCGCCATCGACGCCGAGGTGCGTGTTTATAGCGAGCTCTTCAGCGATCCCGCGCCCGACGGTGCGGACAAGGATTTCCTCGCCTGCATGAATCCCGATTCCCTCGAAACGCTCACCGGCTGCAAGGTCGAGGCCAGTATGCGCGATGTGGCAGCGGAGTACGACAAAACCGAGAAGCAGGGCAAGACCGCGCCGAGCTTCCAGTTCATGCGCTTGGGCTATTTCTGCTTGGACAATAAGGATTGCTCCGCCGACCATCTGGTGTTCAACCGCTCCGTCACGCTCAAGGACAGCTTCAAGGTCTGAGCAAAACGCCATGAAAAAAATTCCGACCGCTCTCACGGTCGGAATTTTTTGCGTTTCGGAGAGCCGCTTAACCGGCGTTCTGCGCGAGGATGTCGCGCGCGACAAAGACGCCGCTGGCCGAGGCGTGGGAGAGGGAATGGGTGATGCCGCTGCCGTCGCCGATGATGAACAGGCCCTTGTGCGCGGTCTCAAGGTTTTCGTCGACGGAGACCTCCATGTTGTAGAACTTGACCTCCACGCCGTAGAGGAGCGTGTCGTCGTTCGCCGTGCCGGGGGCGATCTTGTCGAGGGCGTAGATCATTTCGATGATGCCGTCTAAAATGCGCTTGGGCAGCACGAGGCTCAGGTCGCCCGGCGTCGCCGCGAGGGTCGGGGTGACAAGCCCCTCCTCGATGCGCTTGACCGTGCTGCGCCGGCCGCGCACGAGGTCGCCGAAACGCTGGACGATGACCCCGCCGCCGAGCATATTGGAAAGGCGGGCGATGCTCTCGCCGTAGCCGTTGGAATCATGGAACGGCTCGGAGAAGTGCTTGGCGACGAGGAGAGCGAAGTTGGTGTTCTCGGTCTGCATGGCCGCGTCCTCGTAGCTGTGGCCGTTGACGGTCACGATGCCGTTGGTGTTCTCGTTAACGACGATGCCGTGCGGATTCATGCAGAAGGTGCGCACGTTGTCCTCAAACTTCTCGGTGCGGTAGACGATCTTGCTCTCATACAGCTCGTCGGTGAGGTGGGAGAACACGACGGCGGGCAGCTCGACGCGCACGCCGAGGTCCACGCGGTTGGACTTGGTGGGAATGTCGAGCGCGCGGCACACGCCCTCCATCCACTTGCTGCCGCTGCGGCCGACGGAGACGATGCACTTGCCGCACTCATACTGCGCGTCGGCGCACACGACGGTGAAGCCGCCATCCTTTGCCTCGAGCGCCTGCACAGGGGTGTCAAAGTAGAAATCGACCTTGCTTTTGAGGTCGTTATAGAGATTCTCGAGCACGACATAGTTGATGTCGGTGCCGAGGTGGCGCACGGAGGCGTCGAGCAGCTTGAGCTTGTGCTGGATGCAGAGCTTCTTGAACTGCGAGCCGGCGGTGGAGTAGAGCCTGGTGCCCTCGCCGCCGTAGAGCATATTGATCTCGTCGACATAGTGCATCAGATTGAGCGCCTGCTGCTTGCCGATGTACTCATAGAGCGTGCCGCCGAAATCGTTGGTGATGTTGTACTTGCCGTCGGAAAACGCGCCCGCGCCGCCGAAGCCGCTCATGATCGAGCAGCTTTTGCAGCCGATGCAGCTTTTGACCTTCTTGCCGTCGATGGGGCAATGGCGCTTTTCAAGGCTGTGGCCGGCTTCAAAAACGGCGACCCTGAGCGAGGGGGCGAGCTTCGTCAGCTCGTAGGCGGAGAAGATGCCGCCGGGGCCCGCGCCGATGATGGCAACGTCGTACTTCATGGTAACAACTCCTGTTCTGTGTTTTGCTGTGAGCGGCGCGGCAGAGACTGCCGAGCCTTAAACATTCTACATGGGAAACGGAGAAAGTCAAGCGGATCGGCGATAGAAGCATTATTAAAAATAGCACAGCCTATCATAAGCTGTGCTATGAAGCGGTCAAAGATTCCTGCGGATGGTGCTGATGGCGTTTTTCTCCAGCCGCGAGACCTGCGCCTGCGAAATGCCGATCTCACCGGAGACCTCCATCTGCGTCTTGCCGTCGTAAAAGCGCATGGCTAAAATACGCTGCTCGCGCGGCGAGAGCTTGTCCACCGCCTCGCGCAGAGCGATCCGGTCGAGCCAGCTTTCATCGGTGTTGCGCGTGTCGCGCACCTGATCCATCACGCAGACGGTGTCACCGCCGTCGGAGTAGACGGGGTCGAAGAGGGAGACGGGATCGACCACCGCGTCCATGGCAAACACGACCTCCTCACGGGGAAGGTCCAGCTCCTTGGCAATCTGCTCGACGGTCGGCTCGCGCTGGTTCTCACGCTGGAGCTTTTCCCGCGCCTGCAGCACGCGGTAGGCCGTGTCGCGCATGGAGCGGCTGACGCGAATGGCGCTGTTGTCGCGCAGATAGCGGCGGATCTCACCGATGATCATGGGCACGCCGTAGGTCGAGAAGCGGACGTTCTGCGAGACGTCGAAATTGTCGATGGCCTTGATGAGGCCCACGCAGCCGACCTGAAAGAGGTCGTCGGCGTTCTCGCCGCGGCTGGCAAAGCGCTGGATGACCGACAGCACGAGCCGCAGATTCCCCTGAATGAGCGTTTCCCGCGCGCGCTCGTCGCCCAAATGGCTGCGCCGCAGCAGCTCCGTCATTTCGTCCGACTTGAGCGTCGGCAGCTTCGCCGTGTTTACACCGCAGATCTCCACCTTGCCGAGCATCGTACCGTCCTCCTTGCACTGGATGCTCTCATTATTTCCGCGGCGGTGCGAAACATACCGCGCGGCGGCGGGGATATTTTTAATCGTTCGGCACAATGCGATGGATTTCGCGCGGGAGGGCGGTTCTCACGGTGCGCGGAGGCGGGCGCGGGAGTTTTTCCGGCTTTTTTTTGCCGGGGTTCGTTCAGGAAAGAAGTCCGATGCTCAGGGCGATGATGGCGGCGTTGAAAAAGTCGTTGAACAGACCGCCGACCATCGGGATCATAAAGTAAGCAGAGGGCGAGGGCCCGTAGCGGCGGGCGACCGCCTGCATATTCGCCATCGCGTTGGAGGTCGCGCCCATACCGAAGCCGATGAAGCCCGCGGTGATCATCGCGGCGTCATAATTGCGGCCCATGAGCGGGAAGAGGACGAGGATGGAGAAGAACACCATCAGAAGGACCTCAGCGGCAAGGCAGACAAGCATCGGCAGCGCCAGATCCACGAGCTGCCAGAGCTTGAGACCGGAGAGCGCCATGGAAAGGAAGATGGCGAGGAACATATTGCCCATCGTGCTGATCTCGGCGGCGGGGAACTCGATGTGCCCGGTGTGGTCGATGAGGTTGCGGACCGCGACAGCCACGAGCATGGGGCCGATGTAGGCCGGGAAATTGAAGCCGCAGAGCTTCGTGAGTCCTGTGGTGACATAGCTGCCGAGGCCGACGCAGAACGCGAGCATCAGAAAGCCGAGCACAAAGCGGTTGGAGTGCGTGGTGAAGTGCGCGTCGTCGGCGTCCTCCTCGTACTCGCGGCCCTCGGGAAGCTCCTCGCGCAGATGGTTTTTGACAATAAGATGACGGGCGATGGGACCGCCGAGGACGGAACCGAAAATGAGGCCGAAGGTCGCCGCCGCAACGGAGACGGTCGTGCCGCCGACCGCGCCCGCGGCGTCGAGGTCGGGGCCGATGGCCGCGGCGGTGCCGGGCCCGCCGATCATGGAGATGGAGCCGCAGCCGAGGCCGTAGAGCGGGTTTTTGCCCATGAGCGCCATCACGCCGCTGCCGACGGCGTTTTGCAGAAGGATGATGACGATGCTCAGTGCGAGCAGCAGCATCACGGATCTGCCGCTCTTGACAAGCATGGGGATGCTCACGGTGAAGCCGACGGTGGTGAAGAACAGGATCATGAAGACCGTCTCGAGCGTTTCGTCAAAGGTGATGACCGCAAGACCGGAGGCATAGAGCAGGGTGTTGAACAGCGCGAAGCACAGTCCGCCGACAAGCGGAGCGGGCACGCAGAAGCGCCGGAGCGCCGGGAGCTTTCGCGTCAGTGCCGCGCCGAGCCAGTACATAACGGCGCCGAGCGCAAGGGCATGGTACATATTGAGCTGGATCTCTCGCATGGGGTGGTTCCTCCGGTTCTTTGTTTTTTCGCTGGGACGGAATACGCCGCATTGCGGCGGAAGGTGGGATAGGACTTCCTGCGGTGCGAATAGAATGGCAGGGAACAGGGGGGAGCGCGATGAACTGCCGATTTACAGACCTGCGCTGCAAGGAGGTCATCAACATTTGCGACGGCTGCCGTCTGGGCTATGTCGGCGACGTGGAATGTCAGCTGCCCGAGGGGCAGATGACCGCGCTGATCGTGCCGGGGCCGTTCCGCTTTTTCGGCCTGTTCGGCCGCGGCGAGGAATATTATATCCCGTGGGACTGCATCCGACAAGTGGGGGACGACATCATTCTGGTCGATAAGCCGTTCCCGCAGCGCGAGCCGCCGCGCCGCGAACGGCGCGCACGCCGTCGGCGTTTATGATGCACAGGACGATTTTTTATTATCAAAGAAATTGTTAAGAAATGCAAGAGCGGGATGCGGAAAATGAAAAATGTTTAAAATTTCTTCACAACTTGCTGCTCCGCGCGGGAATTTGAGAAAATGTGCGGGAAACAGGCACTTTTCTGAAAAAAGTGCTTGCAATCTATAGTAATGTACGGTATAATGCTCGGGTATTCCGCACGGGGACCCGACTTCCTGTCTGTGCCAAAGGTTGGCAGGGGGGATGAAGGCTCCGGAGGTAAAACTAAATTTGAAGGAGAAACTACAAGCAATGGCAAACGTCGTATCCATGAAAGCCCTGCTCGAGGCAGGCGTCCACTTCGGTCATCAGACCCGCCGCTGGAACCCCAAGATGGCTCCCTACATTTACACGGAGCGCAACGGCATCTATATCATCGACCTGCAGAAGACCGTCAAGAAGCTCGAGGAAGCCTACAACTTCGTGCGCAGCATCTCCGAGAGCGGCCAGTCCCTGCTGTTCGTCGGCACCAAGAAGCAGGCGCAGGAGGCCATCAAGGATGAGGCTCTTCGCTGCAATATGTACTATGTCAACGCCCGCTGGCTCGGCGGCATGATGACCAACTTCAAGACCATGCGCACCCGCGTGGATCGCCTGAACCAGCTCAAGACCATGCAGGCGGACGGCACCTTCGATATGCTGCCCAAGAAGGAAGTCATGAAGCACCTCGGCGAGATCGAGAAGCTCGAGAAGTACCTCGGCGGCGTGAAGGACATGAAGAAGCTGCCCGGCGCCCTGTTCATCGTTGACACCCGCAAGGAGCGCAACGCCATCGCCGAGGCGCACAAGCTCGGCATCCCTGTTGTCGCTATCGCCGATACCAACTGCGATCCCGACGAGATCGACTATCCCATCCCCGGCAACGATGATGCCATCCGCGCCATCAAGCTCATCGCCTCCGTGATGGCCAACGCCATGATCGAGGGCAAGCAGGGCGAAGTCACCGAGGACGCCGCGGCGGAGAAGGCCGAGGGCGAGGCTCAGGCCGAAGCCTAATTTTACGAGGAGGACAAGAATATGGCTATTAGTGCTGCTGATGTGAAGAACCTGCGCGAAATGACCGGCGTGGGCATGATGGACTGCAAGAAGGCTCTGACCGAGTGCGACGGCGACATCGACAAGGCGATCGAGTACCTGCGCGAAAAGGGTCTCGCCGCTTCCGCGAAGAAGGCCGGCCGCATCGCTGCCGAGGGTATGGCTTACGCTACCGTCATCGACGGCGTGGGCGTCGTGGTCGAGGTCAACGCCGAGACCGACTTCGTCGGCAAGAACGAGAAGTTCCAGAACTTTGTCAAGGGCGTCGCCGCTGTCGTCGCCAAGGAAGACCCCAAGGATCTCGAGGCTCTGATGGCGGCTCCCTACGGCAATGGCCGTACCGTTGAGCAGGAGCGTCAGGAGATGGTCCTCGTCATCGGCGAGAACATCCAGGTCCGCCGCTTTGCCCGCTTCGCGGCCAACACCTCCACCCCGTATATCCATGCCGGCGGCAAGATCGGCGTGCTCGTCAACTTCAAGGTCGACGGCGGCATCGACGCCACCGAGATCGCCAAGGATGTTGCCATGCAGATCGCGGCGCTCAATCCCCGCTTCTGGGATAAGAGCCAGGTCTCTCAGGACGTTCTCGACGAGGAGAAGAAGATCATGATGGCTCAGATGGCCAACGACCCCAAGATGGCCAGCAAGCCCGAGCAGGTCCGCGAGAAGATCGTCATGGGCAAGCTCAACAAGTTCTATTCCGAGAACTGCCTGCTCCAGCAGGAGTTCGTCCGCGGCGACGTGTTCACCGGCACGGTCGAGCAGTATATTGCTGACGCTGCCAAGAAGCTCGGCGGCAAGATCGACTTCGTGGACGCCGTTCGTTTCGAGAAGGGCGAGGGCATCGAGAAGAAGCAGGAGAACTTCGCCGAAGAGATCGCTTCCATGATCAAGGGCTAAGGCTCCCGAGAGCAAATAACACAGAGGCCGGACACGGAAGTGTCCGGCCTCTTTTCTTGTGCAGAACGACGAAAAAACGCAGGTTTATTTTTGCAGGAGCAATGCAACAAAAATTGCAAAAATCCTTGTAAAGAGACGCAGAAAATGCTATAATAATTAAACTTATCGGGTAAATCCACCCGAGAATGAATTTTTTCGCAGGAGAGATTGCGTTGGGTACCCTGTCCGACCTATGGAATTCACTTGATTTTTCGGCAATGCTGTCGGCGCTGATGCGCCTGATTGCCGTATTTTTATGCCTGACGGTCCACGAGACCTGCCACGGCCTTGCGGCCTATGCGCTCGGCGACCCGACCGCGAAGCGGGAGCATCGGCTGAGCCTGAACCCGCTGCACCACATCGACTGGGTGGGCCTTGCGTGTATGCTGGTGCTCGGCTTCGGCTGGGCAAAGCCAGTGCCGGTGGATATGCGCTATTTCAAGAAGCCGAAGCAGGGCATGGCGCTCACGGCGCTGGCCGGACCGGTATCGAATTTTGTGCTGGCGCTGCTTGCCCTGCTGTGCGCGCGGCTCGTCTATCATCAATACGGCGCGCTGTGGGATTTCATCTTTGACCTGCTGCTGACGACGGCGTATCTGAGCGTCGGTCTCGGGCTTTTCAACCTCATTCCCATCTCGCCGCTCGACGGCTCGAAGGTACTCTTTGCCTTCCTGCCGGACAGCGCGTATGAGAAGCTGATGCGCTACGAAAAATACGGTATGATCGCGCTGCTGATCCTCGTGTGGCTCGGCGTGGGCGATAATGTGCTCAGCACAGCGATCTATAACGTATACGCTGCTATGATCAATTTCGTTTTCCGCAGCATTGTTTAAGCGCGGAGAGTGAACGGAGAAACGAATGGACAACCCTATTTTTAAGCTCGAGGGCGTGGTGCATGAGCGCTCGGCGGAGACGCTTCAGGATTTTGAAGGCCCGCTCGACCTCATCCTTTTCCTGCTCTCAAAAAATAAGATCGAAATACAGGACATTCCCATCGCGCTCATTTTAGAGCAGTACCTTGCCTACCTCGAGCAGCGCAAGCAGCTTGACCTTGAGGTGGCGAGCGAGTTCATCACGATGGCGGCGCACCTGATGTATATCAAGACGCGGATGCTGCTGTCCATCGAGGACGAGGAAGCGCAGAACGAGATGGAGCAGCTCATTCAATCCCTGAAGGAGCGCCAGCAGAAGGACACCTATCTGCGCATCCGCACGCTGACCGAGACGCTGGGGCCCATGAGTGAGTTCGGACGCAACACGATGACGAAGAATCCCGAGCCGATGGAGCGCGGGAAGATCTACGAATACGACCACGAGAAGGCAGACCTGGTGCTGGCCATGCAGTCGATCTTCGATCGCGCGGAGAAGCTGGCGCCGCCGCCGCGCGCGGCCTTTGAGCAGATCGTGCAGCGCGAGCCGTATTCCGTCTCCGACAAGGCGGGCGAGATCGTGCGGCGGCTCAAGAGCTTCGGCATCACGCGCTTTTTGCTGCTGTTCCGCGGCGCGAGGAGCCGCAGCGAGATCGTGGCGACCTTTATGGCGGTGCTGGAGCTGTGCCGCGCGAGCGTGATCCGTCTCGCGGGCGGCGAGACCGACTGCACGGTGGACTGCGAGCAGGACGCATCGGAAACTTTTACATTGTGAGGAACGTATGGCACTGGAAACGATGGACTTACATGAGGTCCGCTCGGCGATGGAGGGCATTCTCTTTGCCGCCGGCGAGCCGGTGAATATCGACCGCATCTGTCTGGCGCTCGAGTTGGACAAGCCGACGGCGGAGCAGGTTTTGCAGGAGCTTGGCGACTACTACGCTTTCGAGCGCCGCGGCATCCGTCTGGTGCGGATGGAGAACTGCTATCAGCTCTGCTCCGCGCCGGATTACGCGGATATCATCCGCAAAGCGTTTGAGATCCGAAAGCCTGCGAAGCTCTCTCAGCCTGCGCTGGAGGTGCTGACCATCATCGCCTATTATCAGCCGACCACGCGCGCCTATGTCGATCAGGTGCGCGGTGTGGACAGCTCGTACACGATGGGACTTTTGCAGGAGCGTAAGCTCATCGAGGAGTGCGGACGGCTCCAGGTGCCGGGACGGCCCAGGCTCTACCGCACGACGAAGGAATTCCTGCGCGTGTTCCATTTGAGCTCGCTCGAGGAGCTGCCCGAGATGCCGGGACTTGAGGCGGACGGCCAGCTGCGGCTGGATACGGACGGTGCGATCCTTGACCCGACGCAGCTCACGGCTGCGGCGGAAAGCGAGCCGGACGCGGAGGAATAAGCGGACCGGACAGCGAACGGGAAGGGAGGCTTGACCATGACGGCGCTGGAGATCATCGGCATGATTCTGCTGCTCTTTCTTCTCCTTTCGCTGCTGCGCGTGGGCGCGATCGTCGATTTCGGCGGGGAGCTGCGCGTGCGGCTGCGCGTCGGTCCGGTCAAGCTGACGGTCCTGCCGAGGAAGGAAAAGAAAGCACAGAAGAAGGCAGCGGAAGCAGCCGGGAAAACGCCGGAGGAGAAGACAAAGCCGAAGGCGGCGGGCGGACACCGCCTGCCGAAGCTCAGCTTTCCCGAGCTGCGCGAGCTTGCGGGGACGGTGCTCGGCGCGCTGAAGCGGACGCTTCGCCGCACCTGCCGCCGCACGCGCATCGACCCGCTGGAGGTCGGCGTGATTTTTGCGGGCGACGATCCGGCGGACACGGCGCAGACCTACGGCTATGCCAACGCCGCACTGTGGACTCTGATGCCGAAGCTCGAGGAGCTGTTCTATATCCCGAAGCCGTCCGTCTATCTGGGGATGGACTTCACCAAGGCGGAGACCTCGGCGGAGGGGACGGTAGGCGTATCGCTGCGCGTGTGCGACCTCTTTGCCATTCTCTTTACGCTGGCGGTGCCGGTGGGAAAATGGTTCCTGCGTTGGCGCAGGGCGCACGGGGGCGAAGCAAAATCGGAGCCGCCGGCGGAGCGCGCGGCTGCGCCTGAAACGAATGAACCGGAAAAACGGACTGCATAGAAAGGAAGATCAAGATGGAGAACAAGGAAAAGAACTCGGTAAGCGAGCTGATGGAAACTACGATGACGAAGATCCGCGAAATGGTAGATTCCAATTCCGTCATCGGTGAGCCGATCACCACGCCGGACGGCGTGACGCTCATCCCCGTGTCCCGCGTGAGCCTTGGCTTCGGCAGCGGCGGCGGGACCTATGGCCAGACCAGCGAGCGCTTCGGTGGCGGCGGCGGAGCGGGCGTGAAGATCGACCCCGTGGCGTTCCTCGTCATCAAGGACGGGCAGACGCGCATGATGCCGGTCGCCGTGCCGGCGACCGCGACGGTGGACCGCGTGCTGGAGATGGCACCGCAGCTCATCGACCGCGTCGAGGGCTTCGTCAACAAGAAAAAGGAAGAGAAAGAATTTGTGTAAAAGCGGGCATACTGAAGTCATTCTGTAAAAAAGGGTGATGGAAGTTGACTCGTGTCGTGCAACGAAGGGCGGCGCTTGTGCTGATGGTATGCAGCCTGCTCGGCTGCGTGGACTGCGCGGCGGCGCAGAGCGCGCCGCAGACCGGCGCGGAGGCGTTCATTCTGATGGACGCCGGCAGCGGCCGGGTGCTGACCGGAAAAAAAACCGAACGGGAGCTTGCGATTGCGAGCACGACGAAGATCATGACGGCGCTCGTGGCACTTGAGACAGGAAACCTTTCGGACAAGGTGACTGTAAAGCAGAACCACTTGAAGGAAGGCTCGTCCATGTACCTGCGCGCCGGCGAGGTGTTGACGCTCGAGGAGCTGCTCTACGGGTTGCTGCTGCCGTCGGGAAACGACGCGGCGGAGTGCATCGCCGACCATTGCAGCGGCGGGGTAGAGCGCTTCGTCGCGAGAATGAATGAGAAGGCCGCGGCGCTCGGCATGACGCACACCTCGTTCGCGAACCCGAGCGGACTGGACGCGCAGGGACACTATTCCTGCGCGCTCGACATGGCGCGGCTCGCGGCGTATGCCATGCGTGAGCCGACCTTTGCGCGCATCGCCGCGACCAGAACGGCGGCGGTGGGCGAGCGGATGCTGGGCAACCACAACAAGCTGCTCGCGTCGCTTGAGGGCTGCACCGGTCTCAAGACCGGCTATACGGACAATGCGGGCCGCACGCTCGTGACCTGCTGCGAAAGAGACGGGATGCGTCTCATCGCCGTGACGCTCAACGACCGCAGCGACTGGGCGGATCACGCGGCGCTGTATGAGTACGGCTTCGCCGCCTTTGCGCGAAAGCGCGCGGTGGCGCGCGGCGAGGAATACACCCTCGCGCCGGTGCGCGGCGGAACGCAGACGAGCGTGCCGCTCGCGGCGGGGGAGAGCTTCTTCTATCCGGTGACGGCGGGGGAGGAGCTGCTCGTATCGGCCAGGCTGCCGGAGGAGCTGACCGCTCCGCTCACGGCGGGGCAGGCGGTCGGCGAGCTGATCGTTTCCATGGACGGAGAGGAGCTTGCGCGGGTGCCGCTGGTATGCGCGGAGCCGGTCGCGGCGGCCGAAAAAAAGCAGAGCCTGTTCGAGCGGCTGTTTGACCGGACGGGCTGAGGAAAAGAGGTGCTTTGCGCTGGCAGAGCGTTTGCAGAAACTGATCGCCGCGGCGGGGCTGTGCTCCCGCCGGACGGCGGAGGAATGGATCGCCGCGGGGCGCGTGCGCGTCAACGGCGAGACGGCGACGGTCGGACAGAGCGCCGACCCGGAAACGGATACGATCTGCGTGGACGGCGTGCCGCTCACGCCGCCGGAGCGGAGGGTCTACCTGATGCTCAATAAGCCACGCGGCTATGTCACCACGCTCAGCGACGAGCGGGGACGGCCCACGGCGGCGGAGCTGGTGGCGGACTGCGGGACGCGCGTCTATCCGGTCGGGCGGCTGGACCTCGACAGCGAGGGACTGCTGCTCTTTACCAACGACGGGGCATGGATGCAGCGCATCCTGCACCCGAGCCATGAGATCGAAAAGACCTATGAGGTCACGGTGGCGGGAGCGGTCGAAAACGCGGCGGCGGAGCTTGCCGCGGTGCGCTCCGTCGACGGAGAGCCGATCGCGCCCGCGCGGGTGCGTCTGCTGCGAAAGGGGAAGGAAACAGCGGAGCTGTCCGTCACCATCCACGAGGGGAAAAACCGCCAGATCCGGCGGATGTGTGCAGCGGTCGGGCTGCACGTCAAGCGCCTGCGCCGCGTGCGGGAGCACACCCTGTCGCTCGGCACGCTGCCGGAGGGCGGCTGGCGCGAGCTGACCGCGGACGAGGTCCGCGCATTTGAGCAAGAGAAGTGAGGAAGACACCCATGCCGAAGAACATTTTACATACCATCGAGAAGAACATGAGCAGCTTTTCCAAGGGGCAGAAGCTCATTGCCCGTTTTATACTGGAGGATTACGACAAGGCGGCGTTCATGACGGCCAGCAAGCTCGGCAAGACCGTGCAGGTGAGCGAGTCGACCGTGGTGCGTTTTGCGACGCAGCTCGGCTACGACGGCTACCCGAGTATGCAGCGAGCTTTGCAGGAGATGATCCGCGGCAAGCTCACGAGCATCCAGCGCATCAAGGCGTCGGAGGGGGAGCTGAGCGGCAGCGACCTGGTGACGAACGTGCTCCAGCGCGATATGGAAAAGATCCGTATGGCGATGGACCAGACCGACGGCTCGGAGTTCAGCCATGTGGTGGACATCATCGCGCAGGCGAAGCATATCTACATCGTGGGCTTCCGTTCCTCGTCGTTCCTGGCGGGCTATCTCAATTTCTATTTCCGCCTGATCTATGACAATGTGACGCAGGTGCAGGGCGGCGCCGCCGGCACCTTCGACCAGCTTTTCCGCGTGGGTCCCGGCGATGTGGTCATCGCCATCTGCTTCCCGCGCTACTCCGAGCTGGCGCTCAAGACGGTGCAGTATGCCAAGGATCGGGGCGCGACCATCATCGGCGTGACCGACAGCGAGATGTCGCCGGTGTATCAGATGTCCTCCGGCTCGCTGCTGGTGCGCAACGAAATGATCTCGTTCGTGGACTCGCTCGCTGCGCCGATGAGTATGCTCAACGCATTGATCCTTGCCGCCGCGCACAAGCAGGGAACGGACATCTCCGCGACCTTCAACGAGCTGGAGCACGTCTGGGATCGCTTCGGCATTTTCGGGAAGGTCGAGGATGAATAAGCAGCTCACGGTGATCGGCGGCGGAGCCGCCGGAATGATGGCGGCGATCTGCGCGGCGCGCAGAGGAACAGCCGTCACGCTGCTCGAGCCGAACGAGCGGCTGGGCAAGAAGCTCAACATCACCGGCAAGGGCCGGTGCAATGTGACGAACGACGCGGGCTGTGAGGAGCTGCTGGCAAACGTGCCGCAAAACGGGCGGTTTCTGTATTCCGCCTTCTCCCGCTTCGACGGGCGCGGTACGATGGCGTTCTTTGAAGAGCTCGGCGTGCCGCTCAAGGTCGAGCGCGGGCGGCGCGTGTTCCCGGTGTCGGACCGCGCGTTCGACGTGTCCGCCGCGCTGGAGCGGGAGCTCAGACGGCTGCGCGTCACGCTTGTGCGTGACCGCGCGGTGTGCGTGCTGACGGACGAGACCGGCGCGGTGCGCGGCGTCAAGGGCGAGAAGAGTACATATCCCGCGCAGGCGGTCGTGCTGGCGACCGGCGGCGTGAGCTATCGGGGCACCGGCTCGACCGGCGAGGGGCATCGCATGGCGGCGATGCTCGGTCACACGGTCACGCCGCTCACGGGATCGCTCGTGCCGCTGCGCGCGGACGGCTGCGCGGAGCTGCAGGGCTTGAGCCTGCGGAATGTGGGGCTGACGGTCTACGAGAACGGAAAAAAGATCTACACCGATTTCGGGGAGCTGCTCTTCACGCATTTTGGCGTGTCCGGCCCGCTGGTGCTCTCGTCCTCGGCGCACATGCGGCACTTTGATAAAAAGAGCTATCGGTTGGAGCTTGACCTCAAGCCGGCGCTGGACGAGCAGCAGCTCGATAAGCGTCTGCTGTCGGATTTTCAGAAGCACGCGAACAGCGACTTCTGCAACGCGCTCGGCGAGCTTCTGCCGCAGAAGTTCATTCCCGCGGCGGTGAAGCGCTCCGGCATCCCGCCGCACGAGAAGGTACACGATCTCACGCGCGAGCAGCGCGCCGCGCTGCGGACGCTTTTGAAGCATTGGAGCATCGACGTTCTATCGCCCATGCCGGTGGAGAATGCCATCATCACCTCCGGCGGCGTCAAGGTCGGGGAGATCGACCCGAAAACGATGGCGTCGAAGAAGGTGCCGGGGCTGTATTTTGCCGGTGAGATCATTGACGTGGACGCCTATACGGGCGGCTTCAATCTGCAGATCGCGTGGGCGACCGGCAAGACTGCCGGTGAAGCGGCAGCGGAGTATTTGACGGAACAATAAAGGAAATATACTTTACACATAGAATGAGGGAAATGCAGACGATGATACCCAAAAAGCACTATGCCGTCGCGGTGGACGGCCCCTCCGGCGCGGGGAAAAGCACGCTGGCCAAGGCGATCGCGGCGAAGCTCGGCATTTTGTATGTGGATACCGGCGCGATCTACCGCACGATCGGCTACGCGGTGAAGCGGCGCGGCATTGAGCCGCGCGACGAAGCCGCTATCCGCGCGATTCTGCCGGAGCTGGAGATCGGTATGCGCTACGAGGCGGACGGAGAGCAACACATGCTGCTCAATGGACAGGATGTGACGCGCGAGATCCGGCTGCCGGAGATCTCCATGTACGCGAGCGCCGTGTCGGCGCTGCCGTCGGTGCGCACGTTCCTGCTGGAAATGCAGCGCGATCTGGCGCGGAAGCACAGCGTCATTATGGACGGGCGTGACATCGGCACGGTGGTGCTGCCGGACGCCGAGGTGAAGATCTTTCTGACGGCGTCCGCCGAGGTGCGCGCGCAGCGGCGCTGCCTCGAGCTGGAACAGCGCGGCACGCCGAAGCCCTACGACGAGGTGCTGCGTGAGCTCAATGAGCGGGACTACAACGACTCCCACCGCGCCGCCGCGCCGCTCCGGGCGGCGGAGGACGCAATAGTCGTCGATACCTCCGCGCTCGATTTCGACGCGAGCAGGGAAGCGCTGCTCGCCCTGATCCGGGAGAAGCTGCAATGAACCATGTTTTTTTTGGCATCATCTGGGTGCTCGCGCAGATACTGCGGCTGCTGTACCGCATCGAGGTGAAGGGACTGGAGAACCTGCCGCGGAACGGTGTGCTGCTCTGCCCGAATCATGCGAGCGACCTCGACCCCGTGCTCATCGGCATCTGCCTGCCGATCAACTACCGCCTGCATTTCATGGCGAAGGAGGAGCTGTTCCAGAACCGCTTGTTCGGCCGCATCCTCCGCGCGCTGGGGGCGTTTCCGGTCAACCGTGAGGGAGCGGATATCCAGGCGGTCAAGACCGCGATGAAGGTCATCCACGAGGGCGAGAATCTGCTCATTTTCCCGGAGGGAACGACCATTCACGATGGCGTGGGCTACCACGACGGTCTGCCGGCGCACGCCCATTCCGGCATCGCGATGATCGGTGTGCGCTCGGGCGCGACGCTCGTTCCGGTATTCGCGGACGGGAAGAAGAGAATGTTCCGCAAGACGACGATCATTTTCGGCGAGCCGTATGTGCCGCAGATCACGGGACGGCGCGGGACCTCCGAGGAGCTGCAGAAGGTCGCGGACGATGTGCTGCGCGAGGCGTATGCGCTCGGCGGTCAGGCGGTGGGAGGCGCGCCGCTGTGAGGGTCATTCTTGCTAAGACCGCAGGTTTCTGCTACGGCGTGGAGCGCGCGGTCGCGCTCGCGCACGAAACGGCCAAGGCGCATGGCGGCGCGATGCTCGGGAGCGTTATCCACAACGCCAATGTCGTCGCGGAGCTGGAGCGCGAGGGGATGCGTCTGATCGCGTCGCCCGGGGAGGCGGCAGCGGGGGAGACGGTGCTCATCCGCTCCCACGGCGAGAGCCGGGAGGTGCTGGAGGAGCTGCAGGCACGCGGCGCGGAGATCGTCAGCGCGACGTGCCCGAACGTGCAGCACATCCAAAGACTTGTCACCGAGGCCGAGGCCGCGGGGCGGCAGGTCGTCATCATCGGCGAGCACGACCACCCCGAGGTGCAGGGCATCGCAAGCTGGTGCAGGGGCGCAAGGATCTTCGGAAACGCCGAAGAAGTTGCAAATTGGGCGGAGGAAACGGCGGAAATTGCCGATTTGCCCATAACGATGGTCGCGCAGACCACCTGTATTCGTGCGCTTTGGGAAAGTTGCGTGAAATTTCTAAAAAAAGAGTGTACAAATCTGAAAATTGATGATACAATATGCAATGCTACGCAAAAGCGTCAATCGGAGGCGGCGGAGATCGCTTCTTCGGCGGACGTGATGGTGGTGGTCGGAGACCGGAAAAGCGCTAACACCAGACATTTGACGGAAATCTGCAAAGAGAACTGCACGCGCGTCTATCAGATTGAGGACGCCGACGAGCTCTCGCCGGACATGTTTCATGGCTGTACTGTTGCGGGCCTGACGGCTGGTGCCTCCACTCCTGCGGGCATCATTAAGGAGGTATATGCAACCATGACGGAAGAAATCAAGACCATTGAAGGTAACGAGACCTTCGAAGAAATGCTCGACAAATCTTTTAAGACTTTAAATACAGGAGATAAGGTGACCGGTATCGTCACGGCCATCGGTGCGACCGAGATCCAGGTCGACCTGGGCTGCAAGCAGGCGGGCTACATTCCCGTCAGCGAGCTTTCCAGCGATCCCGACGCCAAGGTCGAGGACATCGTCCATGTCGGCGACGAGATCGAGACCTACATCGTCCGCGTCAACGACGTGGAGGGCTATGCCACCCTTTCCAAGAAGCGCCTCGACGCGGTCAAGGTCTGGGAGGACATCGAGAATGCCGTTGAGAATAAGACTGTTCTCGAGGGCATCGTCACCGAAGAAAACAAGGGCGGCATCGTCGTTTCCGTCAAGGGCGTGCGTGTGTTCGTTCCCGCTTCCCAGAGCGGTCTGCCCAAGGACAGCGACCTGAGCCAGCTCATCAAGCAGCGCGTTCAGCTCCGCGTCACCGAGGTCAACCGTGCCCGCCGCCGCGTCGTCGGCTCCATCAAGGCCGTGCAGAACGAGGCCCGTGCGGCCGCACAGGCTGAGATCTGGGCCAACATCGAGGTCGGCAAGCACTATGACGGCGTGGTCAAGTCCATGACCAGCTACGGCGTGTTCGTCGATATCGGCGGCGTGGACGGTATGGTCCACATCTCCGAGCTGAGCTGGAGCCGCATCAAGAATCCCGCCGAGGTCGTCTCTGTCGGCGATCATCTCGACGTGTACGTTCTCTCCTTCGATCCCGAGAAGCACAAGATCTCTCTCGGCGTGAAGGACCGCACCCAGAATCCCTGGGATGTGTTCATGAACACCTACAAGGTTGGCGACGTGGCCAACGTCCGCATCGTCAAGCTGATGACCTTCGGCGCGTTTGCTGAGGTCGTTCCCGGCGTGGACGGTCTGATCCACATTTCCCAGATCGCGGACCGCCGCATTGACAAGCCCTCCGACGTTCTGGCCGAAGGCGACAAGGTCGACGCGAAGATCATCGCCATCGACGAGGATAAGAAGAAGATCTCTCTGAGCATCCGTGCGCTGCTCACACCCGCTGCGGAGGAAGAGGCTCCCGTCGAGGAGTAAATCCATACTGAATGAAAAAGGACAGGCTCTGCCTGTCCTTTTTTCTGTCTTCTTTCGGAAATTAGGCTTTTCAAGCGAGGAGATGTGTGGTAGAATATTCCTGTTGACAAAGTTTTAACAAAACCCCTTTACCATATTCATTCAGGAGGAGACCAACGATGAACGTTCAGGAACTCTATCAGAAGAAGCTGACCACCGCCGCCGAGGCGGTCAAGGCCGTCAAGAGCGGCGACTGGGTCGATTACGGCTGGTGCACGAACCATCCCTACACGCTCGACAAGGCGCTTGCCGCCCGTCAGAGCGAGCTGCGCGATGTCAAGGTCCGCGGCGGCGTGACGATGTGGATGCCCGAGATCTGCAAGGCGGAGGACGCCGGCGAGCACTTTACATGGCATTCCTGGCATTGCAGCGGCATCGACCGCAAGATCATCGCCAAGGGTATGGGCTATTTCTCTCCCATGCGCTACAGCGAGCTGCCGCGCTTCTATCGCGACGGCAACGCCAAGGTGGATGTGGCGATGATCCAGGTCACGCCGATGGACAAGCACGGCAACTTCAGCTATGCGCTGGCCTGCTCGCATCTGGCGGATATGCTCGATAACGCCAAGACGGTCATCGTCGAGGTCAACGAGAATCTGCCGTGGGTCTACGGCCTGAACGGCTGCGAGATCAACATTGCCGACGTCGATATGGTCGTTGAGGGCGAGAACCCGCCCGTGGCGCAGCTCGGCGCGGGCGGCGCGCCGACCGAGGTCGACACCGCGGTGGCGAACCTCGTCGTGCCGCAGATCCCGAACGGTGCCTGCCTGCAGCTCGGCATCGGCGGTATGCCGAACACCATCGGCTCGATGATCGCGCAGTCCGACCTCAAGGACCTCTCCGTTCACACCGAGATGTATGTGGACGGCTTTGTGGATATGGCGATGGCCGGCAAGATCACCGGCAAGCACAAGCAGCTCGACAAGGGCCGTCAGGTCTTCGCGTTTGCTGCCGGTACGCAGAAGCTCTATGATTACATGGACCGCAACCCGGACGTCATGGGCGCGCCGGTCGATTACACGAACGATGTTCACGTCATCTCGCAGATCGACAACTTCATTTCCATCAACAACGCCATCGACTGCGATCTCTTCGGTCAGGTCAACGCCGAATCCGCCGGCATCAAGCACATCTCCGGCACAGGCGGCCAGCTTGACTTCGCCATGGGTGCATATCTTTCCAAGGGCGGCAAGAGCTTTATCTGCATGTCCTCGACCGTCACCGGCAAGGACGGCACGGTCAAGAGCCGCATCGTTCCCACGCTGACGCCCGGCTCCATCTGCACCGATCCGCGCTCCTGCACGCACTATATCGTCACCGAGTACGGCATGGTCAACCTCAAGGGCCTGTCCACCTGGGAGCGCGCCGAGGCGCTGATCTCCGTGGCGCATCCCGACTTCCGCGAGCAGCTCATCGCCGACGCGGAGAAGATGCACATCTGGCGCAGAAGCAACAAGTAAGCCTGCTGTTTGATACAAAAGGGCGGTCCGAAGGGGCCGTCCTTTTTCCTGCCGTGGGTGCGGGATCGGGCGCGATTTTTGAGCAGGAGGCAGAAAAAACTTGAAAAATATTCGGACTTGAGCTATACTATATACAGAGGGGAAATGACCCTTTTGCGGTTTTCTATGTTGTGTGACTGAAAATTTTTGACAGGAGGCGGGCGTCATGTTCTGCGTAGGGGATAAGATCGTGCATCCGATGCACGGAGCCGGTGTGATCGAAAGCATCGTGGACGAGAAGATCGGCAGGGACCTTGTCCGGTTTTATGTGTTCCGGATGCCTGTCTCCGGCCTGACGCTCAAGATCCCGACGGCGAACAGCGAGATGATCGGAGTCCGCGCAGTCTCGTCAGCAGAGACGATCGAGCGCGTGCTCGCGGAGCTCCCGAAGCTGAGCGTGGACATGACGACGAACTGGAACCACCGCTACCGCGAGAATATGGAGCGCATCAAGAGTGGCGACCTGCTGGAGGTCGCAGGCGTGATCAAGGCGCTGATGCACCGCGACGGCGAGCGCGGGCTCTCCACCGGCGAGCGCAAGATGCTGCACAACGCCAGACAGATCCTGCTTTCGGAGGTCGTGCTGGCCGAGGATGTGGAGTACGCCGACGCGGAGGCGCGTGTCAATGCGGCCATGATGGCGGAGGAGAGCGCATGAAAAAGCTGCTTGGGAGGCTGCTGGGCAAAGGCGTTTCCGCCGTTCGTCCGACCTGCACGGCGATCCTTGCCGCGGCGGGCAGCTCGCAGCGGATGGGCGGCGAAAATAAGCTCCTGCTGCCGCTGGACGGGATGCCGGTGCTGGCGCACACGCTGCGCGCGGTCGACGCGGCGCAGAGCGTGGACGAGATCGTGATCGCGGCGCGGGAGGAGGACCTGCTGACCTACGCGGAGCTCTGTAAGACCTATGGCATTCGCAAGCCGGTCAAGGTGGTCGTGGGCGGCGCGACAAGACAGGAATCCGTGCTGCGCGCGGCGCTGGAGGCAAGAGCCGACACGAAGCTGCTGGCTGTCCAGGACGGAGCGCGTCCGCTCGTGACGCCGGAGCTGTTCGACGCGGTGGTACTGCGCGCGGCGGTGTGCGCCGCCGCGGCTCCTGCTGTGCCGGTGCATGACACCATCAAGCTCGCACGGGATCGCCGCGTGACGGAAACGCCGGATCGCTCCATGCTCTTTGCCGTGCAGACGCCACAGGTTTTTGACGCCGGACTTCTGAAAGCAGCGCTGCAATCCGCGCTGACGGAGCACGCGGCGCTGACGGACGATTGCTCCGCGGTAGAGCGCCTTGGCAAGGCAGTCTACTTGACAGATGGCGACGAGGAAAACATCAAGATCACCACACCGCTCGACCTGATCGTCGCGGAGACGATCCTGCGTCGACGGGAGGAACGGGAGGCGGAGGAATGACGGGTCTGCGCATCGGACACGGCTATGACGTCCACCGCCTGACGGAGGGGCGGAGGCTCATTCTCGGCGGCGTAGAGGTGCCGTATGAAAAGGGCCTGCTCGGCCACAGCGACGCCGATGTGCTGACGCACGCCGTCATGGACGCTCTGCTCGGCGCGGCGGCGCTGGGCGATATCGGCAAGCTCTTTCCCGATACGGACGCGGCTTACGCCGGGATCTCGAGCATCCTGCTGCTCGAGCGTGTGGCGGAGCGGCTGCGTGAGGCGGGATATGCCGTCGTCAACCTTGATGCGACGGTTTTGGCGCAGGCTCCGAAGCTCGCGCCCTACCGTGAGCGGATGCGGGAAAATCTCGCCCGCGTGCTTGCGCTTGATGCTTCCCGCGTCAGCGTCAAGGCGACGACCGAGGAGGGACTCGGCTTTACCGGAGAGGGACTTGGCATCGCGGCGCACGCGGTCGCGCTGCTTGAGAAAATAGAATAAGAAAAAGGACGGCTGAGCCGTCCTTTTTTGCTATGCAAACGCATGGCAAAAATAGATATGTGCCCTTTCCTCGCCCCTGTGGGGCAACCGGAAAGAATGCACAAAAGCTTCACGCACCGGCCTTTGTGCATTTTTGTGGTGCGGTGCTTGTGCGTGAAGCTTCATGCGTCTATGCCGCAGGCGTCCATCGCGGCGAAGAGCCGTGCGCGGTTTTCTTCGCTCATTTCACACAACGGCAGGCGGAGAAGATCGCTGCACAGTCCCATGCGCGCCATCGCGGTCTTGACCGGAATGGGATTGACCTCGCAGAAGAGCGCCCGGATGAGCGGAGCAAGGCGAAGCTGTTCGCGTCCTGCCTCCAAAATGCGGTCGGCAAGGCACAGCTCCACCAGCCTATGCATTTCGCACGGAACGATGTTTGCCGCGACGGAGATCACCCCCGCGCCGCCGAGCGCGCAGACGGCGGCGGTGTCCTCGTCGTTGCCGGACCAGACGGAGAAGCCGTCGCCGCAGAGGTTAAGGGTCTCCTGGATCAGGGCGAAGCTGCCGGAGGCCTCCTTGACGCCGACAATGTTCGGGTGCTGCGCGAGCACGGCGTAGGTCTCGGCGGTGCAGCTCACGCCGGTGCGGGAGGGGACGTTGTAGACGATGAGCGGGCGGTCGACGGCGTCGGCGACGGCGGTGAAGTGACGCACGAGCCCGCGCTGCGTCGCCTTGTTGTAGTAGGGCGTGACGACCAGAACGCCGTCCGCGCCCGCTGCACAGGCCTCACGCGAGAGTGCGATGGCGGAGGCGGTGTTGTTCGAGCCGGTGCCGACGATGACGGGGACGCGGCCGTTTACCTGCCGGATGGACCGCTCGATGATCTCGGCGCGTTCGGCATAGGTCAGCGTCGCGCCCTCGCCGGTCGTCGCGCAGAGGATAAGCGCATCGGTGCCGGAGGCGATATGCCATTCGATCAGCTGCTCAAGGGCGGGGAAGTCGATGCCGTCGGGCGTCATTGGCGTCACGAGCGCAACGCCGGAGCCGCGGAATAAGGATTGGGACATGATGGAAGCTCCTCTCTTTTTTGATAGCAGCGTGGAAAATATTGCCGGGAGAAAAAGAACGGTTTTCCTTGAATCCTTGCGCATTTTATCCTATAATGTAGAAACGCAGGGAAATGCGGCCAATGGAGGACCCCTATGAAACGATTCCGGAATACAATCATCTTGAGTGTGCTGCTTGCGCTCACGCTGTGTGTCGGCGCGCAGGCCACAGAGAATACTATGCTCAAGGTCGGCTTAAAATACGGCACGAACGCTCTTTTTACGGCGCGGCTGCAAAACTACAACGATACGCTCAGCGGCTCCGGCTACGAGTTCGGCTATTACGATGCCGACCGCAGCTTCGTTCCGCTCGCCGCGACGGATGAGCAGAGGATCACCGTTACGGTGGACAGCAACGCCTACGTTTCCGGCGGCGTGTGCTATGAGACGCGGCCGACGAATTACTCCACCATCCTCGGCGCCTGCCACATTGAGCTGCTCACGGCGTTCGGCAGCTACGAGGAGGCGCTTGCGGTGGCGCAGAGCTACCCGAAGGGCTTCGTCGCCTACATCGACGGGGAGTATCGTGTGCGCGTCGGCAACCACGCGAGCTACGATGAGTCCGCGCGCGTGCTGTTGGAGACGGATGTGCTGGCCTATGGCGCGCAGGTCGTAACGCCGAGCAGCACCGGCGTGGTCGTGTCGGTCACGGATACGGACACCGTCCTCTTTGAGTTCGACTGCTCGGGCCTTCGCAGCCTCGGCGTCCGCCCACGCTCGGTGAGCGGGGAGAAGACGGTGACGTGGTTCTCCGGCTACCGCTACTACGGCGGCTTCGAATACCAGCGCACGACCGGCGGCTACATCAGCGTCATCAACGTGCTGGATATCGAGGATTACGTCAAGTGCGTCATTGCGGCGGAGATGTCGAACGACTGGCCGCTCGAAGCGCTCAAGGCGCAGACGGTCTGCGCGCGCACCTACGCCGCGTCTCAGACGCGGCACCGCAGCGCAGGCTTCGATGTCTGCTCGACGGTGGACTGTCAGGCATACAAGGGCATGGCGCCCTCCAATGAGCGCTCCGACGCGGCGGCGGAGGAGACGCGCGGCGTCTATCTCTACTACAACGGTGAGCTGGTGACCAACGCGGTCTACTACTCCTGCAACGGCGGCGCGAGCGAGAGCTGCAAGAACGTCTGGGGCAGCGAGGTGCCATATCTGCAGGGCAAGCTCGATCCTTACGAGGCAAGCGTCGCGTGGCGCTTCTCCCGCTACTACTGGTCGTTCACTGCGACCGGCGACGAGCTGCGCGAGGTGCTCAAGTCCGAGGCCAATACCGACATCGGGCAGGTGCAGAACGTCTATGTGTCCGAATACAGCGACACGGGCAACGTCATTGCCGTCACCTATGAGGGGACCCGGGGCAGCTACACCGCGCGGCGCGAGAAGTGCCGCACGCTCCTCAACGGCGTGTACGACCATATCAACGTGCGCAGTATGCGCTATACCGTCACCGGCGGCGACGCGAGCACCTACTACGTCAACGATGCGCAAAGCTCCGTGACCGGCACGGGGGGGCTGTATGTGATCGACGGCGACGGCGCGGTCACGCCGAACAATGCCGGCGCGAAGGATACCTACGTCATTACATCGGGCGGCGTGCAGTCGCTCGAGCGCAAGAGTGCGAACACGAGTAATACCTTCACCTTCTCCGGCTCGGGCTGGGGCCACAACGTTGGCATGAGCCAGTGGGGCGCGTTTGCCATGGCGGAGCAGGGCTATACCTACCGCGACATTCTGAATTTCTATTACACGGGCATCACGCTGAGCTGATGCGGAAAGAAGCAAGATGAAAACAAGCGATTTTTACTACGACCTCCCGCCGGAGCTGATCGCACAGACGCCGCTGGAAAAACGCGACGAGTCGCGCCTGCTGTGTCTCGATAAGGCAACGGGGGAGTGGTCGCACCACCACTTTTATGAGCTGCCGGATTTTTTGAGGGCGGGGGACTGCCTGATCCTGAATAACTCCCGCGTCCTGCCGGCGCGATTGCTGGGACGCCGTCTGCCTGGCGGCGGAGCCTGCGAGGTGCTGCTGCTGCAGGACAAGGGCGATAAGGTGTGGGAGTGCCTTGTGCGTCCGGGCAAGCATCTGCGCGAGGGTGCGCGGGTGAGCTTCGGCGACGGCGAGCTGACGGCGGAGATCGCCGAGGTTCTGCCGGACGGCAACCGCCTGGTGCGCTTCGATTACAATGGCATCTTCCTTGAGGTGCTCGAGCGGCTCGGCAAAATGCCGCTGCCGCCCTACATCAAGGAGGAGCTGCAGGATCAGGAACGCTACCAGACTGTCTACTCCAAGGTCAACGGCTCGGCGGCGGCCCCCACGGCGGGTCTGCACTTCACGCCGGAGCTTCTGGAGAGGATCGCTGCCAAGGGCGTCGGCGTCGGCTATGTGACGCTGCACGTCGGGCTCGGCACGTTCCGACCGGTCAAGGAGGACGAGATCGAGCAGCATGATATGCACAGCGAATACTGCACCATTCCGCAGGAGACGGCGGATCTGATCAACCGCACGAAGGCAAACGGCGGGCGTGTGATCTGCGTCGGCACGACCTCCTGCCGCACCATTGAAAGCTGGGCGGGGGAGGACGGCACCATGACCGCGACCGGCGGCTGGACGAATATTTACATCTATCCGGGCTACCGCTTCAAGGTGATGGATGCGCTTGTCACGAATTTCCACCTGCCGGAGTCCACGCTTATCATGCTGGTGAGCGCACTCGCGGGGCGCGAGCACGTTTTAGCCGCCTATGAGGAGGCGGTGCGCGAACGCTACCGCTTCTTCAGCTTCGGCGACGCGATGTTTATCTCCTGATGCATACGAATCGTATATGCACTGCATATACGATTCGATATTCTGTATATACAAAATGTGAGGAACAAGCTATGTTCAAGGTCATCAAATACGAGGGCAAGGCCCGGCGCGGCAAATTCCAATGTGCCCACGGCGGCGAGGTGCAGACGCCGGTTTTCATGAACGTCGGCACGCAGGCGGCGATCAAGGGCGGCGTGAGCGCGCTGGACCTCAAGGAGCTCGGCTGTCAGATCGAGCTGTCCAACACCTACCATCTCCATCTCCGCCCGGGCGACGATGTGGTGCGCCAAATGGGCGGACTGCATAAGTTCATGCACTGGGACGGCCCGATCCTGACGGACTCCGGCGGCTTCCAGGTGTTCTCCCTTGCGGGACTGCGCAAGATCAGGGAAGAGGGTGTCACCTTTGCCTCCCACCTTGACGGTCGCCGCATCTTCATGGGGCCGGAGGAGAGCATGCGCATCCAGTCCAACCTTGGCAGCGACATTGCGATGGCGTTCGACGAGTGCGTGGAGAATCCGGCGCCCTACAAGTACGCGAAGGACTCCTGTGAGCGCACGCTGCGCTGGCTGGAGCGCTGCAAGGCAGAGCATGACAAGTTAAACTCCTTGCCGGATACCGTCAACCCGGGGCAGATGCTTTTCGGCATCAATCAGGGTGCGACCTTTGAGGATCTGCGCATTTGGCACATGAAGGAGATCGCAAAGATCGACTGCGACGGCTACGCCATCGGCGGCCTTGCGGTCGGTGAGCCGACGCAGGTGATGTACGACATCATCGACGCGGTCGAGCCCTATATGCCGCAGGATAAACCACGCTACCTGATGGGCGTCGGCACGCCGTCGAACATCATTGAGGGCGTGGCGCGCGGCGTGGACTTCTTCGACTGTGTGATGCCGGCGCGCAACGCGCGCCACGGCAAACTCTTCACCTGGAGCGGCGCGATCAACCTGAAAAACGAGAAATATAAGCTCGACGAGCGCCCGATCGACGAGCGCTGCGACTGCCCGACCTGCCGGAATTTCTCACGCGCCTATCTGCGCCACCTCTTCAAGGCAGACGAGATGCTGGCGCTGCGCCTTGCGGTGATGCACAATCTCTATTTCTACAACAAGCTCACGGAACGCATCCGCGACGCACTGGATGCCGGCGAGTTTGCGGCCTTCCGCGCGGAATACAGCGAAAAGCTTTCGGAAAGAGCGTAATTTGCCGCAGAAAACTCTTGCACATTAGGACGGATTCGGCTATAATGACAGCAATGCTGTTATGGCGGAACCTTAAAAACGAAAGGAACTTAAACAATTATGGAATCCCTTCTTCTCATGGTCGCGATGATCGCGGTCTTCTATTTCCTCATCATCCGTCCGGAAAACAAGCGCAAAAAGCAGGCAGAGCAGATGCGCAGCAGCCTGAAAAAGGGCGACCGCGTCACCACCATCGGCGGTATGGTCGGCAAGATCGTGCAGGTCAACGACTCTACCATCGTCTTTGAGACGAGCGAGGACCGCGTCCGCATCGAGGTGACCAAGTGGGCGGTGCAGTCCACCGGCGCAATGGAGCAGGCCGCCGCACAGAAGAGCGGCAAGAAGGCTGACAAGGTCGAAGAAAAGGCGGAGGAGACTCCTGCTGTCGAGGAGAAAGCGACTGAGACGGTCGAGGCTCCTGCTGCGGAAGAAAAGCCCTCCTACGATCCCGAGATTAAGTAAATCCTATCCTGACGCGAAAGCGCCGGCTGTTTGGCCGGCGCTTTTTTGCACACTTTTTTCGGAGGTTTGGATATAAAATGCGGTCCCGTGGCATACGTTCTTTTGAACGACTGGGACGGGGAGGGCTATAGCATGGAGAAGGAAAAACGATTGCCGGTGAGGCCGATCATGCTCGGCTTGGCGGCGGCGATGGGGGTATATCTGGTGCTGCTGACGCTTGTGGCCTATCTGACGGTGAGCGGCAGACTGGATGAGGTGCGAATAGGGCGAGCGGTATGGGCGTGTGCCTGCCTTTCGGCCTTCGGCGGTGCGATGATGACATTGCGAGGGAAACGAGGGGCGGCGGCGCTGCCGCTGCTTGCTGCTGCGGCGTTTTGGGTGTGCGTGTCGCTGATTGGACTGCTCGCGTCGGACACGCCGGACATGAATGGAATGCTGGGGCTGCTCACGGCGTCTGTGCTTGGCGGGCTGCTTGCGGCGGGACTTGTGCGGCGGGAGAAGGGAAAACGGGCAAAGCGACATAAAACGCCTCGTTCCCGACGGTAAACATAAAGATCGAAAAACGGCACATTCTGCGCGGCGTGAACGGATTGCACAAATATGGCCTGGTGGGGAATGAGGGCGGCCTGAAAGACGGTTTCCAGATTTGGTAAACAGCGGTTTTTCACGATACCATATCTTGTTCCGAAAAAGCTCGGTGTACGAAGTTTACATAATGGTGTTTACATAATATTTTGACATAATTGACAAAATTCGGGAAATTGAGGAAATCCGCTTGCGAAACGGGGACAAATAGCCTATATTTATAAGTGCTTTCGCTCCCTCGCTTTTTGCGCCCTGCGAATTTCCTCGGCGGAAAACAGTGAGGGATTTACATTGAAGCAAAGACGAACGGCGGCGCGTCTGCGATGCGTCAGTCTGCGAAAAATACCGCTTTCCATGCTGGCGCTTGCCGCTTTTTTTCTTCTCGGCGCGCTCCTCGGCGGCATGGTCGCCGCGCGCGGCGTGGCGGCAATGGGCGGCGAGCTGAGCCGATATCTTGAGGGCTACCTTGCCCTGCGCATCGAGGGCGCGCCCTCCTCTGCGGCGGTCTGGCAGACGATGGTCTGCTTTTTCCGCGCGAGCGTGGCGGTGTTTCTGCTGGGCTTTGCCTCCGCCGGCGTGGCGCTCATTCCGGCGGTGTGTGCCGCTCAGGGCTTCCTGTACGCCTATTCGCTTCTTTGCTTCGCCTCGGGTCTGGGGCAGGATGGATTTTTCCTGCTGCCTGTTCTCTTCGCGCTGCGGCTGATGCTTGTGCTGCCCTGCACGCTGCTGCTCGGCAGCGCCGCGTGGGAGACCTCGCGCGGTCTTGCGGCCTTATCGGTCGGCGGCGGAAAGCGGGCGAAGGGCGTGACCTACGGAAAGCGGTATTGGTCCCGCTTTGGGATCGCGTGTGTGTGTTTATTTTTTGGCGCGGCGCTGGAGCTGTGGTTCATTCCACGCATCCTGTCGCTTTTGCTGCGCTGATCTTACGGAAGGAGGTGTGCCGGATGGCGTCTGATTATCTGAAGCTCTATGAGGATTATCTGCGCGAGGAAAAGCACGCTTCCGAAAATACGCTCAGCTCCTATCTTCGTGACCTGCGCCAGTTTTCCGAGCACCTTGCCGCTCAGCGGGTGACCGATCTGCGCAAGGTCAAGACCGCCGCCATCAGCGACTACGTCGCGTGGATGGGCGGCAAGGGAAAGTCCGCCGCGACGGTCACGCGCGCGCTGGCCTCCATCAAGTCCTTTTATGCCTTCCTTGCTGAGCGCGGCGAGATCAAGACCAATCCTGCCAAGGGCGTCGCCGCCCTCAAGGTCGAGCGCAGGTTCCCGGAGATCCTGACCGGCAAGGAGGTCGAGCTGTTCCTCGACCAGCCCCGGTGCGTGGACGCCAAGGGCTACCGCGATCACGCGATGCTCGAGCTGCTCTACGCTACCGGCATCCGCGTGAGCGAGCTCATCTCGCTCGACGAGAGCGACTGCAGCCTTTCCGCCGGCTTCATCCGCTGCGAGAGCAAGGGCAAGGAGCGCATTATTCCGCTCTATCCCGCCGCGGTCAAGGCACTTTCGGATTACATCAAGGACGTCCGCCCTCAGCTGTTGGCTGATCCGGAGGAGACGGCGCTGTTCGTCAACATGAACGGCGAGCGCATGAGCCGTCAGGGCTTCTGGAAGATCGTCAAGCACTATCAGGAGATGGCGCAGATCGACAAGGACATCACGCCGCACACGCTGCGCCACTCGTTTGCGGTGCATCTGCTGGAAAACGGCGCGGACCTGCGCGCCATTCAGGAGATGCTGGGTCACGCGGATATTTCCTCCACACAGATCTACACCCACGTTGTGAAAAAACAGCTGCGGGACATCTATCAGAAGGCGCACCCGCGCGCGTAATAGAAAAAGGAATGGGAAGGACGCTTCGGCGTCCTTCTCTTTTTGCCCTCCGGCGCAATGCACCGCTTCCGGCGCAGGCGCATAGTATGCTGCGAGGAGGGGAGAGTATGGAACGCTATTTACTGGTCGCACGCTCCATCACACACGCCCAGCAGATGATGAAGGTCCTGGACCGTGCGGGCATCCGCACGCGGGTGCTGCGCGCGAGCGCCGAGCTGACGGGCCGCGGCTGCGGCTATACGCTGGAGGTTGCGGAGCGGAATTACGCCGCCGCCATCCGCCGCCTGCAGGACGCGCAGGTCGAGCCGGTCAAGATCGTTCGGAGGTAGAGCCATGATCTATCTGGACTCCGCCGCGACGACCTTCCAAAAGCCCCTGAGCGTTTCCTATGCGATGCAGAGGGCCATGCGCACCATGTCCTCGCCGGGGCGCGGCGGCTATGCCGCGGCCAGAGCGGCGGAGGAGACGGCCTTCCGCTGCCGAAGCCTTGCCGCCGAGCTGTTCGGCGTACCCTCGCCGGAGCAGGTCGTCTTTACCTCCAACGCGACGCACGCCCTGAACATTGCCATCCGTTCGCTCGTGCCGGAGGGCGGGCGCGTCGCCGTCTCCGGCTATGAGCATAACGCCGTCACGCGGCCGTTGCACGCGCTGGGCGCGAGGATCAAGGTCGCCGCTTCGCCGCTCTTTGACCGCGCCGCGCTGCTGCGCGCCTTTGAAAACAGCATCTCGCCGGAGCTTGACGCCGTCGTCTGCACGCACGTCTCCAATGTGTTCGGCTTCGTTCTGCCGATCGAGGAGATCGCTGCGCTCTGCCGAGCGGAGGGAGTTCCCCTGATCGTGGACGCCTCGCAGTCCGCGGGCATCCTGCCGTTCGAGCTGGACACGCTCGGCGCGGCCTTTATCGCCATGCCGGGACACAAGGGGCTTTACGGCCCGCAGGGGACGGGACTTCTGCTGTGCGCGCACGACGCCGCACCGCTCCTCTACGGCGGCACGGGCAGCGCGTCGCTCGAGCAGACCATGCCGGACTTCCTGCCGGACCGGCTGGAGGCCGGTACGCACAATATGCCCGGCATCGCGGGCTTGGAGGCAGGGCTGCGCTTCGTGCGGGAAAGACGGGAGCGTATCGAGCGCCACGAGCGCGCGCTGATCGCGCAGGCTGCCGCTGCGCTGCGCGGAATGGACGGCGTTACGGGCTATGCCGCGCGGGATGCTGCGGAGCAGGTCGGGGTGCTGTCCTTCAACCTGAATGGCAGGGAGCCGGAGAAGACCGCGGACGCGCTGGCGCAGCGGGGCTTTGCCCTGCGCGGCGGACTGCACTGTGCGCCCTACGCCCACCGCACGGCGGGAACGCTGCCGAACGGAACGGTGCGCCTGAGCGTATCCGCCTTCACCTCGGCGGCGGATATCGACGCCTTTGCCCATGTGCTGCGGAGCATCGTGCGCGGCTGAAGGCTGCGCTGCACAAATTCATGGAAAATTCATGCTCTTTCGGTTGCTTTTTTTTGCGGATTATATTAGAATATGAATAACTATTGCTTAAGAGGGATATGCCATGGAATTTGTGATGACCATACTCGAGGGCGCGTGGCGTTATGTGACGACCATCCGCATCGCGGACTATCTGGATATCGCGCTGATGGCCTATTGCTGCTATCTGCTGCTCCGCCTCGTGCGCAGCACTCGCGCAGAGAGCTTGGTCAAGGGCATCATGGTGTTTCTGCTGGCGCTGTGGATCTCGCATGTATTCAAGCTCAATGGCATTTACTTTATCCTCAACCACATGCTTGATGTCGGCATCCTCGCACTGATCGTCCTCTTCCAGCCGGAGATTCGCCGCATTTTAGAGCAGGTCGGCTCGAGTAAGCTGCGCTCGTTCATTCCCTTTGCCGCAAAGCAGCAGTCGAGCGCCATTGAAAACGCCATCGCGCAGACGGTGCTCGCCTGCACCGAGATGTCTAAGACCCGCACGGGCGTGCTGATCGTCTTTGAGCGTGAGATCAACCTCGACGAGATGGCGCGCACCGGCACCATCGTGGACGCGCAGGTGAGCAGCGAGCTGCTGAAAAACATCTTCTTCGTCAAGGCCGCGATGCACGACGGTGCGGTCATCATCCGCGACGGGCGCATCCTGGCGGGCGGCTGTATGCTGCCGCTGTCGAAGAATGTGAACCTCAGCCGCGACCTCGGTATGCGCCACCGCGCGGGCATTGGCATGAGCGAAAATTCCGACGCCGTGGTCGTCATCGTCTCAGAGGAGACGGGCACCATCTCCGTCGCCATCGGCGGACTGCTCAAGCGTCACCTCAAGCCGGAGACGCTCGAGAAGCTGCTCATCAACGAGCTCATGCCGCAGACGGAGGAGACCGAGGCGGACAAGCCGCAGCTGCATTTGCCGCGTATCCTGAAAAAGCGGAAGGAGGACGACGAAGAAAATGGAGCAAACTAAAGGCCGCAGGGCGTTTTGCATCGGCTTGTCGATCCTCATTGCGCTGCTCGTTTGGTTCTACGCCAACGACGACACGGAGATCGAGATCTCCGTCAACGATGTGCCGATAGAATTTACCAACGAAGACACCACGCTGGCGGATAAGGGGCTCATGCTTCTCTCGAACGAGGAGGAGACGATCGACCTCAAGCTGTCCATGCCGCGCAGCACCTACTTCAAGCTCGACCCCGGCAAGATCCGCATCGTGGTCGATCTCAGCTCGGTCACAACGACCGGCACACAGACGATCACCTACAGCATCCTTTATCCGCGCGGGCCGCGCGGCGAGCTGCTTTCGAGCAGCATCACGCAGAAAGAGCCGACCGTCCGCTCGACCACCATTGAGATCGGCGAGCTGTTCCGCAAGAATGTGGAGATCCGCTGCAAGGTCGTCGGCAACGTGGCGGAGGGCTATATCGCCGGCACGGTCCGTATGCTGCCCGAGACGCTTGAGGTGCGCGGCCAGCAGGTCGACATCATGCAGGTGAGCTACGCGCAGGTCACGCTGAACATTGAAAACGCGACCTCCACGGTCGTGGAGCTGCTGGGCTTTGAGCTGTACGATTTCAGCGATCAGCTCATCCGCTCGAACCGCATCCATCCGGCCAGCGAGAGCATCCAGGTGACGATGCCGGTGATGACGGTCAAGGAGGTCCCGCTCACGGTCGAATTTGTCGAAACGCCCGGCTCGCGGCTCGAGAACGTCAAGTGGGCGCTGACGCCGATCGACACGATCACGCTCTCGGGCGACGCCTCGACGATGGCTGCCATCGACGAGATCAAGCTCGATACGCTCTCGCTCGCCGATCTCAAGGCGGCGGAGACTTTCACCTACGATATTCCGCTTCCTGACGGCGTGGACAATCTCAGCGGCGTGACGAGCGTGACGCTGACCATCCTGTTCGACGACATCGACTCCCTGACGGTGGACGCCACGCAGTTCGGCTACGAGAACCTGACGACCGAGCGTGATGTGACGGTCGTGACCTCGACGCTGAGCGTGACGCTGCGCGGCACGAGCACGGCGCTCGCGCAGGTGAATGAAGAAAACCTCCGCGTGGTGGCAGACCTGACGAACGTTTCCGACGCGGACGGCGTCTATACCGTCCCTGCAACGGTTTATGTGGACGGGCTGGACGTCGGCGCCGTCGGCAGCTATCAGGTGACCGTGCGGTTGAGCGGCGGAGCGGAAAACAGTACAGAGCATAACTGAAGGAGAACCTATGACCCAGATAGCAACGGTTGAAAAAATATTGCGCGGCGGCAGGGCGGAGATCTCCGTTCCCCGCAAGTCCGCCTGCGGACACGACTGCGAGAGCTGCTCAGGCTGCGGGATGCAGGGTTCGTCCACCCATGCGGTGGCGCTCAATCCCATCGGCGCGCAGGCGGGACAGAAGGTCGTGGTCGAGAGCAGCAACAAGCGGCTCTACGGCGTGATACTGCTGGTCTACGCGGTGCCCATCGTGTTGTTTCTGATCGGCTACTTTGCCTCCTACGCGCTGACCTCCGAGGGGCTGCGCTATGCCGTCGCCATTGCGGCGTTCTGCCTCGGCATCGTGCCGGCGATCCTCTACGACCGCAAGCTGAAGCGTGAGGGCGGGCTGGCGTTCACCATCATACGAACCCTGTAGCGCAGATATGTTCGGCTACGTTCTGCCCTCGCGGGATCGGCTTGACGAGCGGGAACGCGAGCGCTTCCGCGCCGTCTACTGCGGACTGTGCCACACGCTCCGGGAGCGCTACGGCTTTGCCGCGAGCCTCCTGCTCAACTACGATTTCACCCTTTTAGCCATTCTGCTCTCAAACGGAGACGAGGAGTCCTGCACCGTGCGGCGCTGCGCCGTGCATCCCTTCAAGGGCTGCCGCGCACAGACAAGCACGCCGGCGCTCGAGGCCGCGGCGGACCGGACCGTGATCCTCTCCTGGTGGCAGCTGCGGGATCACATCGCCGACCACGGCTTTTGGAGCGGACTTAAATACCGCTTTGCTTCGCTCTTTCTGCGCGGTGCTTACCGCAGGGCAGGGGAGCGGCTGCCGCGCTTCGACGCGGCGGTGCGGCTGCATCTCCAAGCGCTCGCGGCGCTGGAGGATGCGCGCTGCGCCTCTATTGATATGGCGGCAGAGCCCTTCGCGGCGCTGATGGCGGACGCGGCGGCAGACCTCACGGACGAGAAGCGCCGGCGCATCCTCGGTCAGATCCTCTATCAGCTCGGCCGCTGGATCTACCTCATCGACGCGGCGGACGACCTGAAAAAGGATACCGAAAGCGGGAATTATAACCCACTGCTTTACCGTTATCATACGGAAAACGGCGTTCTCGGCGACGCGGACAGGCTCGCGCTGGCCGAAACGCTGGACGCCTCCATCGAGCGCATGGCGAGCGCCTACGCACTTTACGACTACGGCGTATGGACGCCGATCCTGGACAGTATATTTTATGAGAGCCTTTACGGCATCGGCAAAGCCGTTTTGGACGGGACCTACCGCCGCCGCACGCGGACGCGGTACGGTGAACGCAAGAAGAAAAGCAACGAGGAAGCACTATGAACGACCCCTACAAAGTATTGAACGTCTCGCCCTCCGCATCGGACGAGGAGGTAAAGAAGGCCTATCGTGACCTTGCGCGGAAGTATCATCCCGACAATTATCACGATAACCCGCTTGCCGATCTCGCGCAGGAGAAGATGAAGGAGATCAACGAGGCCTACGAGCAGATCCAGAAGCAGCGCAGGGCGGGCAGCGGCTACGGTGCGCCGCGGCAGAGCTACTACGGCACGACGAGCAACGGCTATTCCAGTGCCGACCCGACCATGCAGCAGATCCGTCTCGCCATCGCCCGCGGCGACATTTCGCAGGCGGAGCGCCTGCTGAACGCGGTCAGCGACCACAATGCCGAGTGGAGCTTCCTCATGGGCAACGTCTGCTACCGCCGCGGCTGGCTGGACGAGGCAAAGCGCTATTTCGAGACGGCCTGCCGGATGGACCCGGAGAATCCCGAGTACCGGCAGGCGCTCGCGGCCTTCAACAACCGCGGCTACCGTCCGCAGGGCTATCAGACCGTTTCCACGAGCTGCGGCAACGACGCCTGCTCGAACTGGTGCCTCGCGACACTGTGCTGCAATCTTCTCGGCGGCGGAGGCTACTTCTGTCTGCCGTGTATGTTCTGATTTGAATGAGGAGGAGATCACATTGGTCAAAAGCATGACGGGCTACGGAAGAGCCCGCGAAACGCGCAACGGCCGCGATATCACCGTCGAGGTCCGCTCGGTCAATAACCGCTATCTTGACTGCACCGTCAAGATGCCGCGCGCCTACATCTTCGCCGAGGACGCCGTGAAGGCGCGGGTGCAGAAGGCCGTCTCGCGCGGCAAGGTAGACGTGTTCATCACCATCGATACCTCGGCGGCGGACGAGGCGGTCGTCAAGCTCAACCGCCCGCTCGCGCAGGGCTACTACAAGGCGCTGTGCGAGATCAACGAGGCCTGCGGCCTTGAGAGCGAGATCACCGCGTCGACCATCGCCCGCTTTCCCGACGTCCTGACCGTCACCAAGGCGGAGGAGGACCTGGAGAGCGTTGCCGTCGACCTCTGCGCCGTGCTCAATGACGCGCTTGCCGCGTACAATCGGATGCGCGCGACCGAGGGCGAGCGTCTTGCCGCCGACATCGGCAGCCGGCTCGATACCATCGAGCACATCACCGGCATGGTCGAGGAGCGCTCGCCGCAGACCGTTGCGGAGTACCGCGCTCGCCTGACCGCCAAGATGGAGGAGGTCCTGCAATCGACCACCATCGACGAGGCCCGCATTCTCACCGAGGCCGCCATCTTTGCCGATAAGATCGCCGTCGATGAGGAGACCGTCCGCCTGCGCTCCCACGTTTCTCAGCTGCGTACCATGCTCGTCTCCGACGAGCCGATGGGCCGCAAGATGGACTTCCTCATTCAGGAGGTTAACCGAGAGAGCAATACCATCGGCTCCAAGTGCAACGATATTACCATCGCGCGCGATGTGGTCGCCCTGAAGGCGGAGGTCGAAAAGATCCGCGAGCAGGTGCAGAACATCGAGTGAGGAGGGGACGATGAAGCTCATCAACATCGGCTTCGGCAATCTGGTCTCCGCCGAGCGTGTGCTGGCCATCGTCAGCCCCGATTCCGCGCCGATCAAGCGTCTCATTCAGGAGTCGCGCGAGCGCGGTATGCTGATCGACGCGACCTACGGCCGAAAGACCGCGTCCGTTTTCGTGATGGACAGCGACCATGTGGTGCTCAGCGCCATCGCGGCGGAGAAGCTCGCGCAGCGGCTCGGCCTTGAAATTTTGGGAGGATTGGAAGAAAACGAATGAAAACAGGGAAGACCTTTATCATCTCCGGCCCCTCCGGCGTCGGCAAGAGCACCGTGCTCCGTGAGCTGCTGCGGGACCGCGACGACCTCTATTTTTCGATCTCCGCCACAACGCGCACGCCGCGTGAGGGGGAGATCGATGGCGTGCACTATCATTTCATCAACGTCGATCGGTTCCGTGAAATGATCCAGGAGGATGAATTCCTCGAGTATGCCGAGTATGTCGGCAACTTTTACGGCACGCCCAAGCGCTATGTGGACGAAGCCATGGCGCAGGGGAAGGACGTTATCCTCGATATCGAGGTGCAGGGCGCCCTGCAGGTCATCGGCAAGCGGCCCGATACCGTGCGCATCTTCATCGCCCCTCCCTCGTGGGACGCGCTGGAGCAGCGCCTGACCGGACGCGGGACGGACAGCCCCGAGAAGATCCAGAAGCGCCTTGTCCGCGCCAAGGTCGAGCTTCAGACCGCCGACACCTACGATTACTTTGTCATCAACGACACGGTGGAAAACGCCGTGCGCGAGATCAACGCCATCATGCTCGCCGAGCATTGCCGCCCGAGCGAGCGCATGGAGATATTGCAGTAAGATACCTATTTTAATTTATCAATCATGCCGCGCCGCGGCGAAAGGAAGTATACGACTATGATGCTCTATCCCGCTATGAACACCCTCACCAAGAATGTTCCAAACCGCTACCTGCTGGTCAACGTGGTCGCGCGCCGCGCCCGTCAGATTGCGGAGGACGCCGAGCTGGAGGGGATCCACCTGACCGAAAAGCCCGTCACCGAAGCCATCAATGAGGTCGCCGACGGCGAGATCACCGCGGCGGACATTGATACGCACATCAATAAGTAAGAACGAACGATTCGCCGGAGAGGGGGAGAAGCATGGAACAGCAGATCGCAAGGATCGCCCTCTCCGGCGTACCCTACAGTGCGGACAAGCTGTATTCCTACCTCGTCCCGCCCGAGCTGGCTGACGCCTGCCGCGCGGGCGTTCGTGTGAGCGTACCGTTTGGCCGCGGCAACCGCCGCACCGAGGGCTTTGTGCTCGAAACGCTGTGCGAAGCGACGGACAAGCCGCTCAAGCCGGTCTTTACCGTGCTGGACGAGCAGCCGTTGCTTGACGCGTCCCTGCTGCGCCTTGCCAAATGGATGAAGGCGCGCTATTTCTGCACGGTCTACGACGCGCTCAAGACCATTCTGCCCGCGGGCATCTGGTTCCGCTACCGCGAGACCTACCGCTTAGCAGACGGTGTACAGGAGAGCGACTTGTCAGCGCTTGCCGCGGCGAACCGAACGGATAAGGTGCTGCTTGAGGCCATCACCGCCCGCGGCGAGCTGGAGCGCAGCGAGCTCGAGGAGCTCGGCGGCGCACAGACGATGAAGCGGCTCAAGCTCCTGTGCGAGCAGGGCGTGCTGTACTCCGAGACGACGGCCATCCGGCAGATCAGCGACAAGTCGGTGCGTATGGTGAGCCTTGCCGTGAGCGCGGAGGACGCGCTCGCCGCGGTCGAGCCAAAACGCCGCAGCGCGCCGCTGCGCTATGCGGCAGTCGAAATGCTCTGCGCGCAGGGCACGCTCTCCTCGTCGGATATCTGCTACTATACCGGCGCGTCGCTGCAAACGCTGCGCGGGCTGGAAAAGGCGGGCATCGTCTCCTTTGCCAAGCAGGAGGTCCTGCGTGTCAGCAGGCATGAGCCCGTTGAGATGGCCCTGCCCATCGTGCTCAACGACGAGCAGCAGCAAGCCTTTGACGGACTGCTGCCGCTCATTGCCCGCCGCGAGGCGGGAGCGGCGCTGCTGCATGGCGTGACCGCCAGCGGCAAGACGCAGGTGTATATCCGCCTCATTGAGGAAGCTCTGACGATGGGCCGCACGGCGATGCTGCTCGTGCCGGAGATCGCGCTCACGCCGCAGATGATGGCGAAATTTACCGCCTATTTCGGCGAGAACGTCGCCATGCTCCACAGCGGACTTCAGCTGACGGAGCGCTACGACCAGTGGAAGCGCATCCGCCGCGGCGACGTGCGGGTCGTGCTCGGCACGCGCAGCGCGGTGTTCGCGCCGCTGCCGGACCTCGGACTTATCATCATGGACGAGGAGCAGGAGCCGACCTACTGCTCGGAGAACCCGCCGCGCTACCATACGCGCGATGTCGCGCAGTTCCGCTGCGCGCAGAGCGGCGCGCTGCTGCTGCTCGGCTCGGCGACGCCGACGGTCGAGACGATGTATTACGCGCGGGAAGGGCGCTATCAAGTTTTTCCGCTTTACAGACGCTACAATGAAAAAACGCTCCCCGAGGTGTTCATCGCCGATTTGCGCGACGAGCTTCGCGCGGGGAACGAGACCGCCGTCAGCGAACCGCTCCGCTCCGCGCTGGAGGAAAATCTCGCGCGCGGCGAGCAGAGCATTCTCTTTCTCAACCGCCGCGGCAGCAGCCGGATGCTGCTGTGCGGTGAGTGCGGCGAGGTGCCCGAGTGTCCGCGCTGCAGCGTTCCGATGACCTATCACAGTGCGAACGGACGGCTGATGTGCCATTACTGCGGCCACAGTGAGCCGGCCTATGAACGCTGCCCGCAATGCGGCGGCATCATGAAGCACATCGGCACCGGTACGCAGAAGGTCGAGGAGGAGCTGCACGCTCTGTTCCCCGGAGCGAAGGTCCTGCGCATGGACACCGACACGGTCGGCGCGTCGCATGGGCACGAAAAGCTCCTGCGGCAGTTTGAAGAAGAAAAGATCCCGATCCTGCTCGGCACCCAGATGGTCGCCAAGGGCCTGGATTTTGAGAACGTCACGCTGGTCGGCGTCCTCTGCGCCGACGCTTCGCTCTATATTGACAACTACCGTGCGCCGGAGCGCACCTTCAGCCTGCTCTCGCAGGTCGTGGGCCGCGCGGGCCGCGGCAGCAAGCAGGGCAGAGCGATCATTCAGACCTTCACGCCGGAAAACGAGGTCATCCGCGCGGCGGCCGCACAGGATTACGACGCGTTCTACGAAAGCGAGATCCGGATGCGGCGCTTGCGCCGCTATCCGCCGTTCGCCGACCTCTTCTCCTTTACCGTGACCGGCGCGGACGAGAGCCGCGTCATCCGCGCGGCAAAGGCGCTGCGCGACGCGCTCGGCTACGCCGTCGAACGGCGCGAGGAACTCAAGCCGCTGAGCATTGAGGTGCTCGGTCCTGCCGGGGCGAGCGTGGTGAAGGTCAACAACCGCTACCGCTACCGTGTTTTTCTCGTCGGCAAGGGCTGTCCGGCGCTGCGCCGTCTGGTGGCGGAATATCTCTATGCGTTTTATCAACACAAGGAAAACCGCGGTCTCGACATTTTTGCCGACTGCAATGCGATACAATAGGAGGAACTGCTATGGCCATTCGTGAGATCAGAAAAAAGGGCGACCCGTGTTTGGAGAAGGTCTGCCACCCGGTGACGGAATTCAATGAGCGTCTGCACCTGCTGCTGGACGATATGCGTGAAACGCTGGAGGAGTCCGGTGGCGTCGGGCTTGCCGCGCCGCAGGTCGGCATCCTGCGCCGCGTGTGCATCGTGGAGGACAGCGAGGGCGAGATCATCGAGCTCGTGAACCCCGAGATCGTCAAGGCTGAGGGCGAGCAGACCGGCTTGGAGGGCTGCTTGAGCCTGCCCGGCCGCTGGGGCATCGTCACCCGTCCCTACACCGTGCGCGTGCGTGCGCAGGACCGCGACGGCGCGACCTTCGAGGTCGAGGATGAGGACATCACCGCCCGCTGCTTCTGCCACGAGATCGAGCATCTGGACGGACACCTGTTCAGCGAGCACTGCGACCGTCTGCTTACCGACGAGGAGCTGGAGCAGTATCTCAAGGAGCACGAGGACGAGTACGAAAGGGAAGACGACGAATGAGGATCGTATTCATGGGAACGCCCGACTTCGCAGTCGCGTCGCTCCGCCGTCTGGTGGAGGACGGGCATGAGGTCGTCGGCGTATTTACCCAGCCGGACAAGCCCAAAAACCGCGGCATGAAGCTGACCTTCTCACCTGTAAAGGAATATGCCTTAACACAAGACCTGCCGGTCTATCAGCCGCTCAAAATGCGCGACGGGGAAGCACTCGGCATATTGCGGGAGCTTGCGCCCGAGCTGATCGTGGTCGCGGCCTACGGAAAGATCCTGCCGCAGGAGATCTTAGACCTGCCGCAATACGGCTGCATCAACGTTCACTCCTCGCTTCTGCCGAAGTACCGCGGCGCCGCGCCCATCAACTGGGCGATCCTGAACGGCGAGCGTGTCACCGGCGTTTCCATCATGTATATGGTTGCAGCGCTCGACGCGGGCGATGTCATCCGCACGGTCTCGACCGAGATCGGTGAGCGCGAGGACGCCGCGGCGCTGACGCTGCGGCTCTCTGAGCTTGGCGCGCAGGCGCTGAGCGAGACGATCCCGACGCTTGCGGACGGCACGGCGAAGCGCACCCCGCAGGACGAGTCGGCCTTCACCTATGCGCCCATGCTCGACCGCTCGCTTTCGCCCATCGACTGGACGAGGAGCGCGCGGGAGATCGACTGCCAGGTGCGCGGTCTCATTCCGTGGCCCTGTGCCGCGACGAGCGTGGACGGGAAAAGCGTCAAGGTCTACGAGACCGTTTCCGGGGAAATGACTGCCGACGCACCAGGCACGATGCACGCGGTCAAGCGCGGCCTTTCCGTTGCCTGCGGCGACGGCAGGAGCCTCATCATCACACAGCTTCAGGCGGAGGGCGGCAAGCGCATGGCGGCTGCCGACTATCTGCGCGGTCACCCGCTCAAAACAAACGGCTAAAGGGGAGAGCTTATGCCTTACTATTCTTACGGCTACGGTTACGATTCGGCCAACCTGATCTACCTCATTCTGCTGGTCCCAGTCCTGCTGCTGTCGCTCTATGCGCAGGCAGCGGTCAGCGGCAATTTCTCGCGTTACAGCAAGGTGACGAATCGCCGCGGACTGACCGGCGCACAAGCGGCGGCCGGTGTGCTGCGCGCGCACGGCATCACAGACGTCGGCATCGCCCGCTGCTCAGGCAAGCTGACCGACCACTACGATCCGCGCAATAACACCATCTTTCTCTCCGACTCCGTTTACGATGCCGCCACGGTCGCGGCGGTCGGCGTTGCCGCGCATGAGGCGGGACACGCGGTGCAGTACGCCGTGGGCTATGGCCCTGTCAAGCTGCGCAGCGCCATTGTGAAAACGACGCAGTTCAGCTCACAGGCATCGTTCATCATTCTGATGCTCGGCCTTGTGCTCTACAGCCAGCCGATCCTGCTGCTCGGCATTGTCCTCTTCGGCGTGGTCGCGTTCTTCCAGCTCGTCACGCTGCCGGTGGAGTTCAACGCCTCCCACCGCGCGCTCGAAACGCTGGAGGGTGAGCATATCCTGGAGGACGAGGAGATGGCCGGTGCGCGAAAGGTGCTCCGCGCCGCGGCGCTGACCTATGTCGCCGCGCTGCTCTCGTCGCTTTTGCAGCTCCTGCGCTACGTTTTGATCTTCCTCAACCGCTCCGGGAATCGCCGCGGAGGGCGCCAATGAGAGTCGACCGTGCAAGAGAAGCGGCGCTGGACGCGCTGGCGGCCTGCCGCCGGAACGGCGCGTGGATCGACGGCGCGCTCAAGCAGGTGCTCAAGCGGGACGGGCTTTCCGGCCGCGATGCAGCCTTTGCCAGCCGCATTGCCTACGGCGTGATGCAAAGCCGCATCTACCTTGACCGCTGCCTGGCGCGCTGCCTGACGCAGAGGCCCGAAAAGCTCGAGCCGCTGCTGCTCGATATTCTCCGCATCGGCGCGTATCAGATCCTTCTCATGGATAAGGTGCCGGTCAATGCCGCCGTGAATGAGGCGGTGGAGATGGCGAAGGCGCACAAGCTATCCCGCGCGGCGGGACTGGTGAACGCGGTGCTGCGCAATGTGGACCGCAGAAGGGGAGAGCCGCTTGCCTTTGCGGACGAGCTCGAAGCGCTCTCCGTACAGACGAGCCACCCGCGTGCGCTCGTCGAGCGCATGGTCGGCCTGCTCGGCGCGGAGGAGGCGGAAGCCTTTCTCTGCGCGGACAATGAGCCGGTTCCGACCACCATTCAGACCAACACGCTCAAAACGACCGCGAAGCGGCTCCGTGCCTCGCTGGAGGATGAGGGCGTAACCGTGGAGCCGCACCCGTGGCTTGCGGACTGCTTCACCGTTTCCGGCACCGGCGATCTGGAAGGTCTGCGCGCGTGGCGCGAGGGCTGGTTCACGGTGCAGGCTGCCGCGGCGAAGCTGACGGCTTTGGCTGCCGCGCCGAAGGCGGGGGGCTTTGTCATCGATACCTGCGCCGCCCCCGGCGGGAAGTCCTTCGCCATGGCGATGTGCATGGAAGGGAAAGGACACATTCTCTCCTGCGATGTGGAGGAGCACAAGCTGCGGCTCATGGAGGCCGGTGCGGAGCGGCTGGGGATCGAGTGCATGGAGGTCCGCTTGGCCGATGGCCGTGTCTGCGATGAAGCGCTTGCGGAGAAGGCGGACGTCGTCGTCTGCGACGTGCCGTGCTCCGGGCTCGGCATCATCCGCAAGAAGCCGGATATCCGCTATAAGGACATGACTTCGCTCGCGGGTCTGCCCGCGATCCAAAGCGCTATTCTGGACAATGCATCACGCTATGTCCGGCGCGGCGGGACGCTCGTTTACTCCACCTGCACGGTGCTTCCCGAGGAAAACGAGCGGGTGACGGATGCGTTTCTCCGCGCGCACCCGGACTTTACTTACGATACCTTTGCGCTGCCCGGTCCCATCGGCACGGTAGAGGGACACATCACGCTCTGGCCGCAGCGCCACGGGACGGACGGCTTTTACATCTGCCGCATGACGCGCAAGGAATGAGGATAACGATGACCGATATCAAATCCATGACACAAGAGGAGATCACCGACGCGCTGCGCGCGATGGGCGAGCCTGCCTTCCGCGGCAAGCAGGTGTTCTCCTGGCTCCATAAGGGCGCGACCGACTTTGCGGAGATGAACAATCTCTCCAAGCCCCTGCGAGAAAAGCTCGGCAAGAAGTTTACCATTACAGCGCCGACCGTCGCCCGCAAGCAGGTTTCCCGGCTCGACGGCACCGTCAAATACCTCTGGGAGCTGCGCGACGGCAACTGCATCGAGACGGTGCTCATGAGCTATCACCACGGCAACACCGTCTGCATCTCCTCGCAGGTCGGCTGCCGGATGGGCTGCAAATTCTGCGCCTCCACCATAGCTGGCAAGGTAAGAGACTTAACACCTTCGGAGATGCTTGACCAGGTGCTCTTTACCCAGCTGGATTCGGGAAAGGATATCTCCAACATCGTTCTCATGGGCATCGGCGAGCCGCTGGACAACCGCGCGAACGTGCTGCGCTTTCTGCAGCTTGTGAACCACCCGGAGGGGCTGAACATCGGAATGCGCCACATCTCGCTTTCCACCTGCGGCGTTGTACCCGGCATCGACGCGCTTGCGGAGGAAAACCTGCAGCTCACTCTTTCCGTTTCGCTCCACGCGCCGGACAGCGCGACGCGCAGCCGCATCATGCCGGTCAACAACGCCTACGACGTGGAGGAGCTGTTCGCCGCCTGCCACCGCTATTTTAAGAAAACCGGCCGCCGCATCTCGTTTGAGTACGCGATGATCGACGGCGTGAACGACCACGACTGGCAGGCCGACCTGCTCGCCGAGCGCATCCGCGGGATGCCGGGGCACGTCAATCTGATCCCGCTCAACGACGTGGTCGAAAGCGAGTTCAAGCCCAGCCGCCGCGTCGCGGCGTTTCAGAAGCGGTTGGAGTCACACGGCCTGACGGCGACGGTGCGCCGCAGTCTCGGCGGGGATATCGACGCCTCCTGCGGCCAGCTGCGCCGCAAGGAGATGGAGGCAAAGGAGAGAGGACAATGAAAGCCTGCGGCATCACGGACGTTGGACTGCAGCGTCACGAAAATCAGGATACCTTTGCCGTGGAGCGCGGCGCGGCGGACGGTCAGCTCATTGCGGTCGTGTGCGACGGCATGGGCGGCGAGAACTGCGGGCAGATCGCCAGCAGCCTTGCGGTCCGCGCCTTTCTCGACGAGCTGCATGCGGTCCTGCGCGCGGATATGACGACGGAGCAGCTGCGCGAAGCGGTGTCATTCTGCGTTTCCAAAGCAAACGCTGCCGTCAAACGCCACGCGCAGGAGCATACGGAGTGTCACGGCATGGGGACGACGCTCGTCTCCGCCGTGACGAACGGCTCCGGCGCGGTCATCTGCAACGTCGGCGACAGCCGCGCCTACCGCGTCGGCGCAGAGAGGCTGGAGCGCATCACGCGCGATCATTCGGTGGTCGAGGGCCTGATCGAAAGCGGCAGCATCACCGCCGAGCAGGCGCGCACGCACCCCAACCGCAACCTCATCACCCGCGCGCTCGGCCCTGAGGAGCATATCGAGTGCGACGTGTACGATGTGACGCTCGGCGTGGACGAGCGGCTGCTGCTCTGCTCGGACGGGCTGGTCGTCACCGCCACGGACGAGGAGATGTACGAGGCGGTCGGCCGGGGCGATACGCCGGAGGAGAGCCTTGAGCACCTGCTCGAGCTTTCCAAACAGCGCGGCGCGCCGGATAACGTTACCGCTGTGCTGCTCTATCAAGAGTGAGAAAGGAGGGCGCATAGATGGATCAAATGATCGGCAGAATGCTGGACAACCGCTATGAGCTGCTTGAGCTGATCGGCAGCGGCGGCATGGCAATGGTCTATAAGGCCAAGTGCCACCGGCTCAACCGCCTCGTGGCGGTCAAGGTATTGAAAAGCGATTTCGCGAGCGACGCGGATTTCCGCCGCCGCTTCTACGACGAATCCCAGGCCATCGCGATGCTCTCCCACCCGAACATCGTTTCGGTCTATGACGTGTCGCGCTCCTCGCCGGAGTACATCGTCATGGAGCTCATCGACGGCATCACGCTCAAGCAGTATATGGAGCGGCGCGGGCGTCTGAACTGGCGCGAGTCGCTGCATTTCATCACACAAATTATGAAGGGGCTGAGCCACGCACATTCGCGCGGCATCGTCCACCGCGACATCAAGCCGCAGAACATCATGGTGCTGCGCGACGGCAGTGTCAAGGTCACGGACTTCGGCATCGCCTGTCTTTCCAACTCCGCCAACACCATGACGCAGGAGGCGCTCGGCTCCGTCCACTACATCTCGCCCGAGCAGGCGAAGGGCAACCGCCCCGACGCGCGCTCGGACATCTACTCCGCCGGCGTCGTGCTCTATGAGATGCTCACGGGCCGCCTGCCCTTTGAGGGCGACAGCGCCGTGTCCGTCGCGATCCAGCATTTAAGCAGCGTGCCGCTCTCCCCGCGGGAGATCGACCCCGACGTGCCCGAGGCGCTGGAAAAGATCTGCATGAAGGCGATGGCCTCGGACATCGACCGCCGCTATCCGACGGCGGACGCCATGCTCGCCGACCTGGAGGAGTTCCGCAAGAACCCGGACGTAGACCTTGATTTCAGCATCGAGGATCTGCGCCGCCCCGATACCGACGAGCCGACGCAGTATATCCCCGCCGTGCAGGCAGTCACGCCGAAGCGGGAGGAGCCGCAGGAGGACGAGCCGGTCGACGAGAAAAAAACGCAGAAAATGCTTCTGCTGGCCGGCGGCATCGCGCTGGCCGCGGTGATCGTGTTCGCTCTGTGGAACGTCATCATGGGCAGCTTCCGAAAGGAGCCTGTGCAGACGGAGTTCACCGTGCCGAATCTTCTCGGCATGACCATTGAGGAGGCTGAGGCCGACGAGCGGGTGAAGGGCATCTTTACCATTACGGAGATGGGCAGCCGCGCGAGCAGCGAGTACGCGGAGGGTCAGATCGTTGAGCAGACGCCTGCGGCCGACAACGTGGTGCGCAGCAACCGCGAGATCCAGGTCTTTGTCAGCACCGGCGAAAAGACCGAGCCGATGCCGAGCGTCACGGGACTGGAGTGGCGCAGCGCGAAGATCATACTTGACGACCTTGGGCTGGACCTGCAGTATAACTGGAAGGATGAGTATTCCGACTCCATTACCTCCGGCTGTGTCATTCGCACGGAGCCGGCAAAGGGAGAGATGCTCCGTCAGGGAGATGTTCTGCTGCTCTACCGCAGCAAGGGACCCGAGCCGAAGCCGGTCACGGTGATCTCCTTCCTCACCTATGAGCAGACGACGGCGGTGGAGGAGGCCGAGACGCTCGGCTTGAAGGTCACCGTGAAGCATGTTTACAGCGACGCGCTTGCGGGCACCGTCGTTGAGCAGAGCATCGCGCAGGATACGGTCGTCACCACCGGCGCCGAGATCGTGCTCACCGTCAGCGACGGGCCCGATCCTTCCGTTTCCGGCACAGAGGGGATTCCCCCGGAGACGGCGTGAGAGGACGGATCAAAAAAGCCCTCAGCGGCTTTTACTACGTCGATACCGGCGAGGAGGTCGTGACCTGCCGCGCGCGCGGGCGCTTCCGTAAGGAGGGCGTTTCGCCGCTTGTCGGCGACCGCGTGGAGATCACGGTATCCGGCACGGAGGGCATGGTCGATGCCATCGGGCCGCGGCGCAATGTTTTTTCACGTCCGGCGGTCGCCAACATCGATCAGCTCGTGATCGTGGCGTCGAACGCCATCCCGCAGACCGATCCGTATCTCATCGACCGCATGACCGCTATCGCCGCGCTGAAGGGCTGCGAAGTCCTGATCTGCATCAACAAATCGGACCTTGACCATGCCGACGAGCTGTGCGCCATCTATGAAAAGGCGGGGCTTCCGTTTCTGCTCACAAGCGCCGAAACAGGGGATGGCATTGCCGAGCTGCGGGAGCGTATTTCCGGCAAGCTGTCTGCCTTTACAGGCAATTCCGGCGTTGGGAAATCGAGCCTGCTCAATGCGCTCGACCCACGCTTTTCCGTGCAGGTCGGCGAGGTCAGTCAGGCGCTCGGACGCGGACGCCACACCACGCGCCATGTGGAGCTATATACCCTCTCCGGCGGCGCGGAGATCATCGACACGCCCGGCTTTTCCTCCTTTGATACCGACGAGCTTGGGTTTGCGCTGAAGGAGCGGCTGCCGGAGACCTTTTTGGACTTCGCGCCCTATCTGGACGGCTGCCGCTTCGTCGGCTGCAGCCACACGAAGGAAAAGGGCTGCGCCGTTCTGGAGGCTGTGCGGGCAGGGAAGCTCTCCTCCTCGCGGCACGCGAGCTATCTGCGGCTCTACAACGAGCTCAAGGACCTGCGGGAGTGGAGCAGCAAATGAAGAAGCGAAAGCGGCGGGGCTCCCGCCGCTTTTTCCACGCCCGCGGGGCACGGGACAACGCCGCGCGGTATATACTGTAGCATCAGGCGTGACGGGAAGGAGGTGCGGCCATGTGGGGCAGGAACTGGTGCTGTCTGGGCATCTGCGCGCTGGCGCTGGGACTGGCGATCTTCATCGTTGCCATTTTTCCGGTGGGCTTTCTGATGTTTCTGGTCGCGTTGCTTCTCGTCGTCTGCGGCTGGGGCTGTATCCGGAGGAGGTGAGCGGATTTGAAGATCGTGGTGTGGAAGTCGCCCAAGGCCCTGTGCGGCGTGCTGCGGCTGCTGTTCGGGATCAAAGACGGGCAGGAATAAAGCGGTCCTTTGGCGCATAGAGTGAAGCAAAACCGTGCCAAAGGAGAGGACTGCCATGGAGCTTGAACTGTGCAAAGAGACGTATTCCTGTTATGAGGCTCTGCCGCCGCTTGTGGAGACACGCGAGCAGAGCACCGAGACCATCGTCCCCGATTACTGCCCCGACATCGCGCGCATCGTGGAGGGCAGCGGCTGCCTCTTCGTGCGCAGCCGCGAGATTGCGGACGGGCGTGTGAGCGTTTCCGGCTCGCTGCGCGTGACGCTTTTGTACATAGCCGACGGCAGCGGCGGGCTCAAGAGCTTTTCGTACACGCTTCCCGTCGAGGAGACGCTGGACGGACGGCTGCGCGAGGGCTGCACCGAGGCGAGCGTGAGCGGCTGCGTCAGCGCGCTGGAGGTCCGCGCGCTCAACCCGCGCAAGATCATGACGCGCGCCGCCGTCGAGCTGACCGTTACGCCTTACTGCGCCGCGCAGCTCACGGCCTGCGGCGATGTGACGCAGCGGGCGGAAAACGGCATTGAGACGCTGTGCGAGACGCAGGAGGTCTCGATCATCAAGGCGCTGCGCAGCAAGGACTTCGTGTTCTCCGACGACCTCGTGCTCTCGAGCAGTAAGGAGCCGGCGGCGGAGCTGCTGCGCGAGAGCGCGTCTGTCCGCACGACGGAGTGCCGCCTGATCGGCGGCAAGATCATCCTCAAAGGCGTTGTCTGCGTGGAGGTCCTCTATCTCTCGGAGAGCGGGACCATCTGCAGCGCCGCCGCGGAGCTGCCCTTTTCCCAAATCGTCGAGGGTGTCGAGGACGCGGACGAGAACACCTCTGCCGAGGCGATGCTGTGCCTGACCGGCGCGGAGCTGCGCATCGGCGGCGAGAGCGGCGACGCGCGCACCATCTCCGCAAAGCTCTTCCTGCACGCCTTTGTCGTGCTGCGCCAAAGGCTCTGCCTGCGCTGCATCACCGACCTTTACAGCACGAGCTGCGATCTCTCCGCGCAGATGCAGACGCTTGAGCTGTGCGGCGGAGTAGAGACCGTCACGCAGGAGCAGAACGTCCGCGAGCAGATCGAGACCGGCGTGGAGGTATCTGCGGTGCTGTGCGCCGAGGTCCATTTCGGCAGCGTCAGTCTGGTGCAGGAGGAGAGCACGGCAAACGTGCGCTGCACGGCGATCCTCCGTGTGCTCTATCTCGACGAGGGCGGCGCGCCGCTGATGGTCGAGCGCCGCACCGAGGTCGCCGCGCGCATTGCCGTCCCAGAGGGCTGTACCGCCGTCGTGCGATGTGTGACGGCCTGCGAGGTCAGCGCCGCCGCGACAGCGAACGGCATCGAGGTGCGCTTCCCGGCGCTCTTTACCCTCGAATGTACCCGCCGCTGCCGCTGCGCCTGCCTGTGCGCGCTCAAGGCGGAGCCGCAGCAGGAGAGCGGCGGCAGGCAGCCGACGCTCGTGCTGCGCGCCATGGGCGCGCAGGAGCGGCTCTGGGATCTCGCCAAGGCCTACCGCACGACGGTTGCCGAGATCCTCACCGCCAACGAGCTTTCCGCCGAGGCTGACGCGCCGGGCGGCGAGATGCTGCTCATTCCGTGCCGCCGCTGAATATTTCCCGGGAAAAGAGCCGTGAGGCTCTTTTTCTTTTTTGGCTTGTCATACCCCGCGCGGAGCGCTCATATAGTGAAGCAAGAACGGTGAGGATTCGGAGGAGATCGCTATGACCACAAATACCGGCATCTATCAGGACATCGCCACGCGCACGGCGGGCGACATCTATATCGGCGTCGTCGGCCCGGTGCGCGCCGGCAAATCGACCTTCATCAAGCGCTTCATGGAAACGCAGATCATCCCGAACATCGACAATGTCTATCGCCGCGAGCGCGCCAAGGATGAGCTGCCGCAGAGCGGCAGCGGCCGCACGGTGATGACCTCCGAGCCGAAGTTCGTGCCCGAGGAGGCCGTGGACATCGCGCTCGATGAGGGCGCGAGCTGCTCCGTGCGGCTCATCGACTGCGTGGGCTACATGGTCCCCGGCGCGGCGGGACAGCTCGACGGCGACAGTCCCCGCATGGTCACAACGCCGTGGGCCGACCATCCGGTCACGATGGCGGAGGCGGCGGAGCTGGGCACGACGCGCGTGATCCGCGAGCATTCGACCATCGGCATCGTCATTACGACCGACGGCAGCATCACGGACATTCCGCGCGAGGACTACCTCGAGGCTGAGGGCCGCGTCATCCGTGAGCTGCAGGAGATCGGCAAGCCTTTTCTCGTGCTGCTCAACGCTGTCGACCCGAAATCAAGCAGAGTTCAGGCGATGGCAAGTGATATTGCTTCACACTATGGCGTGTGCTGTCTGCCGGTCAACTGCCTGGAGCTGGACGACGCGGCGGTGGGGGATATCCTCAAGGCGATCCTCTACGAGTTCCCGCTGACCGAGTTGGAGCTTCATATCCCGGCATGGGTCCTGGCGCTGCCCGCCGACCATGCCATCAAGCTCGGCCTTTACCGCAGCATCCGCGAGGGCGCCAAGGGACTGCACCGCATCCGCGAGGTCGCGCCCGCGGTGGACGCCATGTGCGCCTACGAGGGCATCAGCGGCGCAAAGGTCAACGCCATCTCGCTCGGCAGCGGCACCGCCAGCGCAGAGCTTCAGCTTCCGCGGGCGCTGTTCTATCAGACGCTCAGCGAGCAGTCCGGCTTTGATGTGGCGGACGACGGCAATCTCATGCGTCTGCTCACGGAGCTTTCCGCCGTCAAGGCGGACTACGACAAGGTATCCTCCGCCATTCGGGACGCCCGCGAAACGGGCTACGGCGTGGTCGTGCCGACGGTCGACGAGCTCATTTTGGAGGAGCCGGAGATCATGAAGCAGGGCGGCCGCTACGGTGTGCGGCTCAAGGCCAGCGCGCCGAGCATCCACATGATCCGCGCGAACATCGAAACGACCGTTTCGCCCATCGTCGGCAACGAAAAGCAGAGCGAGGACATGGTCAATTATCTGCTGCAGGAGTTCGAGGGCGACACAGCGAAGATCTGGCAGTCGAATATCTTCGGGCGCAGCTTCCACGAGATCGTCAGCGAGGACCTGCAGGCCAAGCTCAAGCGGATGCCGGACGACGCGCGCGCAAAGCTCCGCCAGACGCTCGAGCGCATCATCAACGAGGGCAGCGGCGGCCTCATCTGCATCATTCTCTGAAAATTGCGAAGAGAGGGGAGATACCCCTCTCTTTCTTGCATTTTGTAACCAAAATGTTTCCACTTTGTAACTTGTGTTTCCGGCTGCTTCATGCTATACTGTTTACATAAAACGAAGAAAGAGAGAGGTACCATGAAAAGGAAGCTCGCCCTGCCCGTATTCTTGCTCGCTGCCGTATTGTGTGCCGTATGGTCCTTTATCGAAGCGAAGCAGCCGACGCCGGCATCGCTGCGGGAGCAGCTCATCAGCGCGCTGGATTCAGCCGATGCTGTTTACTTTGAACCCGACAGTCTTGAGAGCAATCAGCCCGAAGGCCCCGTCACCGATGCGAAGTATGTGGAGGAGATATGCGCCCTGCTCCGGCGGATCGAGCCGGCGGAGGGTGTCGCGTGGCCTGCCGGGGAGGAACAGTATCTTTTTTCCAAGGCGTCCTTTGTGCTGCTTTCCGGCCATGGCAGCGAGGAACTGACGACGGCGGACGACACGGCAGAAACGCCGCGCTGCTATATCCTGAACGACCGCGGCAATGACCGTACCCTGCTTTTTGTGCATAACGGAAGCCGAAGCTATGAAAATAAGGATTTCCGGCTCATCGGCGCGCTGCCGTTCACCGGCCTTGACTATACCATCGCGATGGATCAGAAATTGCAGAGCCGCACCGGCTCCGAGCTCCTTACGCTGACTGAGAAGGTCGGCGGTCAGACCGTCACGCTGAGGGTCTACGAGTTGGATGAGGATGGCTATGCGCGCTACGCGCTCTTTGGCGCGGACGGTACGGAGATCGACATACCGTTCGGTGTGGATCGCCGCACTTTGATCGGGGAGGACAAGGCCGCCAAAAAAGTCTCCCTGACCGCGCGGGACGATGTGCTCGGCTTTCCGGGCTTCGAGCTTGAAACGATCCAAGGCGGGCGCATGACAGTTCGTTACTTCTATGCGCTGACGGAGCAGGGCTTCTTCGTCTATGCGGGAGAAGCCTTTGGCCATGGCTTTGATGATACAGAGTGGGGCGACGGCGTGTGGCCGCTCGACCTTACGGGCGACGGGCGCAGCGAGCTGGTCACGCGCAGCACCTTTGGCACCGGCGTACCGCGCGTTTTTGTCTACCGCTGGAACGCAGCGGAGGGAATCTCGCAGCACAGCGGCATTGTCTGGGAGAAAGCGGACGCGGAGCTTGCGAAGCTGAGCGCGCCGCTTGGCTCGGTCGCGCGGGCGGAGACCTATCACGCGGAGGATAACACCGTCACGCTGACGCTCCACACGGAAAGCGGCACAAGAGAGGTCACGCTGCCGCTCACCACAGACATTTTGGGTGAGTGGCTTGCAAACGACTGACGGAAACGATATAAAAAGGAACCGCTTTCGATAAGCGGTTCCTTTTGTTCTTTGTTGCACGAGGCGGTCTTACTTTGCCAGAACCTTCTTGAGCCTGGCGAAGCGGGGGAGGGAATCCTCCTTCGGCAGCTTTGGCTCGCCCTGAATGAGTGGCAGGGCATAGTCGATGAAATCGTGCGTCACGCCGTTGCCTTCGGCGTTGATCCACTCCTGCGGGACCTTCTTCTCGGCGTTTGCCACCTCGGTGAGCGGCAGGAGCTTGGTCTTGCAGGCATAGCGGCCGTTGACCGTGCCGCGCTCGAAGGCGACCATCTTGTCGGTGATGCCCGCGACGGCGTTCTCCACCGCGGCGCGTCCGGCCATGACGGCCTCCTCAATGTCGGTCTCGCTGGCGAGGTGCGCGCCGCAGCGCTGGAGCAGGGAAAGCTCGATGCCGCGCACCTTCGCGCCGGTCTTCTGCTTCACAACGTCGGCAAGACGCGCGGCAAGGCCGCCGAGCTGCGCGTGGCCGAAGCCGTCGGTCGCGCTGGTCTTGGCCTCGGAAACAAAGCTGCCGTCGGCATAGTGGATGCCCTCGGAGACCGCGACCATGCAGTTGCCCTTTTCCTTGTAGACGCGCTCGACGTCGGCAAGGAATTTATCCATATCGAAGTCACGCTCGGGCAGGTAGATGAGGTCGGGGCCCGCGCCGTATTCGGTGGCGAGCGCGGCGGCAGCGGTCAGCCAGCCGGCGTGACGGCCCATGATCTCGATGATGCAGATCATACCGGTGTCGTACACGCGCGCGTCCTGATAGACCTCCATGCAGCTCGTGGCGATATACTTCGCGGCGCTGGCGTAGCCGGGGCAGTGGTCGGTGCCGAAGAGATCGTTGTCGATGGTCTTGGGAACGCCCATCACGCGGCACTCATAGCCGACCTTCTGCATATACTTGGAGATCTTGTTGCAGGTGTCCATCGAGTCGTTGCCGCCGTTGTAGAAGAAATAGCGGACATCATGCTTCTTGAACACCTCGAGAATACGCTTATAATCGGTGTCGTCCACATCGGGATCGGCGATCTTGTAGCGGCAGGAGCCGAGCGCGGAGGAGGGGGTGTACTTCAGCAGCTCCAGCTCGCGCGCGTCCTCCTTGCTCATGTCGAACAGGCGGTCGGCAAGCACGCCCTTGATGCCGTGCTCCGCGCCGTAGACGGCGGTGATGCAGTCGGAGTCAAGCGCCGTGCGGATCACGCCGTAGGCGCTGGCGTTGATGACAGAGGTCGGGCCGCCGGACTGACCGATGATGCAGGCGCCTTTCAATTCACTCATATCGTTTCTCCTTTGACGGTTTAAGCCTTACCGGCGCAGCCGAGCACGTCGACGAGCTTATGACGGACGAGCTCCTTGATGTTGGCGCGGGCGGGCTTGAGATACTCGCGGGGGTCGAACTTGTCGGGGTGCTCATCCATGAACTGACGGATGGTGCCGGTCATGGCGAGACGCAGGTCGGAGTCGATGTTGATCTTGCAGACCGAGAGCTTCGCAGCCTCGCGCAGCTGCTCCTCGGGCACGCCGATGGCGTTGGGCATCTTGCCGCCGTGGTCGTTGATCATCTTCACATACTCCTGCGGGACGGAGGAGGAGCCGTGCAGCACGATGGGGAAGCCGGGCAGACGCTTGGAGACTTCCTTCAGAACGTCGAAGCGCAGCGGGGGCGGAACAAGAATGCCGTCGGCGTTGCGGGTACACTGCTCGGGCTTGAACTTGTAAGCGCCGTGGCTGGTGCCGATGGCGATGGCGAGAGAGTCGCAGCCGGTCTTGGAGACGAACTCCTCGACCTCCTCGGGATGGGTGTAGGACGCCTCGTGCGCCGCGACCTTGACCTCGTCCTCGATGCCGGCGAGGGTGCCGAGCTCGGCCTCGACGACCACGCCGTGGTCATGCGCGTACTCAACGACCTTCTTGGTGATCTCAATGTTCTCGGCAAAGGGCTTGGAGGAGGCGTCGATCATAACGGAGGTGAAGCCGCCGTCGATGCAGCTCTTGCAGGTCTCAAAGTCCGGGCCGTGATCGAGGTGCAGCACGATGGGGATGTCAGGGCAGCACTCCACGGCGGCCTCGACGAGCTTGACGAGGTAGGTATGGTTCGCGTAGGCGCGGGCGCCCTTGGAAACCTGAAGAATAACGGGAGCGTGTTCCTCCTGGCAGGCCTCGGTGATGCCCTGCACGATCTCCATGTTGTTGACGTTGAACGCGCCGATGGCGTAGCCGCCGTCATACGCCTTCTTGAACATTTCGGTAGAGGTAACGAGTGGCATGATATCGTCTCCTTTTGTAAAGTTATTTCAAACGATTGGTACATTTGGTACTACCTGTATTGTAGCACAGAAAACGGAAAATACAAGAGAAAAGTGAAAAATATTTCCTTAAAAAAGAGAGACAAAGTGAATGCTTTGTCTCTCTTTCTCTCGTCAGATGTTGGCCTTGATCGTTGCGGCGATCTGATCGGCGGTCAGACCGTACTCGCGCAGCACGTCGGCTGCCTTGCCGGACTGGCCGAACTGGTCGTTCACGCCGATTTTATGGAATTTGCAGTTGACCTTGCCCATGAGGACGTCGGCCACCGCGTCGCCTAAGCCGCCGATGACACTGTGCTCCTCAACGGTGATGACCTTGCCGCACTTCTCCGCCCACGCAGTCACACATTCGGCGTCGATGGGCTTGATGGTGTGGACGTTGATGACGGCGGCGTCAATGCCGTCCTTGGCGAGCTCGTCGGCGGCCAGGAGGGATTCATTGACCATCAGGCCCGCCGCGAAGATCGCGACATCCTTGCCTTCGCGCAGGACATTGGCCTTGCCGAGAACAAAGGGCTTGACCATGTCGCCCTCAAAAACAGGCGTGGCGAGACGGGCGAGGCGCATATACACGGGGCCGTCGAAATCGGCGATCGCCATGGTCGCGGCCTTCGCCTCGTTCGCATCGGCGGGGCAGAGAACCGTCATGCCGGGAATCACGCGCATGAGCGCAAGGTCCTCGATGCACTGATGGCTGCCGCCGTCCTCGCCGACGCTCACACCGGCGTGGGTGGCGCAGATCTTGACGTTGAAGTGCGGATAGGCAACGGAGTTGCGGATCTGCTCGTAGGCCCGGCCGGCCGCGAACATCGCGAAGGTGGAGCAGAAGGGAACGAGACCCATCGTGCTCATGCCGGCGGCGGCGTCGACCATGTTGGCCTCGGCAATGCCGAAGTTGTAGAATTTCTCGGGGTGCGCCTTGGCGACCTTGCAGGTCTGGGTCGCGTTGGCAAGGTCGGCGTCGAGCACGACGACCTTATCGTTCTTTTCCACCAGCTCGATCAGCGCTTCGCCGTAAGCCTGGCGGGTCGCAATTTTATCAGCCATGTTCGTTAACCCTCCAATTCCTTCAAAGCCTGATCGCGCTGCTCGGCGTTGGGCGCCTTGCCGTGCCAGCCGACCTGATTTTCCATGAACGAAACGCCCTTGCCCTTGACCGTGTGGGCGAGGATCGCCTTGGGCTTGCCGGGCATCGTCGGCTTCGAGAGCGCGGCTTCCACCGCGTCGAGATCGTTGCCGTCCGGCAGCTCCACAAGGTCAAAGCCGAAGGCGCGCAGCTTTGCGCCGAGGTCGCCGAGGCTCATGACCTGATCGTTCGAGCCGTCGATCTGCAGACCGTTGTTGTCGATGATGACGGTGAGGTTGTCCAGCTTATAGTGGGCGGCGGCCATGTAAGCCTCCCAGATCTGCCCCTCCTGGCTCTCGCCGTCGCCGACGAGGGCAAAGACCTTCGTATCCTTGCCGAGGTGCTTGGCGCCGAGCGCCATGCCGACGGCGATGGACACGCCCTGACCGAGCGAGCCGGTGGAGGCGTCCACGCCCGGGACCTTTTTGGCGTCGGGGTGGCCCTGCAGGATGGAGTGGAGCTGACGGAAGTTCGCGTACTCGTCGCGGGAGATGAAGCCCTTGGCGGCAAGCACCGCATAATAGCACGGCGCCGCGTGGCCCTTGGAGAGCACAAAGCGGTCGCGGTCGGGATCGTGCGGATTGCTGGGATCGACGCGCATGTGGTTGAAGAAAACGCTGGTCATCAGCTCGACGGCCGAAAGGGAGCCGCCGGGATGGCCGCTGCCGGCATTGGCCGTCATCGTGATGATGTCGCGGCGCACCTGACGGCAGACCTTGGAAAGCTCTTGCGTGTTCATGGAAGACCTCCTTGCAAAATTTCATTCGCTCAATTTGACAGTATACCGAAATATGGACGCAAAGTCAATTCATTCCTACGACATATTGTGGCCGATTTCCGCCTTTTTGCATACATTGGGAGAGGGGAGGGGAGAGGCCATGCTCGTTTTACTGCCATACGACCGCGCCGCGGCGGTGCGCTATGCGCATCTTTGGGCCTACGGGCGCAATCCGCGCTATTACGACTACGAAGGCATCGGCGGCGACTGCACGAATTTTGCGTCCCAATGCATCTATGCCGGTGCGGGTGTGATGAACTACACGCCGACCTTTGGCTGGTACTACATCAATGCCAACGACAAAGCACCCGCGTGGACGGGCGTGGAGTATCTCTACAATTTTCTCACGCGCCGCACGCCGTCCGCCGGCCCGTTCGCAGGGGAAGTCCCGCCGGAGCGCATCCGGCCGGGCGATATCGTGCAGCTCTCGTTCGACGGCGCCGGCTGGCAGCATTCGCCGGTCGTCGTGGCGGCGGACCGTCCGCGCAGCTATGCGGACATCCTCGTCACCGCGCACAGCTTCGACGCCGATGACCGCCCGCTGTCCACCTATGAATTTGTCCGTGCGCGCTTCCTGCACATCGGCGGCGTGTACCGGCAGGGATGATTGAAAGAGACGGAGCATTCCGTCTCTTTCTCATTTTTCTGTTTCATTTTTCTTCGGCGGCTTCACGCGTGACAAGGGATTTGCCTTTGCAGCAACGCGCAGCGCCTCGTTGTCGATATGCGTGTAGATCTCCGTCGTGTTGAGGTGCTCGTGGCCCAGAACCTCCTGCACGGCCTTGACGTCCACGCCGTTTTGCAGCATCAGCGTCGCCGCTGTGTGGCGCAGCTTGTGCGCGGAATACTGCGTCGAGTCGAGCCCGGCCTCGCTCAAGTGCTTTTTCACCAGCGCGTGGACCGTCGAGCGGCTGACGCGCTCGTTGCGTGAGGAGAGGAAGAGGGCGTTCTGATCGCGCCCGACAATGGGGCGGCGCACGGCGAGATAGCCGTTGAGCGCTTCCTTGCACGCGTCGTTGAGGTAGACGATGCGCACCTTGTTTCCTTTACCGAGCACGCGCAGCGCGTCGTCCTGAATGTCCGTGGTGTTGAGAGCGCAAAGCTCGGAAATACGCAGGCCGCAGTTCAGAAAGAGCGTCAGGATGCAGTAATCCCGCTCGCGGTTCTGTCCGTCCACCGAGGACAGAAGCTGCACGCTTTCCTCCAAGGTGAGATATTTCGGCAGCGTTTTCTTGAGCTTCGGCGAATCGAGGTCCTTGACCGGATTTTCCTTGATCAGGTGGACTTTGTTGGTCAAATACTTGTAAAAAGAGCGGATCGTTGCAATTTTACGCGCTCTGGAGGCAGCATTGAGACCATAGCCGGAGGCGTCGCTCTTCTGATGCAGTACGCGCTCGCGGCTCAGATAGGTCATATAGCCGTAGATGTCTGTGAGCGTGACGGAGGACACGAAATCGAGGTCGATGTCCAGAATGGATATTTCATTCAGCTCCAGACCGCGCAGCGATGGGTCGCGCGTCTGCTTGAGATAACGGAAAAAGTTCCGCAGATCGAGAAAGTATTCGTCCACGGTTTTTCGGGAGTGCGCCTTGATCGTTTCGTGGTAGGAAAGAAAGTCGCGCAGGATCGGCGGCGCTTCGGTACGGTAATCGTTCATGAGCTTTCACAAAAACAGCTGTCGTTCAAAGCGGGGGAGCCTGATCTACCTAAAGATATAATTGAACAAAATAAAAATTTTGTTCAAAAGAGGGTAGCCCTAAAACGGTTTTTGGCTGTTTTTGCGTTTCTCCTTTCCGTAAGGATTAACTGCTTAAAGGCATTGAGTATACTGAAGATTCAAAAAACGGTTTAATCCGTCGCTCCTTCGCGCAAACTATTTCCGTGAAAACTTTTCATTGGAAAGGGTCTGATCGAATGAGCGAGCTTTTCTGTCATGCCAACTGCGTATTCCAGTCCGGCGGACGCTGCGGCTTCAAGTATTCCACAGCCTGCGGGATGCCGTCGTGCCGCAGCAACGCCTGCGTACACTATATCCCGCGCTCTGCGGTCAGCGGCGTTACGACCTCGCCAGCACACGCAGCGCTTCACCGACATTCTGCACCTCCGTCAGCTTCAGGCCGTCCGGACGTCCAAGACGGTTCCCATGCTGCTTTGGAATGATGCACTCCGTGAAGCCGAGCCGCCGCACCTCGCTGAGCCGTTGCGACAGATTGTTCACGTTCCTTAACTCGCCAGTCAGACCGACCTCGCCGATGGCGGCGACCTGTGCGCCGATGGGCTTGTCGAGATAGCTCGACGCCAGCGCCAGAATGGCCGCGAGATCGGCGGCAGGCTCGTCCAGCGTCAGACCGCCGATGATGTTCAGATACGCGTCACACTGCGACACCTTGAGCTGCCCGCGCTTTTCCAGCACCGCCAGCAGCATCGCCGCGCGGTTGTAGTCAAAGCCGTTGCTCGTGCGCCGCGGCGTCGGGTACGATGAGCTTGCCAGCAGCGCCTGGATCTCCGCGAGCACGGGCCGCGCGCCCTCCATCACACAGGTCACGCAGGTCCCCGGCGCGTCGGCAGGACGGCCGGAGAGCAGCATTTCCGAGGGATTTTCGACCTCAATGAGACCATCGTTTTCCATCTCGAAGACGCCGATCTCATTCGTCGCGCCGAAGCGGTTCTTCGCCGCGCGGAGGATGCGGTAGGTCATGTGCTGGTCGCCCTCAAAATAGAGCACGCAGTCCACCATGTGCTCGAGCACCTTGGGGCCGGCAATGGAGCCCTCCTTGTTGACGTGGCCGATCACAAACACCGTGATGCCCTGCCCCTTGGCGAGCTGCATGAGCGTCATCGTGCAGTCCTTGACCTGACTGACGCTGCCGGCGGGCGAATCCAGCTCCTCGTTGTAGAGCGTCTGGATGGAGTCCACGATCAGAATGTCCGGCGCTTCCTCGCTGACACATTCGAGCACGTCGCCGAGACAGGTCTCCGAGAGCACATAAAGGTTCCCGCTCGCGACCTTGAGCCGCTCGGCGCGCATCTTGAGCTGGTGCGGCGATTCCTCGCCGGATACATACAGGACCTTGGCAAAGCGGCAGAGCTGACTGCAGATCTGCAGCATCAGCGTCGATTTGCCGATGCCCGGCGCGCCGCCGACGAGCACCAGCGAGCCCTTGACGGCTCCCCCGCCGAGCACACGGTCCAGCTCGCCCATACCGGTCGAAAAGCGCAGCTCCTGCTCGGCCTGCAGCTCGGCGATCGGATGCGCCTTGCTGCGCGTGAGCGCCTTGGTGCGCCCCTTCCCTGCCGCCGACGCCTTCGGCGTGGCCTGCTCCAAGATGGAATTCCATGCGCCGCAGGCAGGGCAGCGCCCCGCCCACTTTGCGGTCTCGTTGCCGCACTCGGTGCAGTAAAATACGGTTTTTGCCTTCATGGGGTCTCCCCTTTTCTGTTTCTTATGCTGCCGCTTGCCCACCGGCGAGTCCCGCGAGAAAGCCGGCGGCGACGGTCACAGCCAACTTGCGCTGATAGTCCGTCTCGCAGAGCCTTGCGGCCTCCTCCGCGTTGGAGAGAAAGCCGCACTCGACCAGCACCGCGGGACAGCTGATGTTTTTCATCAGATAAACGCTTTTGTCAATGACCTTCCGGCTTTTCTCGTTTCCCGGGTTCACCGCCGCGTTGAGCGCGACCTGTACGCTCTCGGCGAGCGCCTCGCTGCCCTCCGTGCGGGCGTGGAACGCCTGCGCGCCGTGGACGCGCCGCGAGGCCGGAAGGCTGTTCTGGTGGATGCTCAAAAGCACGGCGTTCGGCGTTTCATTCACCAGCGCAACACGGTTTTTAAGGTCGGAGGCCTTCTTCTCCCGCAGTGTTCTCGCGCCGTCGGAATAGATGGCGGCATCCTCCGTGCGGGTCATCCTTGTCTCACAGCCAAGAAAGCGCAGCAGCGCGTCAAGATCCTGCGCGATGGCAAGGTTGATGCCGCTTTCCACCGTGCCGTCCGCCGCGACGGCGCCGCCGTCCTCCCCGCCGTGTCCCGCGTCAATGACGATCACCGACCGCTCCGGCACGCCAGATGGGCGAAAGACAGGCAGCGCACCTCGCACGAATGTTCCACACAGCAGGAGCACACCGAAAAGGAGCAGCGCTGCGAGCACCAAAATTTTTTTACGCAGAAGAACGATCAATTTCCTCACCCCGTGCAACGCTATGCGCGGGGACTTTTTTCTATTCTTCCATGGACATATTGTAGCAGACATCGGGCGGAAAGAAAAGCCCTGTTTCCTCTTTTTTGCCGCGGCGTATACTGGTATGAGCGCAATGCTCAATGCCAAGAAGGAGGAGACCCATTTGGAAAAGAACGATACGGCGGTGAAGATCTGCGGCACGACGGAGGGCCGTCTGCCGGGCAGCTGTGCGCCGCTGGCCTTTCCCTATGTTCCCGTGCAGTGCGACAACCCCGCACGCTATTCCCAGCAGGACGCCCTGCAGGCCGGCACGCTGTTCCCCGGCTTGAATCTGCCCTTCCACGCCGACATGGAGACCCGCTTCCCCGCCGCCAACACGGCGCTCAGCGAGCTGATGGCGCTTGACTTCGCCATCGACGAGCTGGGATTGTACCTCACCACGCACCGCGACGATCAGGAGGTGCTGGCGCTCTACTGGTCGTATATCAAGCTCGCGCGCGAGGGACGGGAGAAGTATCAGGAGAAGTACGGCCCGCTGCTTCAGACCGACCTGACGCCGGGCAGCTATAAGTGGCTCGATAATCCGTGGCCGTGGGATCTGGGAGGGAACGACTGATGTTTGTTTATGAAAAGAAATTGCAGTATCCGGTGAAGATTGCCAACCCCAACCCGAAGCTCGCCGCGGCGATCATCAGCCAGTACGGCGGCCCGGACGGCGAGCTCGGCGCTTCGCTGCGGTATCTGAGCCAGCGCTACTCAATGCCCTACCCCGAGCTCAAGGGCCTGCTGACCGATATCGGTACAGAGGAAGCGTCATGGCCCCCTATTTTTGCCCGGTATTTTTCCAGTCCGTCCAGTACATAGACCCACTTGGCGGGCAGCAGATTGAGCGCCACCTCTACCCTGCCGTCCCGGTACACGGTCATCTGTTGGAGGAGGTGCCCGTAAAAGTCGTCGTCCGCCGTGCGCCCGCTGACGATTCCCGTGATGGCGGTGCGGATGTCCGGCTTTAGGGTCTGTGTGTCGGTGTTCAGCGTCTGCCGCTGTTTGATCGCGGCGATTTTCTCCTGCACCCGGTTCATTTCACTTTCACAACGGGCTTTGGCGCGCTGATAGTCAGCCTTGGTGATGCTCTCGT
>UMHI01077532.1_pt1 | contig 110014 bp, 105 predicted proteins | sample 1965481 | NCBI WGS metagenome assembly UMHI01 (sample SAMEA4836093, study PRJEB28245) | human gut metagenome | biome: gut microbiome; material: fecal sample | place: Denmark | collected 2008 | reverse complement strand
CGACCAAACTTTTATAATTGCTTGATAAAGCAATCAGCCAAACCATAATTTATAAATAGAACCTAAAAAAATCCCCCGTGGGAAACCACGGGGGAGAAGTAACGAAATAATTTATCTATTAAACTGTCTCGCTGTTGTTGCCATAATAAGCATTGAGATACATCTGCTTGATTTCCTTGAAGAGTGGGTATCTTGGGTTAGCGCCTGTGCACTGATCGTCGAATGCCTGCTCTGTCATATCGTCAAGTCTTGCAAGGAAGTCAGCTTCATCGATACCGTACTCCTTGATTGAGTTCTTAATACCAACTCTTGCCTTAAGGTCATTGACAGCCTTAATGAGGTTCTCAACGCTTTCAGCATCGTCCTTACCGCCAAGACCGAGGAATCTTGCTACTTCAGCGTAACGAGCCTGTGTCTTTGGATGATCATACTGTGGGAATGTACCCATCTTAGCAGGAGTTTCTACAGAGTTGAAACGGATAACCTGCTCAAGCATAAGCGCATTAGCAATACCGTGTGGAATGTGGTGGAAAGCACCGAGCTTATGAGCCATTGAGTGACATACACCGAGGAATGCGTTAGCAAATGCCATACCTGCCATTGTAGCACCGTGAGCAACCTTCTCACGAGCAACAGGCTCATTCATACCGTTGTCATAGCAAGCCGGGAGATACTTGAAGATAACTTCAAGAGCTCTAAGTGCAAGACCGTCTGTAAAGTCAGTAGCCATCATTGATGCATAAGCCTCAAGTGCGTGGCTGACAGCATCGATACCTGATGCAGCTGTAAGACCCTTAGGACCGCTCATCATATTGTTAGCATCTACGATAGCCATATTTGGCATAAGCTCGTAGTCAGCGAGTGGGTACTTAACGCCTGTTTCCTGATCTGTGATAACTGCGAATGGTGTTACCTCAGAACCTGTACCTGAAGATGTTGGAACAGCGATGAAGTAAGCCTTTTCACCCATCTTAGGGAATGTGTAAACTCTCTTACGAATATCGCAGAAACGCATAGCCATATCCTGGAAGTCTGCTTCCGGATGCTCATAGAGAACCCACATAATCTTACCGGCATCCATTGCTGAACCGCCGCCGAGTGCGATGATTACATCAGGCTCAAACTTACGCATAGCCTCTGCACCCTTCTGAGCAGAGATAAGTGACGGATCAGGCTCAACATCAGCAAATGTTGTGTAAACAATGCCCATCTCATCAAGTTTATCTGTGATTGGCTTTGTATAACCATTCTTGTAAAGGAATGAGTCAGTTACGATAAATGCTCTCTTCTTACCCATAACATCCTTGAGTTCCTGAAGAGCAACAGGCATACAGCCTCTCTTAATATAAACCTTCTGTGGTGCTCTGAACCAAAGCATATTTTCTCTCCTCTCGGCTACTGTCTTAATGTTGATAAGGTGCTTGATACCTACGTTCTCTGAAACTGAGTTACCGCCCCATGAGCCGCAGCCGAGTGTAAGAGATGGTCTAAGCTTAAAGTTGTAGAGGTCACCGATACCACCCTGTGAAGATGGTGTGTTTACGAGAATACGGCAAGTCTTCATACGGCCTGCAAACTCGTCAATCTTAGCTCTATCGTTAACAGCATCAACATAGAGGGAAGATGTATGACCGTAACCGCCGTCAGCAATAAGCTGTTCAGCCTTAGCAAGTGCATCTTCAAAGTCCTCTGCCTTGTACATAGCAAGTACAGGAGAAAGCTTCTCGTGTGCAAACTCTTCGCTGATGTCAACGCTTTCAACTTCACCGATAAGAATCTTTGTTTCTTCAGGAACTGTTACACCTGCAAGAGCAGCAATTGTAACAGGCTTCTGACCAACGATCTTAGCGTTAAGTGCGCCGTTGATGATGATAGTCTTTCTTACCTTCTCTGTCTCTTCATCGTTAAGGAAATAGCAACCACGAGCCTTAAATTCCTTTTTAACCTTTGAATAAATCTTCTTTTCAACGATAACTGACTGCTCTGAAGCACAAATCATACCGTTATCGAATGTCTTTGAGTGAATAATTGAGTTTACAGCAAGGAGAATATCTGCTGATTCGTCAATAATTGCAGGAGTGTTACCTGCACCAACGCCGAGAGCAGGCTTACCTGATGAGTAAGCAGCCTTAACCATGCCAGGACCACCTGTAGCAAGGATGCAATCAGCTTCCTGCATAAGCATATTTGTAAGCTCAAGGCTTGGAATGTCAATCCAGCTGATAATGCCCTCTGGAGCACCTGCAGCTACAGCAGCCTCAAGAACAACCTTAGCAGCCTCAATTGTGCTCTTCTTAGCACGTGGGTGTGGGCTGATGATGATACCGTTTCTTGTCTTTAAGCAGATAAGTGTCTTAAAGATAGCTGTTGATGTTGGGTTTGTTGTTGGAATAACTGCAGCGATAACACCGATTGGCTCTGCAATCTTCTTAATACCGAAAGATTTGTCCTCTTCGATTACGCCACATGTCTGAACATTTTTATAAGCATTGTAAATGTACTCAGAAGCGAAGTGGTTTTTGATAACCTTATCTTCAGCTACGCCCATGCCTGTTTCTTCAACAGCCATTTTAGCGAGTGGGATTCTCATCTTGTTAGCTGCGGATGCTGCTGCAAGGAAAATCTTGTCAACCTGTTCCTGTGTGTAGGTTGCGAAAATCTTCTGAGCTTCTTTAACTTTTGCTAAAGCTGCCTCAAAAGTCTCTGCGTTTTCTACGATCGGATACTCTTTTGTGCTCATTAAATCTACCTCTTATCTAGCATTTTGTATTTTATTCAGCAAAAAGCTGAAAATGGATGACTTATTCTTCAACAGCTTTAAATTCAAGCTTGTTGGTTTTTCCGTTGGTTTTTACATAGTTTTCTGCGTAAGAACCCTTTGGAGCATTTATTGTAACAGTGTTTGCGTTATCACAAACGCTGTATTCAGACATTTTAGTTACATTGGCAGGAATGTCGATTTCTGTAATGGCAGGGCACTGATAAAAAACATATTCTCTGATTTCTTCAAGACTGCCTGATTCGATAGTTACTTTTTTAACTCCCGAACCTTGGAAAGTGAAAAGACCAAGGTCTGTTACCGAACCCGGAACTGTAACTTCTTCAAGTGAAGTACAGAGGAAAAATACATTATTGCCTAATGTTTTAAGATTTTTGGAAAGTGTAACCGACTTAAGATTTGTACATGACTGGAAAGCATGACCCTCAATCTCAGTTACCGTATCGGGAATTGTTATACTCTCAATGTCCTTTTCGCTGAAAGCGTTAGGACCTATTGATGTTACTTTATAGTTGTTATAGGTATCCGGAATAACAATATTTTTTTCGTTACCTGTGTACTCTGTTACCATAAGCTCATTGCTGTTTACAATGTAATAACCAAAGCCGTTGTCTGTAAGGTCAGGCTTTGTAGCTTCAATGGTATAGCCGGGTTCGTTTTTATTCGAACAGCCACAGCCTGCAAGGCTGAACACCATTGTCGCACACATTGCACCTGCAATAAGTGCGCATAATATTTTTTTCATAATTTGAAGGATCCTTTCAAACTTATACTGGCACTGATTTTCAAATTTTCAGTAATACCATTTTAACATCTTTGTTAAATATTTGTCAATGTTTTTTTCGCTTTTTTTTTCGCTTTTTGTTACTTTTATCGCATTACATAATAAATTAGTATTGAGGTATGCTGTATTCTTACATATTCGACAAAATAATAAGAAATTATTTCTAATTGCAAATTAAGAATAAAGGCTTAAATACTTGAATGTCTTTAAAATGGTAATTTAAAATACCATAAAAAAACAACTAATTTTCTAAAATTTTAAAATAAATTATATATAGATAAAAAATACATAAATATTATAGATAAATACTAAAAAATGTAAATAATGACAAAACTGTTGCTACTGTTAAGATATTAACAATACCGTCTTGAAATTTAAAGCAAAAGTGCTAAAATATATGGTGGAAAATTTTTAATATTTCCTATATTAATATGTATAGGGAGAAGGGGCGCACTATGGATTTAATGCTTATTCTAAGAAATCTTGCCATAATCCTTGTTGCTGCTAAGCTTTGCGGACTTCTTGCCCGTAAGCTCAAAGCACCGCAGGTTGTTGGCGAAATCATTGCCGGCCTTATTATCGGACCTTCACTGCTTAACCTTGTAGTTAAGGACGATTTTATTTCAGGTATGGCAGAAATCGGCGTAATTTTACTTATGTTCTCGGCAGGTTTGGGAACAGACCTTAAGGAACTTGTAAAAACAGGACCTGTTGCATTGTTGATTGCTTTGTCAGGTGTTGCTGTTCCTCTTGTAGGCGGTATGCTTGTTTATATGGGCTTTGGATTCGGTACTCCGGATACACGGCTTTACGAAGGCATATTTATGGGTACTGTTCTTGCGGCAACATCGGTTAGTATTACCGTACAGGCTCTTAAGGAAATGGGACATCTGAAAGGAAAGGTCGGCACAACGATACTTTCTGCTGCGATACTTGACGATATTATAGGTATTATTCTTCTTACCGTAGTTATCGGCTTCAAGAGCCCTGATGTTTCACCTGTTGATGTTTGTATCAAGACAATTCTTTTCTTTGTACTTGCAATTGTACTTGGTTTTGCACTTTACTTCCTCTTTAAATGGATCAGCAAGCACTGGCCTCATTCAAGAAGAATTCCGATTTTCGGACTTGTTCTTTGTTTTGCGGCAGCTTATTGTTCGGAAGAATTCTTTGGTATTGCCGATATTACAGGTGCTTATGTAGCAGGTATTATTCTTTGTAACATCAATGATGCTGGTTATATTGAAAGAAAAATGGACATCAGTTCATATATGATCTTCGGACCTATTTTCTTTGCAAGCATCGGTTTACAGACAAGTTTTGATAACTTTAATATGCAGATATTATGGTTCTCAATCGCACTTGTTGCTGTAGCTCTTGTAACCAAAATTATCGGTTGCGGCGGTATGGCAAAAATTTGTAAGTTCAATATGACGGATTCGCTTAAAATCGGTGTAGGTATGATGAACCGCGGTGAGGTTGCTCTTATTGTTGCACAAAAGGGACTTGACGCAGGTCTTATGGACGCTAAGTTCTTTACAGCTGTAATCATTCTCATTATTGTTTCTTCAATTCTTACTCCTATCCTTTTGAAGGTTCTCTATGCAAAGTGGCCTGACAAAAAAGACAGTGTAATTGAAAACGAAAGGAAACTTGCTCAGGAAGGTGTAGGTGCTACTTACAATATTTCTGACAATGATTTCAAACATGATGAAAAATAATTTAATTATTACAAATTCAGCCGTACTCGTCAGAGTGCGGCTTATTTGTTGCCTCGTGTTTAATAAATAATTATATTTACAATTATTTCAAAATGTTACAAAAATTTACTTGATTTGTAATCTAAATGTGAATTAAAATTCTGATATTGAATTATAATAGCGTTTTTATTGTGCTTTTTAACAAAAAAGGAGAGGAATGCTAAACAAGGGGTTGATTTTTTATGACTTATCTGCTATAATTATTACAGTTTTGTTAATAAGTGTAATTTTGATGTAACTAATCATCTGTAATTGCGCTTAAAACAATTGGAGGTAATTACAATGCAGCGAAGTAAGAAAATTGCTTCTGTGCTGTTGAGTGTGACAATGCTTTCGGGTGCTTGTGCGGCCGCAGGCAGTACTACAGCTCATGCATCAGGCACAGGTGCAGGTCTTGCAGAGTGGGCGCTCAATGCATATTACAGCGGTTGGAGCTATGTTTACGGCGGAGCTACTCCGGGTACCGTAGATTGTTCCGGTCTTATTTATTCCTATTGCGGAGGCAACGCAAGAGGCGGAGATTCACAGCTGTATGCATCAAGCGCAAGTGGATATGTCAGCAACGGTATTCCACGAATACACGGACTCGGTCTTCATATGGATGGTCATGTCGGTGTATATATCGGCGACGGTATGGCAGTTGACGCAAGAAACGATGACGAAGATGTATGCTATGACACCGTAGATTATATGGGGTGGACACAGTGGTACAAGGTAGGCGCTATTGACTACATAGAAAACGGTTGGGAAGAGTTCAACGGTGATTATTATTACTATGAAAACGGCGAATACATTGTAGATACATCAAGAACAATTGACGGCACTACATATTACTTTGATTCAAAGGGCAGATCAAGCAATACTCCATCAGATCCGTCTTCTTCAAATTCTTCCGACAATTCTTCTTCAAGTTCAGACAACAACTCTTCAAACAACACGGTTGACGATTCTTCAACTGACAGCGACAACAGCAGTTCGACTGAAGAGGTAAAAGAAGAAACACCTACAGAGCCTGTTCTTTACAGAAACGGCGATGAGGGTGACGAAGTAACGAAGATTCAGGAAAGACTTAAGGAGCTTGGCTACTATGATGGCGAAGTAAACGGTAAGTTTGACGATGCAACAGAGGCAGCTTACATTCAGTTCCAGCAGGCAGCAGGAGTAGATGTTGACGGTATTTCAGGTACAGACAGAGATATTCTTTACTCGGAAGATTGTCCTACCTATGCCGATGTTCAGGCAAAACTTGCTGAACAGACACCTACATATCAGTTGGGCGATCAGAGTAACTCAGTTCTCACAATTCAGAACAGACTTGCTATTCTCGGTTTCTTTAATGAAATAGCTACCGGCTACTTCGGAGAAACTACAGTACAAGCTGTTGAGGCATTCCAGCTTGCAAATAATCTTGAAGCTACAGGTATTGTGGATCAGGATACATATCAGGCAATGTTCTCGGCAACAGCACTTTCAAGCAACGGTTCCGCACTTGCTTCTACAGTAAGCTACACAGGTCCGTTTGCAATGCCGCAGGTAGGTTCATCACAATTTGTTTTGCAGAATACACAAAATCAGGATTATACACATTCAGCCGCAGTTGTAGCGCAGGCTGCAAATAAGGTTACAAAGGCTGCACTTTCAAACACATCAGCCAATACACCTGCTATTATTTCGGCAGTTGTAAAGCGCAATCTTAATGTTGGTCTTTGGTTTGTGGTAGTTCTTGCTTTACTTTCGATTTTTGGCGGTGTATATATTATTAAAAATATTAAGGCTTCAAAAAAAGCCCGCCGTACAAGAGCGAGAAGCAAAAAAGCATATACAAGAGTAAAAACCGAGGCTCGTTACTGGTAAAAAATTAAGCCGTATCTTATGGTTGTCCATATGATACGGCTTTTGTATTGCAAAAAACTTTACAGTGTGGTATTATTAACATAGGAAGTGATTATTATGGATAAAGATTTAATTAAAAGAATAAATGAACTTGCAAAGAAAAAGAAAACACTCGGACTTAATGCCGAAGAACAGGCAGAACAGAAACAGCTTTATGCCGTGTATCTTGCTGAAATCAGAGATCAGTTTGATAATACTCTCGATAATGTAAGTATTAAACAGGAGGACGGTTCGGTTGTTCCGTTTAAATCCGCCGCCAAAAAGAAAACAAACGAAGATAATAAATCAGAATAATTTATATTTTATATCAATAATTAAAAATTTAGGTTCTATTCTAAATGCGGAATACTTTTTCAAAACAATTTTAACTGTGTGCTAAACCATAAATTAATTACAATTTTTGATAAAAAACAGGGTTGATTCTATTTTCTGAATCAACCCTGTAATTATTTCTATTAATCGTCAAGACAATTGTCAAGTCTTTCAATAATATTCTGCTTATCCATATGCTGACCGATAAATACAAGTTTGGTTTCACGGTCGCCGTATTTTTCATCCCAATGCTCTTCAATATCAGGATACTCTTTAAAGTATTTCTTCTGCTCGCTCTTAGGGAATGCAGCAAGCCATTTGCCGTTTTCTGTAGCGGTAATCTGTACGCCTGCCTGCTCAAATACATAGAGGTAATCTCTCTTATCTTTATCGGAGAACCAAAGAATACCCTTTGCACGAACAACGCCCTTTGGCCAGTTGTTTACAAATTCCTGTAATTTTTCCTGATTGAACGGACGGCGGCTGTGGTACACAAAAGTACAGATACCGTACTCTTCGTCATCGTCACCGTGGTGGTGATGGTGGCAGCAGTGACCGTGCTCGTGGTCGCAGTGAGAGTGATCTTCGTCATCATGATGATGGTGATGCTCATGCTCGTCCTCGTCATGGTGATGATGTTCGTGTTCATCCTCATCATGATCGTGATGCTCGTTTTTCTCGTCTTCGTCCTTATCGTAAGCCTGTGCCCAGCCTGCTGAACCTGCAGTTTCTTCAAAGTCATAAAGATTTGTATTGAGAATGTCGCCAACGCTTACCTTACCGTAGTTAGCCTCAATAATTTTAGCCTTTGGCTGAAGAGTTCTGATCATAGCTTTAACTCTGCCGAGCTGCTCCTCATTTACCATATCAACTTTGTTGAGAATGATAGTAGAACAGAACTCAATCTGCTGAATAACAAGGCTTTCAATGTCTTCTTCGTCAACATCGTCTTTAAGAAGATTGTCGCCGCAGCCAAACTCTGTAGCCATTCTGAGTGCGTCAACAACAGTTACAATGTTGTCAAGACGGCAGATAGCAGGAGTGCCTTCCTCTTCGTCACCCTCAAGTACAGCAATAGACTGTGCAATAGGGAGCGGCTCGCAGATACCGCTTGCTTCAATGAGAATATAATCAAATTTACCTGACTTTACAAGTTCTGCAATCTGATTGATAAGGTCAACCTTAAGTGTACAGCAAATACAGCCGTTTGAAAGCGGAACAAGGTTGTCATCTTTTTGAGTAACAACGCCTGCTTTCTGAATAAGTTCAGCGTCAATATTAACTTCGCCTATATCATTTACGATAACGGCACATTTGTAGCCCTCCTGATTGCCGAGGACATGGTTGATAAGTGTAGTTTTACCGGAACCAAGATAACCTGTAAGAAGTGTTACAGGAATTGGAAGCTTTGGTTTTGCCATATATGTCATTTCCTTTCAAGAATAATTTTCTACGAATGGAATAATAGCACAACAGAATTATTTTGTCAAGTAGTTACGAGTTAGTTATGACTAATTAAGTTGATATTTTTACAATTATTAATAAAAATTACTATAATAAAAAGGAGAGAGGAAAGCCTCTCTCCATAATAATTATATCAGTTTTCCGGAACATTCGGAAGACCGTCAAAGCCTTTCTGGAGTTCCTCGTCTGTCGGAATATAGTCGCTCATAAGACCGTCGTTAAACTTCTCATATGCAAGCATATCGAAGTAGCCTGTACCTGTAAGACCAAAGAGAATAGTTTTTTCTTCGCCTGTTTCTTTGCATTTGAGAGCCTCATTAATTGCAACTCTGATTGCATGGCTGCTTTCCGGAGCAGGGAGAATACCCTCAACTCTTGCAAATTGTTCTGCGGCAGCAAATACAGATGTCTGCTCAACAGAAGTAGCCTCCATAAGACCGTCGTGGTAAAGCTGTGAAAGTGTACTGCTCATACCGTGGTAACGAAGTCCGCCGGCATGGTTAGCGGACGGAATAAATCCGCTGCCGAGTGTGTACATCTTAGAGAGCGGGCAAACCTTGCCGGTATCGCAGAAGTCATATGCAAACTTACCTCTTGTCAAGCTTGGGCAAGATGCAGGTTCAACGGCAATAATTCTGTAATCAGCCTCACCTCTTAATTTTTCGCCTACGAACGGAGATATAAGACCGCCAAGGTTAGAACCGCCGCCGGCACAACCGATAATGATGTCAGGCTTAACATTGTATTTATCAAGAGCTTTTTTAGCCTCAAGACCGATAACCGACTGGTGAAGAAGTACCTGATTGAGCACACTGCCGAGTACATAACGGTATCCTTCTGTAGAAGTTGCAACTTCTACAGCCTCGGAAATTGCACAGCCAAGACTGCCTGTTGTGCCCGGGTGCTCCTTAAGAATTTTTCTGCCGACTGCAGTATCTGTAGACGGGGAAGGAGTAACACTTGCACCGTAAGTTCTCATAACTTCTCTTCTGAACGGCTTTTGTTCGTAAGATACTTTTACCATATATACCTTACAATCAAGACCAAAGTAAGAACAAGCCATTGAAAGGGCGGTACCCCACTGGCCTGCGCCTGTTTCTGTTGTAACGCCTTTAAGACCCTGCTTTTTAGCATAATAAGCCTGTGCGATGGCAGAGTTTAATTTATGACTGCCGCTTGTATTGTTACCCTCAAACTTATAGTAAATCTTAGCAGGAGTTCCGAGAGCTTTTTCAAGGAAATATGCTCTGATAAGCGGGGACGGACGGTACATTTTATAGAAATCCTGAATTTCCTGCGGAATATCTATGTATGCGTCTGTATCGTTAAGTTCCTGTGCTACGAGTTCTTTACAGAAAACAGGATAAAGCTCCTCTGCTGTCATTGGTTTTAATGTAGCAGGGTTAAGAAGAGGAGCAGGCTTGTTTTTCATATCTGCACGAACATTATACCATTGAGTAGGTATTTCACTTTCGTCAAGATAAATTTTATATGGAATCTTTGTATTTTCCATTGGTTTCAGCCTCCTAAATATCAATATTTATAATATTATAACATATTATTTGCCTCTTGTCATCACTTTTTATAGGAAATATTATTTCATAACATAATTAAAATAATTTTTTACGGGCATTTTACAAATAGGAGGTAAATAGCTTTACAAAAATTAACTAAACTAAGAGCGTACTCAAAAGAAGTACGATAATTATTTGAGGAGATTATATTTATGAAAAAAACAAGTACAAAATTATTATCGGTATTAGCAGCAGGCGTAATTATGGCAAGTGCATTTGCAGGCTGCGGCGGCAATTCATCATCAACAGCATCTGGCGACAACTCAAGCAATGCCAATTCATCAAACACAAGTGCTTTTGATACAAGCAAATCACTTTCTGTTATTACAAGAGAGCAGGGCTCCGGTACTCGTGATGCTTTCGTAGAGCTTACAGGTGTTCTTGTTAAAGACGGCGACACAAAGAAAGATACGACAAGAACAGATGCAGTTACAGTAAACGGTACTGAGGCTGTTATTACTAATGTAAAGGGCAATGACGCAGCAATCGGTTACATTTCACTCGGTTCACTCAACGACAGCGTTAAGGCTCTTAAGGTTGAAGATGTTGAGGCAACAGCAGAAAATGTAAAATCAGGCGAATACAAAATCAGCCGTCCGTTCAACATTGCTTATAAGGGCGACTTAAGCGGTCTTGCTAAGGATTTTGTAGATTATATCTTAAGCTCAGACGGTCAGGCAGTAATTTCTAAAGAGGGTTATGTTCCGGTATCTGAAAACGCAGCATATGCAGGAACAAAGCCGGAGGGCAAAATTACAGTAGCAGGTTCAACTTCAGTATCACCTGTAATGGAAAAACTCATCGAGGCTTACAAGCAGGTAAATACAAAGGCAGAAATCGAACTCCAGACATCAGACTCTTCGGCAGGTATGCAGTCTGCACTTGAGGGTACTTGTGACATCGGTATGGCATCAAGAGAGCTTAAAGATACAGAAACAGCTCTTACATCAACAACAATTGCAAAAGACGGTATTGCGGTAATCGTAAATACAAACAATACTACAGAAAATCTCACAATGGATCAGGTAAAAGCTATCTATACAGGCGAAGCTAAGGTTTGGAGCGATATAACTAAATGAGATTAAGCAATATTAAAGAAAGGGCTATGCAGGGAGTTTTCTTCCTGACAGCCCTTGCAAGCATAGCGGCAGTTGTGCTTATATGTATTTTCCTTTTCTACAACGGTGTTCCGGCAATGGCAGAAATCGGATTTTTTGATTTTATAGGCGGCTCTGAATGGGCACCTACAAATGTTCCGGCTAGCTACGGCATCTTTACAATGATTATCGGTAGTATCTATGTTACGGCAGGCGCTGTTGTAATCGGTGTGCCGATCGGAATTTTAACAGCGGTTTTCCTTGCTCGCTTTTGTCCGAAACCGTTATATAAGGTTATAAAACCCGCAACAGAATTACTCGCAGGTATTCCGTCAATCGTTTACGGCTTTTTCGGACTTATGGTAATTGTACCGTTTATTCGTGAAAATTTCGGCGGCGACGGCTCAAGCCTGCTTGCAGCGTCAATAGTGCTTGGCATTATGATTTTGCCTACAATAATCGGTGTGTCGGAATCGGCAATCCGTGCGGTGCCCGAAAATTACTACGAGGGTGCATTGGCACTCGGCGCAACAAGAGAGAGAAGTGTGTTTAAAACTATGCTTCCTGCCGCAAAGTCGGGTATTCTTGCAGGTGTTGTGCTTGGCATAGGCAGAGCAATCGGCGAAACTATGGCGGTTATCCTGATTGCAGGCAACCAGGTACAGATTCCTACATCACTTACGGACGGTGTAAGAACGCTTACAGCAAATATTGTACTTGAGATGGGTTACTCAACGGGACTTCACAGACAGGCACTTATAGCAACAGGTGTAGTTTTGTTTGTGTTCATATTAATTATTACACTTTCAATGCAGGCAATTAAGAGCAGGAGTGAAAAGAATGGCTGATAACAATGAAATAAAGGCAATCAATAAAACAGGATTTGCCCAAAGATTAAGAGAATATAAAAGAAAGCCGCTCTCACTTGTTTTGTTTATATTGGTTGTACTTGCAGCGGCATTATCGGTACTTGCACTCATATTTTTGATTGTTTATATACTTGTAATGGGTATTCCGCACATTACTCCGGAGCTGTTTGCATGGGAATATAACAGTGATAATGTATCCTGTATGCCTGCAATTATCAATACTGTTGTGGTAACTTTGCTTACCTTGGTAATTGCCGTACCGTTTGGCGTAGGTGCTGCGATTTACCTTGCGGAATATGCAAAAAGGGGCAACAAGTTTGTAAAACTTATCAGAACTATGGCAGAAACTCTTTCGGGTATTCCGTCGATTGTTTACGGTTTGTTCGGTATGTTATTCTTTGTAACTACTTTGCAGTGGCGACTTTCATTGCTTGCAGGTTCTTTTACACTTGCAATTATGGTATTACCGACAATTATGAGAACTACAGAAGAGGCTTTGCTTTCTGTACCTGATTCTTACCGAGAGGGCAGTTACGGACTTGGCGCAGGCAAGCTGAGAACAATTATAAGAATAATTCTTCCGAGTGCAATGCCCGGTATTCTTGCCGGCATAATTCTTGCAGTGGGCAGAATAGTCGGTGAAACAGCGGCACTTTTATATACATCGGGTTCGGCATCGGGTCTTGCAAACGGACTTATGTCCTCGGGCAGAACACTTGCTATTCATATGTATGTACTTGCAAACGAGGGATTGCATACAGATCAGGCTTGGGCAACAGCGGTTGTATTGCTTGTGCTTGTACTTTTAATAAATACGCTTTCGGCATTTATCGCCAAAAAGCTTACAAGTAAAAATAAGTAAGAGTGGAAGGAAAATAAATGGATAAGTTTACAATTAAGGATATGAACCTGTATTACGGCAAATTCCACGCATTAAAGTCTGTAAACTTTAATATGGAGGCAAACCGTATTACAGCTTTTATCGGCCCGTCGGGCTGCGGTAAATCAACGCTCCTGAAATCACTTAACAGAATGAATGATTTGGTTGAGGGTTGTAAAATTACAGGTGATATCCGTCTTGATAACGAGGATATTTACGGCAAAAATATGGATGTAAATGTTCTCAGAAAAAGAGTGGGTATGGTTTTTCAAAAAGCAAATCCGTTTCCTATGAGCGTGTATGATAACATAGCTTTCGGTCCGAGAACACACGGTATAAGAAGTAGAAGAGAGCTTGACGAAATCGTAGAGCAGTCTTTGAAAGATGCCGCTATCTGGGATGAACTTAAGGACAGACTTAAAAAGAGCGCACTCGGCCTTTCGGGCGGTCAGCAGCAGCGTCTTTGCATTGCAAGAGCGCTTGCGGTAAAGCCTGAAGTTTTACTTATGGACGAGGCAACATCTGCACTTGACCCTATTTCCACAGGTAAAATCGAGGAACTTTGTATGAAGCTTAAAGATAAATATACCATTATTATGGTTACACATAATATGCAGCAGGCAATGAGAATTGCTGATAATACGGCATTCTTCCTGCTTGGCGAAATGATTGAATGCACTGATACGGCTACCTTGTTTTCTACTCCAAAGGATAAGCGTACAGAGGAATACATTACAGGAAGGTTCGGCTAATGAGAGAGTATTTTGATTTGGAATTAAAAGCACTTAACGATAAACTCATTGAAATGGGCGCTTTGGTTGAAGGTGCAATAAAAAATACGATAACCATTATTACAAACGGTGAATACGATAAACTTGAAACATCAAGAATTATTGAAGAAAAAATCAATACGATGGAGAGAGAAATACAAAACTATTGTTTAAATCTCCTCCTTTTACAGTCGCCTGTTGCAGGTGACTTAAGAACGGTATCTGCGGCTCTTAAGATGATTACCGACCTTGAAAGAATCGGCGATCAGGCTATTGACATTGCGGAAATGTCAACTTATTTGAAAGACTGCGAAAACATTTATTCAATGACTCATCTTTCTGAAATGGCAGAGCGTTCTTCAAATATGGTAACAACGGCTATTGACGCTTTTGTTAAAAAAGACTTGAAACTTGCAAAGACCGTAGCTACTATGGACGACGCAATTGATGACCTTTTCAATAAGGTAAAACAAGAGGTTATCGATATTATAAACGCAAACAAAGAACTTGATCAGCAGGCTATAGATGTTTTGCTTATTGCAAAGTATTTTGAAAAAATCGGCGACCACGCAGAGAACATCGGTGAATGGGTTGTGTTTTCAATTACAGGAAAGACAGTATAACCTTTGATGATTTTTGTTGCAAATCAAGACTATTGTGATATAATTAGGTTAAAGGTGGAAGTATGTCTGCCTTAAATCTATATCGGGGAGTTAGAATTATATGTTTATTTATATTGTAGAAGACGATACAGACATCAGGGAGCTTGAAACCTACGCACTGAAAAACAGCGGTTATGAGGTTAAAAGCTTTGGAGAAAGCAAGAGCTTTTTTAAAGCGTGTGCGGAAATAAAGCCGCAGCTTGTTATTCTTGATGTAATGCTTCCCGATTTTGACGGATTGTCTGTACTTGAAAAATTAAGAAAAGACAAGTCTACAAAAAATATTCCGGTTATTCTTGTTACCGCAAAGTCAAGTGAGATGGATAAGGTAAAAGGACTTGATATGGGTGCCGACGATTACCTTACAAAGCCGTTCTCCGTACTTGAACTTATTTCAAGAGTAAGGGCGATTTTAAGACGCTGTACGGTAGAAGAAAAGCCCGAAACCGTGGAACTTGGCGGAATTGTTCTTGACGATTCAAAGCATATTGTAACTTCAAACGGAGAACAGTGCAGCCTTACATACAAGGAGTACGAATTGCTCAAATACCTGCTTAACAATAAAGGTATGGCACTCACAAGAGAGAACATTATTATTAATGTTTGGGGTTACGATTTCGAGGGAGAGAGCCGTACGGTTGATATGCACATTACAACTCTAAGACAAAAACTCGGAGAATGTGGCAATCTTATTAAAACCGTGCGTAATGTAGGATACAAGGCAGGAGAATGATAAATGAAACTAAGAAAAATTCTTTTAAAAAGATTTATAATCACCGCTGGTGTATCCATTCTTTTGACGGCTGTTTTTTCAACAGCCGCTTTCTGGTTTATTTTTTCTTCTTCGGAAAAAACAACATTAAAAGATTATGCAAATATAGCCGCAAATCTTTATAATAAAAACAGCAGCTATGAATTGCTGCACGATTTAAGTTCATCACGAATAAGAGTTACATTGCTCGACGGCAACGGAAATGTTCTTTTGGAAAGCGATGACGGCGTTGATGTTACAAAAATGGGAAATCACTCCAATCGTCCCGAATTTATAAATGCAATGAAAAACGGATACGGCGATGACAGCAGAAAATCAGAAACACTCGGCAATGTTACATATTATTATGCTGTAAAAACTTCAAACGGAAATGTTTTGCGATTGTCTGAAACTATGGAAAACGGCTACTCCATTTTTATGCACCTTGTTCCGATTTTGTTTGCCGTAATAATTATAGTATTTATTCTTTGTTGTATGCTTTCAAAAAGGTCAACGAAAAAAATTATTGCACCTATAGAAAATCTCGAAAGCAATGTTGACGGCAATCAATATGAAGAATTAAGTTCAATTTCCCGCACCATTTCAAGTCAGCAAAAGCAGATTAACAAGCAGGTTTCACGCTTACAGCTTGAAAAAGACAGAATTGATACACTTATTCAAAATATGTCCGAGGGCTTTATAATGCTTGATATGGATAAGAATATGCTTATGTGTAATCATTCCGCTTCAAAATATCTCGGCACGGATTCAGAGGGCACTGTTGGCGAAAGTCTTATTTCATTTTCACGCAATGAGGTTTTGTGCGAATGTGTTGACAAGGCTTTCAGCGGTGAACGCAGCAGCAATGAAGGCAATATAAACGGCAGAGTATTGCAGATAATTGCAAGTCCGGTGTATTCCAACAGCGAACAAAAAGGTGTAATCTGTCTTATAATTGATATTTCGGCTAAACGAAAAGCCGAAAAAATGAGGCGTGAATTTACCGCAAATGTTACCCACGAGTTAAAAACTCCGCTCACTTCAATTTCGGGTTATGCTGAAATTATAGAAAGCGGAATTGCTGCACCGGAAGATATTGAAAGATTTGCCGGAAAAATTCATAAAGAATCAGGCAGACTGCTTTCTTTGATTGGCGATATTATAGAGCTTTCCGAACTTGACGAAAACACAAGACCCGTAAATTACGATAAGGTCGATTTGTCGGGACTTTCAAGAGAGGTAGCGGAAGATTTACATACAAATGCAAATAAACACGAGGTTGTCATTAAAGTTAATGCGGAAGATAAAATTTTAATAAACGGCAATCGTAACCAACTTTATGAACTTGTTTATAACCTTTGTGACAATGCGATAAGATATAACCGCAAGGGCGGAAATGTTACCGTTACTGTTAAAAAAGAGGACGAAAACGCCGTTCTCAGTGTTGCGGATACGGGAATCGGTATTCCGTTAAAACATCAAAAACGAGTTTTTGAGCGCTTTTACAGAGTTGACAAAAGCCGTTCTAAAGAAACCGGCGGTACAGGTCTTGGACTTGCAATTGTAAAACATATTGCCGAAAGACATGACGGTACTATTACATTAAAGAGTAATGAAAACGGTACGGTATTTACATTTAAAGTAAAAGCATTGTAAAAATTATAAAATGTACTTTTAGCAAAATTAAATATTAATATTTAATATTACGGCTGCGTCTTGTTTAAGTCTTACTTATAAACAGGGCGCAGTTGTTGTTGTGTAAAAAACTTTACATAGATTTTACAAATGCAAAATAAAACTTTGACTTAATACTAATATCATTACAAAGGAAAAGGAGAGTTTAGGGATATGGATATTTTTTCGATTCTTCAGCTGTTGAGTGGCTTGGCACTCTTTTTGTATGGTATGAATACAATGGGTGACGGCCTTGAAAAATTCTCGGGCGGTAAACTTGAAAAAACTCTTGAAAAAATGACTAACAATACTTTTAAGGGGTTTTTGCTCGGTGCAGCCGTTACAGCTGTTATACAGTCATCATCCGCTACTACGGTTATGGTAGTCGGCTTTGTAAACTCCGGTATTATGAAGCTAAGACAGGCAATAGGAATTATTATGGGTGCTAATGTCGGCACAACAGTTACAGCGTGGATTTTAAGCCTCTCGGGTATTGAGGGCGACAGCGTATTTATGCAGCTGCTTAAACCGACATCTTTTTCTGCCGTTTTCGCTTTTATAGGCATAATTCTTATTATGTTTACAAAGAGCGACAGTAAGAAAAACCTTGCGTCCATTCTTTTGGGATTTGCAATTTTAATGTTCGGTATGGATTCTATGAGTTCTGCGGTAGCACCTCTTTCTGACGATCCTAACTTTGCAAATCTTCTTACAGTCTTTAATAACCCTGTATTCGGTATTATTGCAGGTGCATTGCTCACAGCAATTATCCAGAGTTCAAGCGCATCGGTCGGAATATTGCAGGCACTTTCAAAAACAGGTGCGATTACATACTCAATGGCAATTCCGATTGTAATGGGTCAGAATATAGGTACTTGCGTAACTGCCTTGATTTCTTGTATAGGTGCAAAGAAAAACGCTAAGCGTGCTGCTTTGGTGCACCTTTATTTTAATATTATAGGTACACTTGTAATTTGTGCGCTGTTTTACGGTTCAAATTTAATATTCCAATACGGATTCCTGGACGATGTGGTTGCCGAGGCAAATATCGCTGTTATCCATACAGCATTTAACATTGCAGCAACAGCTATGTTACTTCCTTTTACACGCCAGCTTGAAAAACTCGCTTGCCTTACAATTAAGGATACGGAAGAAGAAAGTGAAACACCATTCCTCGACGAGCGTTTCCTCAACACACCTTCACTTGCAACAGACCGTGCTTTAAATGTTACGGAAAAAATGGCAAGACTTTCGGAGGGTACACTTCTCGGCGCACTTGAAATGGTTTGTAATTATAACGAAAAAGCGGCTGACACCCTTTCTGAAAACGAAGACACAATTGATATGTACGAAGATGTAATTTCGACATATCTTGTAAAACTAAGTCAGAAAAATCTTTCTGAAAACGACAGTAAAAGTGTTCAGAGAGTTTTGCACGGTATAGGTGATTTCGAGAGAATCAGCGACCACGCAATGAATATTGTCGGTGCCGCAAAAGAAATTGAGGAGAAAAAAGCGGTTTTCTCCGAAGGGGCTATGGCGGGTCTTAATGTTATGATGGACGCTATAAAAGAGATTATAAATAATGCAACGCTTGCATTTATCAATAACGATGTAAAACTTGCGGCGAAAGTTGAACCTCTTGAACAGGTTATTGACCGCATCAGAGATAAACTTAAAGAGGCTCATGTTAAGCGTCTTACAAACGGCGAATGTACAATAGAACTCGGATTTATTTTCTCTGACCTTATTACAAGTATGGAAAGAGTTTCCGACCATTGTTCAAACATTGCGGTCGGTGTTATTGAAATCAACAACAACGGCTACGATGCACACGAATATTTGCACGAACTTAAAAATTCCGATGATATTCAGTACAACGCAGACTATAAGGAGTACAAGAAAAAATATGCACTTCCCGCAGCTGCTTTGAAAAAATAATTTATTTAACCCACAGCAAATTTCAGCTGTGGGTTTTTTATTATGCAGATGACAAAATGCGAATTTTGTGTTATTATATATTATTATGATTATTGTTGAATAGGGGTAGATTAGTTTGGCAAAAGCGGTCCCGCTTTTTAGCGGCAGTAAAGGTAACAGTTATTTTCTGGGTACGGCAACACAGGGCGTGCTGATAGACGCAGGTCGTTCATGCAAACAGATTGAAAATGCATTACTTACAAATTCAATAGATCCACGCATAATAGGTGCGGTATTTATTACCCACGAGCATACAGACCATTGCAGTGCCGTAAAAGTGCTTGCATCACGCTATAATTTTAAGGTGTATGCAAGTCAGGGTACACTTGAGGCGCTTGAAAGGGCAAATCGTCTGGATAAACGCTTTGAAACCGAGGTTATCGAAAACGAAGTTGCGGTAGGCGATATGCTTATTAAAAGAATCGATACTCCGCACGATGCCGCTGAAAGCTGTTGCTACAGTGTTACGCTTGCAGACGGAAAGACTGCCACAATAGCAACTGATATGGGATATATGACCGATGATGTAAGAAATGCCGTTGCACACAGCAATTTTGCGGTTATTGAGTCAAACCACGATGTTGATATGCTGAAAAACGGTCCGTATCCGTTTGTACTCAAAAAGCGAATACTCTCTAAATACGGTCATTTGTCTAATCCTGATTGTGCCGCCGAGCTTGCGGGACTTGTGCAGTCAGGTACTTTAAGACTTATGCTCGGTCACTTAAGTGAGCAAAATAATACTCCGTCAATAGCGCTTAATACAGCTGTAAACGAACTTTCAAAGTACGGAATGAATAGTGGAATAGATTATACTCTCGATGTAGCGCCCGTAGAAACTAATGCTAAATCGGTAATTTTTTAATGGTGAAAGATGATTAGAATAAATATAATTTGTATAGGAAAAATTAAAGAGAAATATTTTACAGACGCAATTTCCGAATACGCAAAACGACTTACTGCTTTTTGTAAATTTGCGGTAGTTGAACTTGCGGAAGAAAAAATAAGAAATAACAATCCGAACGGGGCTGAAATTTCAGAGGTAATTGAGGCAGAGGGAGAAAGAATACTTAAGAAAATCGGTGCAGGTGATTATGCAGTGGCAATGTGCATCGAGGGCAAACAGCTTTCAAGCGAAGAACTTTCTGCAATGCTTGATAATGCGGCAATTACAGGAAAAAGTACGGTGGATTTTATTATCGGCGGAAGTTACGGACTTAGCAATAAGGTGAAAAACAGGGCAGATTTCAAACTTTCTATGAGTAAAATGACATTTCCTCATCAGATGGCAAGAATGGTACTGTCGGAACAGATTTACCGTGCGTTTGAAATTTCTACCAACGGCAAATATCATAAATAGAGGTATAAGATGGCTTTAGACGGAATTTTTTTAAGATATATAAAACACGAAATAGAAACCGAGGCGCTCGGTGCCAGGGTATCGCAGATTTATCAGCCGAACAGAGATGAACTTGTATTTGCGATGCGTACCTTTAACGGCAATAAAAAACTTTTGCTTTCGGCAAGGGCAAATTCACCGAGGGTGCATTTTTGCGGCAATACACCTGAAAATCCCGCTTCACCGCCTATGTTTTGTATGCTTTTGCGTAAGCGTATCGGCGGCGGAAAGCTGGTTGCGGTTCGTCAACAGGAATGTGACAGAGTGCTGTTCCTTGATTTTGAGTGTGTAAACGAACTCGGCGATACCGTTCTAATAACAGTAGTTTGCGAAATTATGGGAATGTACAGCAATATTATTATTGTGGATTCAAACGGAGTAATTATTGATTCCCTCAAGCGTGTTGACCTGACTATGAGCAGCCGTAGACTTGTGCTTCCAAATATAAAATACGAACTTCCCGAGGCACAGGATAAACTTTCAATTCTTAAACATTCGGCAGAAGAAATAGCGGAAAAAACAGTTGATTTTGACGGCGAAATGATGCTTAACAAGGCGCTGCTAAGGGCAATTCAAGGTGTATCGCCTCTTGTGTGCAGAGAACTTGAGTACAGAGTGGGCGAGGGCACAACTACCCATATGGATAAACAGCATTATGACAGACTTGTTGATGTGCTCAATAATTTGTATGTAAATGTTAATAAATATGCAGGCAAACCGTGTATGGTTATAAGAGATGACGGCAAGCCGATTGATTTTACATTTACAGATATTGAGCAATACGGAAATTTTGCTCAAATAAAGCACTTTGACACATATTCACAACTTCTTGACAGCTTTTACGAAACCAGAGATTCAAGAGAGAGAATGAGGGTCAAATCTCAAGACCTTACAAAAATGCTTGTTAATTTAAGCGAAAGAATTTCCCGTAAACTTGCAAAGCAAAAGATTGAACTTAAAGAATGTGCAAATCGTGAACAGCTTAGAATAAACGGCGATTTGTTGCAGGCAAATCTCTACCGTATTGAGCGTGGCGCATCTTTTGCGGAAGTGGAAAATTTTTACGATGAAAATATGTCGCTTATCCGCATAAAACTCAATCCTGCAATTTCTCCGGCAGCAAATGCTCAAAAATATTATAAAGATTATCAAAAAGCGAAAAATGCAGAGCATATTTTGACCGAACAGATTGAGAAAGGCAGGTCAGAGCTTGAATACATTGATTCTGTACTTGATACGGTAAGCCGTGCGGAGAGTGAGCGTGAACTTGCGCAGATAAGGGAAGAGCTTACCGAGCAGGGATATTTACGCAAACAAAAGGGCAAGCAAAGACCGCAGGCGGCACTGCCGCCGCTCGAATTTACTTCAAGTGACGGATTTAAAATTTTGGTAGGCAGAAACAATACTCAAAATGATAAACTTACATTAAAAATTGCAAATAAAAATGATATGTGGCTGCACACAAAAGATATTCACGGTTCGCATACAGTTGTTTTTGCGGAAGGCAGAGAAATTAGCGATACCGCAATTTTAGAGGCGGCACAGCTTGCCGCATATTACAGTAAAGCAAGAGAAAGCAGTCAAGTGCCTGTAGATTACACGCTTGTGCGTTATGTAAGCAAGCCAAGCGGTGCAAGACCGGGTATGGTTATTTATGTAAACAATAAAACGGTTTATGTTACTCCAAAGGGAAATGTTTAAACTGTTGATATTGTATTCTTTTATATTTTGTGCTATAATAAATACAAATTTTGGACAAGGAAGTTCATTTGGACTCCCTTGTCTTTTTTATTGGAGGTAATAGGTATGAAAAAGCCGTTAATAGGTGTTGTTCCGCTTTGGGACTCTGAAAAAAACTGCTATTGGATGTTGCCAAACTATATGCAAGGAATTGAAAAATCGGGCGGTATTCCCGTTATATTGCCTTTAACCGAGGATGAAGAGATTATAAAACAGCTTGTAAATACTTGTGACGGATTTCTTTTTACAGGCGGACAGGATGTTGACCCCAAAATTTATAACGAAGTGAGAACAAAGCAGTGCGGAGAAAGCTGTACGCAAAGAGATAATATGGAAACAGAGCTTTTTCGTCTGGCTTATGAAAAAGACAAGTCAATCTTAGGCATTTGCCGTGGCATACAGTTTATTAATGCTGTTATGGGCGGTACGCTGTATCGGGATTTACAAACAGAGTATCCTACCTATACCGTGCATCATCAGCCCCACCCGTATGATAAACCTATTCACAGTGTAAAAATAATGAAAAATTCGCCTTTACATAAATTATTGAATACAGATGCCTTAGAGGTTACAAGCCTGCACCATCAGGCAGTAAAAGATATTGCACCGAATCTTGAGTGTATGGCGGTTTCGGAGGACGGACTTATAGAGGCGCTGTTTGCACCCGACAAAAAATTTGTATGGGCGGTGCAGTGGCACCCGGAGTATTCTTTCTTTACAGATGAAAACAGCAGAAAAATATTTAAAAAATTTACAGACAGTGTTAGTTGATTACCTAAATATATTTTAAAGCCTTGCCTTGTGCAGGGCTTTTTTACTGCCCAAAACTTTACAATCTTTTACAAGAGTGATAAAAGAATATGACTGTATTATAAAATTACGGTGTTAGAATATCGTCAGAAAAGGGGAAGAAAAATGGAAGATAAAAGTAAAAACTCAAAAGTTTTGGTAATTGTTCTTATTGCGGTTATAGCAATTCTTGCGGCAGTAGGCATTACTATGGGTGTGTTGCTGATGAATAACAACAGCTCACAAACGCAGGATACGGCAAAGCAGCAGGGCGTTGTGTTTGACAGTGATGCATCGCATTACGAACAGGAAGTTTCAAATGCGGGCGGCGCTGAACAGGGAATTAAAATTCCGGGTTATCCCGATATGACAATCTCAAGTGAAAGCACAGACTTTCCCATCACTCTTTTAAATCCCAAGGAAAATCCGTGTAATTTTAAATTTACGCTTTCTTTGCAGAAAACAGGTGAAACACTTTGTACTACAGACCTTGTAAAACCGGGTGATGCAATTAAGGGCGTAACTCTTGACAAACCGATTGAAAAAGGTACATACACTTTAATAATTAATATTTCAACATATTCTGTTGACAGCAATTCACAAATGAACGGCGCACAGGTTAAGAGTACGCTTACAGTTGAATGACAATAATCCCTTATGGGTTTATCATATATAAACAGCCGTCAATTTGGCGGCAAGGACATTAGAATTTGAAAATCTAAGGAGAAGAAAATTTATGAAAATCAATGCAAAAAGAATTACAGCAGTATTAATGGCAGCAGCTATGAGCGTATGCGCTACAACAGCAGCATTTGCGGCATCAACAACAGACACCCCGATTGTTGACGAAAACCACGCAACAGCAGACTTCCAGCAGAAAATTACATATTCAAAAAGTGAATCGGAAATCGTACCCGCTTACACTGTTTCTATCCCTCTCACAGCAGAACTTCAAAAAGAATCATCAACACTTTCATATTCACTTGCACTTGAAAATGATACAGCCTTTGTTCCAAGCGGCAAAAAAGTAAGCGTAAAGATTGAGAGCGCAGGTTACTCCGGCAATCTTCACACTCTTGCAGTATGGGATTCAAGAAATCTTCAGGAGGCTGAATATGTAATCTACAATTCAGACGCTTTTGCAAATCCTACTTACTACACAATCGGTGACGAGATTGCTTCTTGGGACGGCTCAAACTTCGGTACAATCACAAGAAAAATTAAACTTAAAGACTACTATAGCGTAGGTGCCGGCAACTATAACGGTGTAATTAACTACACAGTATCTCTTGAGGACAAATAAGATAAATAAAACTCGAGGTTAATTATGAAAAAAACCGTTATTACCGTAGTTTTAGCTTTATGTGTTATTTCGACAGTTTGCTGCGCATATGCAGTGGCTGCCGAAAGTGCAAAAACAGATGTAATTCTTACAATCGAAGAAACAACCACACAATTCACTACAGTTCAGACTGTAGCACAAACAACAGAAAATCAAAAAAACAGTTGTAGAAAATGATACTAACACAATCAAAACAGGCGCAATTGTAAGTTACACAACTGTTGTAACAGTATTTTTAATGCTCACAGCGACAGTATCATTTTTCTGGTTCTATAATAAGAAAAGATTATTATGTAAGGAGTAACAATATGAAGAAGTTTTTATCAATCGCAGCAGCACTTGCTATGATTACAGTAACAGCAATATCGGTTTCGGCAGCAGAGGTCACACCTCAGACAGAAGAAAATGCAAGCACTTCTTTCTCTTACGAGTATAAATTTGACCCGTCATACACAGTAACAATTCCTTCACAGGTAACTCTTACAACAGAGGGTACACCTGTAGAAATAAAAGCTGAAAATGTCGCAAATCTTGACGGAAAAAAGGTATCGGTTACTATTGCAGGTACGGATTATTTCAGAAATCAGATGGTACTTCAAGGCGAAAGCGATAAAGCGGCAAAGCCTACACTTCGTTATCAGTTTATTATGCCTGATGAAAGCGTTGTGGAAACCACGGGAGGTAAGGATCAGGTCAACGGTGTAGAGCTTGCTTCCTTTACCGAGGACGGCTCAACAACATTTACGGTAAAGCCTGTTCTCAACAATCCGTCAACACCAAAGGGTGTTAAGTATTCGGGTACAATGACTTATGCGGTAGCTCTTACCGACGCTGAATAATTTACCTACACGCTGAAAAAGTTATCTAAACTTTTCCTTTCCTTACAGCAGATCGTTACACTACAGTAGCGGTCTGTTTTTATTTATAATATCTTTAATTTTCTAAAAAAGTATGTTACTATTGAAAATTTAATAATTAATAGTCTTTTCCTTCTATTAATACCGCTCCGTCATCAATTTTGTAATGTTCAGAAACCTCAAGGGTATTTGCAACCCATAAAGCAACATCTCCTGAAGAAATCTCGTTGCTATCATCAAAAGCTCCGCATACGGAAAAGTCGTCATCACGGTAGCAATTAATAGCTTTGTAGGTTTTATCTATAATTACATAGGAATATTCTACCGCAATAATCTTTCCGTTCTTACCGTTATATTCACTGAAAGTAAAATCAGTTGCCCATTTTTTATCATTCCATGACTCTGGCATTGTAACATCCGGTGTACTTATACCGTCAACAAGTATATTAAAGTAATCCATAATGCTTTCAGGAGTTTCAAAAGTAACGTCCGGGAAACTGTCTATTACCTTCCCTATATTTATATATTCAATGTTATCGCAAATTAAATCTTTAATACCATCATATTTGCCACTAAATAAATCTTTATAAGCTTGTTTATATTTGTCATCTATTGGCATTAGTGATGGAATGATATAGTTATCTATACTTAATTTGTAGGGAGAAATATTTTCGCTGGCATTTGTTTTGTTTGCATCAGGACTAAAACAAGCAATAGATGTATAATTCTGAGCGTATAATTTCCAGTTTGAAGGAATATCAAGTGAAAAAGTTATATAATCACCTTCGCTGTTTTCCGTCACAGTTTTTGTTTCTATATCAGGCTTAATAATTGTATTGTTCTGCTGACAGCCTACAAGCAAAATCATAAGTACGATGGATATTATTGCTGATAAGATTTTGTATTTCATTTGTATGCTCCTATTCCTATTATATATTTTAACTGGAAATTATTTGAGATTTTTTGATTTTATGCATTTAATATTACTAAATTGTGATATTTATTATACTTCTTGTATTGCTTTTTGTAAAGTAATAATAAAAATAAATTTCAAACTTAATTAAAGTAATAAATGTAAGTATATCAGGACTTATGCAAAGTTACATCAGAAGGAGAAGCCAAATGAAAGTATTTCTCTATATCCGCGTTGCCTGTGCGGATCAGCTTGCAGCGGCAAATCAGCGTGAAGAGCTGGAACGCTAACGATACTCCTACAACAGTTGGACTGACCTTTGTAAACGGCAACAAGCAGTATACCGTGAAACGCAATCCCGAGTATGAAAGGAAAAAGGCGAGAGGAAACGGTTTTACAAAACAATCGGCAGGCGGCAGCAAGGTTGAATTGAAACTTAATTAGCAATTTGCAGGTTTGACATTTTTACACGAAATATGTTATAATCAATTGTAAATATCGGGGGAATTGTACGCTGTTTACAATTCCTCTTTTCTATTAAAAAAAGAGGCGGTAAGATGAAAAAAATTATTGCACTTCTGCTTGTTGTGTTAACTGTTTTGCTTTGCGGTTGTTCGATGGGGGACGGAAGTATTCGATTCGGAGCGGCAGGTTTGGGCGGTGTTTATCACCAGGCGGCAACTTCATTAAAACAGCTTGCCGAAAATGACAGCGCTCTTAAGATTGAAGTAAAGACCACAGCAGGCTCTGCGGCAAATGTTCGTTTGCTGTCACAAGGTTATCTTGATGCGGCAATTGCTCAATCTGATATTATAAGCGACGCATATAACGGAGAAAATTCATTTAAAACAGCATATAAAGATTACAGCGCTGTTGCGGCTCTTTACACCGAAGTGTGCCATATTATAGTAAGGGCAGATTCTGACATTAACAGCGTTCATGATTTACTCGGTAAAACGGTCAGCGTCGGTGAAGAAGAATCGGGTTCACAACTCAATGCAAAACAGATTTTATCCGCATACGGTTTGAATGAAAAAATGGTTAAAGAAGAAAACTTTAATTATGCGGATTCAGCCAAGGCACTCGTATCGGGTGAGGTTGACGCTTTGTTTTGGACAGTCGGCATAAACGCCACAGTTGTGGAAGAGCTTTCGAGACAGTGTGACATAAAACTTCTTAGCATTGACAAAGAATCGTCAGAAAAGCTTAAATCAGCGTATTCGTACATTGACTGCAAGGTTGACGGAAACACATACAACGGTCAGACTAAGGATGTAAATACCGTTGGAGTAAAATCGGTACTTATTGTAAGTGACAGACTTTCAAATGATAAGGTAAAAACACTTACAAAACTTGTGTTTGATAACGCAAACGAACTTCAGCTTACTGTTTCGGCTGACCTTGATATTATAGAAAAAGATGCCGTAACAGGTGTAAATATTCCGTTCCACAGCGGTGCGGCAGAATATTACAGTGAAAAAGGCATTGAAGTAAAAACAGCAGAATAACTGCGAAAGGAATGTAAACATTGAGCATTACACTTGATATGTATCAGACAATCGCAGTTGCTGTAGTTGTACTGATATTAGGAGCTTTCCTTAAAAGAAAAATTTCTTTTCTTGAAAAATTCTGTATTCCCGCACCGGTAATCGGCGGATTGATATTCGCAATATTTACTTTGATTTGCTATTCTACAGGAATACTTGAAATTGATTTTGACGATACTTTAAAAGAAGTATGTATGGTATTTTTCTTCACCTCGGTAGGCTTCCAGGCAAACTTAAAGGTACTTAAAAGCGGTGGAAAACCGTTGCTTATTTTTCTTGTACTTGTAATTGTTCTTATAATAACTCAGAACTTCACAGCCATAGGACTTGCAAATCTCCTCGGACTTGATTCGCTTACGGGTATGACAACGGGTTCAATCCCAATGGTAGGCGGTCACGGTACGGCAGGTGCATTCGGTCCGGTGCTTGAGGACTTCGGTATTAGCGGAGCAACAACTGTATGCACTGCGGCGGCAACATTTGGTCTTGTTGCAGGTTCGCTTATGGGTGGCCCAATCGGCAACAGACTTATTAAAAAGCACAATCTTCTTGAAACAATCAAAAATGATGACGATACTCTTCTTGTTGAAGAAGAAGAAAAGCACGAAAGACATTTTTCGATGTATGCGCCGGCTGTATTTCAGCTTATAATTGCGGTAGGTATCGGCACGATATTTTCAAAATTGCTCTCGCTCACAGGTATGACATTTCCAATCTACATCGGAGCAATGATTGCAGCGGCAATTATGCGTAATATCGGCGAATACACAGGCAAAATTACAATTCATATGGGTGAAATTAACGACCTCGGCGGTATTTGCCTTTCGCTTTTCCTCGGCATTGCAATGATTACACTAAAACTCTGGCAGCTTGCTGACCTTGCACTTCCGCTTGTTATATTGCTTGCAGGACAGGTAGCTCTAATGTTCCTATTCTCTTATATTGTGGTTTTCAATGTAATGGGCAGGAATTACGATGCGGCGGTATTAGTAGCCGGTACTTGCGGATTTGGTATGGGTGCAACTCCTAACGCTATGGCAAATATGCAGGCAATCTGTGAAAAGTATGGGCCTTCTGTAAAAGCATATCTGATTATTCCTATAGTAGGCAGCTTGTTTGCAGATTTTCTTAACAGCCTTACAATCACATTCTTTATTAATCTGTTGTAAAATGGAGGTAATATTATGAAGGATAAGGATAAATATTTTGTAGAAACCGAAAACCTTGCTTTTCCTGAAATTCACACAGGTAAGGTAAAGCAAATATCAAGCGAAAAACCTAATGCCGACGAATCTGTTATTTATGATACAGTGGCAGTTCCCGAAATTCATATAAAAAAGAAAAAAGATAAGCACAGCAAATAATAACAAAGAGCCGTACATTAATTTGTGCGGCTCATTTTGTCAGTCTTTAAATAAAATTTGATAATTTAGCATATATGACAAAAAGTGATTGACAATGCTTGTTATATATAGTATAATGATAGTCCTAAAACAGGCTAAACTTTGTTTATATCCGGGGATGTAAAGGCTTCGACGGGGAGCGTGAACCTCGGTAAGCGAGCAGTGGTGCGGAGAGCCACTATAAAATCCGCAACTTTTAAAATAACTGACAAAACTACAGTTAGATTAGCAGCGTAAGCTGCTCGTTCCTGCACAGAGTACCACGGCTGTGTAAGGGGCGTCGATTAGTGGTAAATGTGAATACAGCAATGCTTCGGGCTGTGTCACACATTAGAAGCTACCGAGCCGTATAACCCGTTGTCGGGTGCTGCGGTAAGGGAATTTTAAAACGACAACTACGCTCGTAGAAAGCCTTGGCAAATACTTTTCGGACAGGGGTTCGATTCCCCTCATCTCCACCAACTCGGTCACGATTGCATATGCAGTCGTGACTTTTTCTGTTTATGATAATTCCCATATCTATGCGGTGTTTTAGACAAAACGATAATCATTTATGTAGTAAAAAATGCTTCAATATAAATCATATAACCGTACACAGAATAACCCACCATATTACCCAAAAACTCCCCTTCCAATCGGATTTTTTAGCGGTGTGAGTATGCATACGGTCAGTGTCCACCAAATAAGTCACTTTTTCTATGCTCCTTTTCTATGTTCCGTTTCGGACTTATTCAGTTTTTCTATATTCCATTGCTCAAAATCGACCTTTTCGCAGACATAATCAAAAAGATATTTTCTCTTTATAGTTTCAGTATGAACACAAAAACAATCCCCATCAGTATTACCTGATGGGGACATTGATACTTTGAATTGCACCTGAACATTTTCGTTTGAGATGTCAATTCTGTCTATATATTGAGAAAGAACATACTTTGTTCTTATTAAATTCTTAGGGTTGTAAAAGTAATCTTTGAGATGATTGATTTGTTCTCTGATTTCATCTTCTGTTATTACTCTGTCAATTTTTTGCTTTTCATACTTATGAATGAACTCGGCAGTCTTTTTGATTTGTTCTTCATACTCTTTGATTTTGTCTGACATTATGTCATTTATGCCTGTTTTGGCTATTGCTTCAACGAGATTGTTTCTGCTCTTTTCAAGAATTTTTAAGGTTGATTTTGCTTCGTTGTATTCCAAATCCGATATACAGGATTTGTTGTATTGCTCATTGAGTTGCTTTGTTATTACTTTTATATTATCATCATTAAAGAAGAATTCAACAAACATATCAATAACAAAGCTGTCAAGATATTCGCACCTTATTTCTTTTGATTCGCATTTTCTTTTATTTTTCTTGGAACTACATCTATATACCAGATTTGTGTTATTTTTGTTGTAGCGAACATTTCCGTGAAATTTTCCGCCACATTCTCCGCAATGTATAAGACCTGTTAGCAGATATGTATTTTTTGCATTTGTATAACTGCTTCGAGTTGCCTTTTTGACTGCATTTGCTCTGTGCCACAATCCTGATGAAACAATTGCAGGACAGCCGTTTTCTATCCTAATTATTTATTCTTCAGGCTTTCTTCTGTGATTGTTCCTTTTATTCAGACTGTTTGCGGAACAACTGCGGTTAAAAATGTATGTACCTTTGTATTTTTCATTTCTTAGTATTTCATACAAACTGTTTTTTACAAATGGCAATCCTTTTTTAGTTTTGTATCCGAGAATATTCAGTTTGTCCATTGTTTCTCCGTAGCCGTATCCCTCGGCAGACATTTCAAATATCAATCTAACTGCTTCGGCTTCCTTTTCATTTATGACAAGCTTAAGGTTTTTGTCAACATCATATCCTAAAGGTGGTCTGCCACCAGTAAATTTGCATTGATAGGCATTTTCTTTCAGTCCTTTCATTACTTTTCTTGCAAGATTTTCATTGTAGAACTGATTGACCGAACCCATTATGTGATATAACAAATGACTTTCAGGATTATTTTCAAAACGCTCATTAACAAATATGACTTGCACACCGTATTCTTCAAGAAGTTTTTTGTATTGAATACTATCACTCAAATTTCTTGAAAATCTGTCTGTTTTATGTACCAATACCGCCTTAAATTCAGGATTGTTCTTTGCGTCATTTACCATTCTCTAAAATTCAGGTCTGTTGACTGTTTTTGCTGATTTTGCTTCATCACAATACCAATCAATAACTTCCATATTGTTTCTTTTAGCATACATCATCATATATCTTTTTTGAGCTGTTATAGATTCTTCTCGTTGCATTGAAGAAGAAAATCGTGCATATCCGACTGCTTTTATTGTTTCTTCCATATATACCACTCCTATAAGAATAATTCTTCATTTTAATAATATGTATTTATAATTTAATAAAGTGCAGTCACTGAAAAGCAACTGCACAGATGATTTTCAAAGTTTATATTTTAATCTATATTAAGCATTTCGATGAGGACATCTATTATTACATTATAGAAATCCGAAGAAATGCGGTTGTATGTATGTTCAGCTTTATCTATACTCTTGTCGTAATCCTGTTTAAGCAGAAGATTGCGGGGTATACTGCAACACACTAATGATTCTTTCATATTAAAACCTCCTAATATTATGTATATCAAGAGATTAAAATAGAGTAAAACTCTATATGCTTGGCTTGTGTATCCCAGATTACACAACTCTTATGCCAAACCATTAATAACCATTTATCTAATAAAATCTGATGATTATTTTTTGCAGATAATACTGCAAGCAGGGATTTTTTATTTAATTTTTTAAAATATTATTCTTTATCGGAAATAACTTTTATTGCTGTTATTTTTGAAAAAGATTTGTTGCCGTATTTTCTTTGACTTACAGAAAATTCAATTTTTTTGCCGAGTACATTATCACTGCAAAAACAGTTATTATCATCTACATACTCACAACAGAAGTTATTTAAAACTATATCCATATTAGAGAACATACAGTTAAAATAGCCGTTTTCTATTGAATCTACCTTTATTGTGAACCAGCAGTTACGGCAATCGGGACTGAAATATATATCGTCAAGAATACCTGTGTAGGTACCGTCATCAATATATTCATATTTTTTCTTTGGTATAAAATCAAAAGTTGGCATAATCATTCACCTCCAAGACATTCTTCTATATTTTGTACTTCATCATCTGACAGAAAGTCTTTATTATCGGAGTTTTCTATTTTGTCAAAGTACATTTCTTCATAAGCATTGTGAAGTGACATCATCTTGTCATTAAACTGAAATCTGAAAATATATACTTTCAGGTCAATGATTTCTATGATTTTCTCTCTTGCGACAAGTCTGTCTTTTTCTGCAATGAGTACACCTGTTGCTCTCAAATTTTTAAGTCTTTTGCGGAAATCAACTATTCCGTTATTCTTCATCATTTGCTCAAAGTAGTTTTTAGCTACACAAATTTCATAATAATTGTCGCTTGCACTAAGTCTTATCAGTCCGACATAGCCGATATTTAGTGAGTTATAATCAATCGCTTCCGCTTTTCTTTTACCAAATACTTTTAAAGCAAAGGGATAATTCATCTTGTACTTTTTTATATTCTTGACAAAATCTTCGTGAACTATTGTCATCAGTTCATCCTCAGGTGTCTGAGTGGACTCTATCTTGTTTGTAAGATTGAGGGAATAATCGACCATATCAGATATTTCAATATTGAAATTAAACAATTCCTTTGCATATGCTGTTGCTTGAACAACAATTGCAAGTTTTGACAATATTCTGTCGGTCAACCTTTTTCTCTGTTCAAAACAAGCCAAGGAACTTTCACTTATTATGTTTGAGTGTTCTGACTTCCACTTATCATCAATATCTTTATTCTTTTTAAGAAGAATATTTTTGTATTTCTGATAGTCAGATTCAATTTCTTCCTGACCTTTGTCAACAAGCATTTGCAGATACTTATTTCCTGCAACACCATAGTTTGCCATTGCAATACTTTTGATGTTGTCAGAATTCTCTGCATTTTTTGTAAGCGTATCTTCAATCTGAAATACACGGGTTTTTATGCCGTCCATAGATTTTTCGCTTACAAAGCTTATTTCTGATGTAGTGAAAATAACTGAAGAAAATTCTTTGACTTCCTGAAGTGAAGCATCGCCATTCAGTCTTAGTTTACTTCTGCCTAAACAAAAGTTGTACATAAGTCTTTCAAGATTAGTGATTGTTGAAGAACCGAGTTCGTCAAACACAACACTAAGACCGTTTATTTGGCTTAAAAACTCTTGGAGTGCATTTTCTGTACCGTTAAATGTGATTGCAACACCTTTATTCAATACAGGAGATGAGTACAAACTTGCACACAACATTGCTGTTGTACTTTTGCCTTTGCTTGAATTATTACAAAGACAGAAAAGTATTGAGCCAAAATCGTGTGAAAAATTTAAGATTGAAAGAAGTGGGGAAGCGAAAGAAGCCATAAGAAGATATGACATAGGAATATTTCCGCAGACTTCATTCTGTATCATATTGCACCATTCATCTAAAGAACCTTTGTGATTCAGACAAAGATTGCCGTTGTATATGTATTTTTTCTTTGTCGGTTCTTTGGCAATCAGATTGTTGTATCTGAATACAAGACTGTTGTCTATTTTGTCCCAACCAAGCTTTGAATAGCCATATACGATTTCGGCTTTCATATCGGTTCTCATAAGATATTTATTCACCTCATCAATATCGGTTTCATTAAATCTGACACCGTATGACAGAAGTGTTTTTAAACCAAATTTCGACAGAGATTCACCGTCAAGTTGTATGGTATCAATTTCAATACCATTGTTGTATTCATACTCAATCTTGATTTGCTTTGTAGTCACATCAATGATTTTTCTTAATACCTTGCAATAGGTCATTATGTATCGGATTTCGTACGAATATTTATTCTTCTTAACAACACCGATGAAGTTATTTTCCTTATCGACAATGTAATGTGATTTTATGGTACTGATAATTTTTTGATATTCTTCTTCTGAAATATCAATTCTTTGGAACTTTTTACTCAAAGAAATTTTTTCTTTTATGCAATCATTTGAATTTATATTATTTTGCATAATAACACCTCCTATTTATTCGGTATTGCTATTATAGGCTCAAATTTTTTTGTTGTCAATGCTTTAAAAAATAACTGTGGATATAAACAAATTGTGTATTATTGCTATTTAACTGTTGAATTGTTGTGACGGAGATTTTTGCCCTTGAAAGTCTTCCTCAAAAGTTTCTGAAAAATTCTGACAGAGGTTGTTTTTTGCAAAAAAATAAAAAACATTGTTTGTGCAAATTGACGGAGATTTTGTCAGACAAAATTCCAAAGAAGAAAAAAGGCTTTTTCGGGGCAGACCGAAAATGTGGATGGAATTTCGGAAGATTTTTCACTTTGAGAGTCCTTTTGAAAAATCTTCTTCCCCGAAATCCCGTTTTTTCAATCAATGCACACTCGCACACAAAGAGAAAATCTCAAGGCAATGCAATCATCTTTTCAAATCCAATTTCTGAATGTTCCACTGGTGTGCAAAGGGTGAGAGAGGGTGCGAGAACATCAAGCCTTTTGAGTCAATGATTGTGTGCAGTTTGTCATTATAGTGTTCTGTCAAAGCATTGAGAAAAGCCTTCTTTTCTTCCTCAAAGCTTGTGCTTCTGCCATATGCAACTATTATTACATCTGCATTGTCACATTCTCTCATTACAAAAGAAGTGTTTGTTTTGTCTGTTTTAGGCAAAGGGTTGTCGATTGATGAGAAGAGATTGATTATTGAAACGGAGCCGAAATCATTTTTTACCGCTCCGTTTCTGACAAGCATTGTTGTTTGGTCAAAAATCAATTCATCGGCAGATGAGGGATAGGTCATTATTATTGCAAGCGACTTTTTGTTGCTGTCCCATTCTGCTTTCAACAAATAGCGGTCTTTTCTGTTTTTGGTAAAGACCGCTGTTGTTTTTACTGTGCTGTTTGTTTCAATTGTGTTCGCCATACTCATTGTTCAATACTCCTTTTTTGAAATAGTCAGCTTTTCCGATGATATTTATCGCCCTGTCATTGTCAAGGACTATGCATCCGTCAAGAAAATCATTGCCTATCAAGTCAATCCATTCAAATCTGCTTTCTGTTATTTTTGAGGATAAACCAAAACTTTTGTAATCGTCAAAGTCTTTTTCATTTTCAACATAAAAAATACCTCCGACTGTTTCAAGCGAACAGTCAGAGGTTTGTGTCAGAAGATTTGTGAGAAGATTTTTAATATATTCTGCAATGTAACAGTCCTTGATTTTTGATACATCATCAGGTGTTAATATTTCAATCATTTTCTTTTCCTCAGCTTTGTTCCTGTGCAGAGAAGTGTAATAGCCGTTCCTGCACCTTTTGCAAACATTTCTACCGCTACTTTTGTTGTAAGTGCCATAATAAGTCCAAACATATTTTTTCCTCCAAATTAATTTTTTATGATGAGTTTTTCTGTTGCGAGTACAACGGTTGTTGTTACCGCAAAACCAAGTACAAACCAAAGTGCTTCCATTGTTCGCTCCTTTCTTGTTTTTTATATAAAAATGCACCCACCAATAAATTGGCGAGTACATAAAAAACTATTAAATTAAAGATTATGATTTTTCTGATGTTTACTGCAAGATTGCCAAACAGCTTTAATAAAGCCAGTTTGATTGCATTTAGCACGCTCTTTTGGGTCACATATTATGAAATTAGGTGTATCAACTTCAACACTGTGACCTCTCCAATATTCACAGGTAACACATTGTTTGGCATTGCGTGATACCTTACTTGTCATTTATATTCACCTCTTGTAAATGTTCTTTGCCGCAATTTGTGCAGAATCTTGCTTCTGTTGGATTCTCCGTTCCACAGTAGTTACAATTCCATTTTGTTGTATCAACACTACTTAAACTACGGTCAATATCTTTCTTAAAGAAAAGTCTGAATAACCATGCAATAAAGAATATAGCTGCAATAATTATACATCCATCACAAGTATAGAATAACATTGGCATTTTAAGAAAATAATACAGTCCAAAGCTAATACCTGCAATTATAAGAAAGAATACCATTAATTTTATAAAGACAAAACCGTTTTTCATATGTACTTACCCCATTTTATATTACATTTTATTTAATAATTCTTGCTTTTTTATATTGAATTCTTCGTCAGTCAAAATTCCCGATTCTTTCATATCAAAAAGCTTTTTAATCAATTCCATTATTTTTTCTGGATTTTCTTTTTCTGCATTTGTTTGATTTATGGGAAGATTTGATTGAGATACGCTTGATGTGTAGCTATTACTGTCAGTTGCATTCATTGATATGTAATTAATGTTACTTTGTGGTGTTGAAGACTCATTAATAATACTTGTATTTCTTTGCGAATCATTTGAACTGCTTTTTGCATTTTCTGTAGATGAATTTGTTTTGCTTTTAGCTATATTTGCAATCTTTTGTAAATTTATTTCAGGTGCATTTTCGTCAGAAGTGCCATTATTTACTGCGTCAAAAACTTTATTTCCTTTGAGATTGAAAAACTGTATAGCTGATAAAATAACTATTCCGATAAAGAATATGAGCATAAGCCAAAAACCTAATAAATAGTTGGTTTTCATTTCTACTGATACTGAACCTCCTGTCATTTGACCTACTGCTTCACCACCTGCATTTGCACCAGCAGATATATTACCTGATACCAAAAACATCATTACAATACCAACAACAGATAAAGCAAGTGATACAATCTTTTTATATTTTTGAAGTTGTGGTAAGTAATTAGCAATAAGTATAGCAATAGGGCAGACAATAAGTAGTATTCCTAAGAATCCACCATCCGTAATTAATTGAAACCCATTTAATACAGTACTTTCTTCTGCTTCTCCCATACCTCCTGCATTTGCTGAAGCTCCTATTGAAACAAAAGGAAATAGCAGAGATATGATAATTGTACCGCATAATATGCCTGTAAGATTTTTTATGATTGTATTAGAATCTATTTTGTCCATTTATATTCTCCTTTTTATTAATTAAATTCATTAGCTAAAAGATTGGTGTCATAAGGACTTGATTCAGTTAATTTAACACCGTCAATATCAGGATAAGCACCTGATGTATAATCGTTAATAATGATATTTTCATTAATTCTTCCATTATTAAGTTCGACTTCTGCAAAACAATATGAGCCTTGTTTTGCCCAAAATGTTTTTAAAGATCCCTCATAAGATTCATAAAAAACTCTACTGCTATTAATTGTACCTACATAGTAAAGTCCCTTATTATCATCGTAAGTATAAAAATCGTAATGAAGTTTTGATAAATTATCTCCAATGCTAATAATAAGTTCTGCTATACCGTCGTGATTAACATCATAAATGTAATAGCCTTCTATTTCGTTTGAATTAATGGTTTCAAGATAGGCTTGATATACATCTTCTTTATTGATTTCGGCTTTGGTAGTAGGTTGAACAGTTGTTACTTCTATTGTTGTAGGAGCAACTGTTGTAGGCTCTGCAGTAGTCGGCACTATTGTTGTCGGAACTACAGTGGGATTCTGCATAGTTGTTTGTACTTGAGTAGTTGCAATTTGTGTAGTATGTATTTCATCTGGTGTACTATTTTTGCTCTTAGGGTAATTTTGATATATACCATATCCAAGCACACCGAAAATTACTAATGCTATGATAATCAAAATAACGATACTACTTTTATTTTTTGCGTTATCTGGCATAAAATCACCTCTTTAATCAGACTTTTGCTTGTCAATGTGTTCTTTTAAAATTTGTCGTACCCATTTTTCACTGTATCCGTATTTAGTAGCAAGCTGTTTGATATTATATCCGTTGTATTCATCAACAATTTGCTTTTTTAAAAATTCTTTACTAAATAGTTGCACAGGAAAAGTGATTTGCTGACCTCTGTATGCTGAATGTATTTTCAAGACTGCTTCAATACCTAACAGATTAGCAAGTTCACTATATGCTCCGTTTAGATATTCACACTTAATATTACTTACATCCATTTCAAATATCACTCCTTGCATTTCGACATCTCCTCTCAAATTATATTATAATGCTATGGAATAGTATAGAGTTATACTGACCTTGTCTTGTTCCTTGTAAAATTCCAAAAATAGGGAAAAGCTTGCTGTTATTAAATTAAAGTAAATCAGTACTATTGGAATATTTATTTAATTTTACCAAATCTATATATTTTTAAAATTCTTTGTACTTTATATAAATCATTGTAAGAGTACATCAATATAAAAACGACTCGGCAACAAAAACCTTATTGCAAGCCAAAACACCGCAACACGCATAAAGTGTGTAGTGTGGTGTTTTACAGTTTTAACTGTCTTGCAATATTGTTTTTGTTGCCGAGATTGGATAGTAGTATAGACTATGATTTATAGCATTTATATAAAGCATTTACTTTATACACTAAGAAATCTTATTTTTATTCCTCAAAAGAAAATATTTTAAGAGTGTGAGTTTTTCCGTGTCCGAATCATCTCCACCAAATGTGTATTGGACGAACTTCTACTTTTTCAGCGGCGGATTTGCCGTCAAGGTGATGCTCTGCTACGAAACAAAAAAGAGCCAAAGTCACGAAGATTTTGGTTCTTTTTATATTTTTTCTTAACAAAACGAAAAGAATGGTTTTAATATTGAGAATTGTATATAACGAAGGTTTTTCTATAAATCCTGAGAAAACAAGAGTTGCCAGAAGCAACGCAAGGCAAGAAGTTACAGGGATTGTAGTTAATTCTCATATGCAGATTTCTAAAGAAAAGAGAAAGCAGATTCGACAACAGATTTATTATATAAGGAAATATGGATTAGAATCCCATTTGGAGCGGATTGAGGAGAATCGTGCTAATTACCTTAATCACCTTTTAGGACAAATCAATTTTGCCCTATTCGTCAACCCTAAGGACGAAGAAATGAAAGAATATTTTGATACAGTAAAAACAATTATGAAAAATCAAAATGAATAATAGTTTATGCGCCTATTGTAAATGCAGTAGGCGGCTTTTATTTGTAAATATAAAATCACACATTTGTAAAAATACATTCACTTTTGCTAAAATATTGGCAAGGGAGGATTTGATATGCGAGATGAGAAGAGTTACATAGCACTTGATGATTTTGAGCATAGAATTGTTGTCGACTGTATGAACGAAATGCGAAACAACATTATTGCTAATGGTAAGTACACCGATGCGGTAGACGAGGTTTTACTGAAAATCATTGATGCAAAGCAAAAAGAATTCAAAGTGATCTACAAGGAGGCGTGAGTATGGAAAAGGTTATTTATGACAAAAAGAACGGTCTTTGGTACGAACTTCAAGGCGATTATTACATTCCTTGTTGAAACTTCCCGAAGAAGAACAACAGCCTGTCGGCATTTGGGGACAACGACATTTGCGGTATATCAAGCAAAATCGCAAGGTGTTATACCTAAATCTGCTGACAAGTGGCAAACTGAACGGCTACCTCACTGACCTGGATAAGCAGGCTGAAGATATGTTTTTTCGACTCGTAAAACAGATGGCAGAGCGTGAGGACGTAACAGAAAAACTCAAGGCTGACGATCAAATGGAATGGGTTGATCGGATGAACAATATCCGCAGCAGAGCAAAGGAAGTCATAAATAATGAATTGATTTTTTCATAAAAAATTAACTGTGCTGTAAACATCAAAAGGATTTACAGCACAGTTTTTGCTATTCATTTTCTGTTTAACAGATTATTCAACCTTCATCATTCGGTAGCCTACGCCGATATGCGTTTGGATATATTGGGGAGAATCTGCGTCCTTCTCCGGCTTTTTGCGGAGCGTCGCCATAAAAACACGCAGAGAGGCAATGTCGTTATCCCAACTGCTGCCCCAAATGTTCTGGGTAATAAAGGTATGGGTTAAAACCTTGCCGATATTTCTTGAAAGCAGACACAAAAGCTTATATTCAATAGGTGTAAGGTGCAGTTCATCGTCGCCGAGATAGGCGCATCCTGCGGCATAATCTACACGAAGCTGACCGTTTGTGAAAACAGACGCTTCGGCGGCCTCATTCTGTATCATATTAAGCCGCCTTTGTGTAACCCTGAGCCTTGCCAATAATTCTTCCACAGAAAACGGTTTGGTCAGATAATCGTCGGCCCCCCGCATCGAGTGCGTCGATTTTGTCGGTATCTTCACTTCGTGCGCTTATGACTATAATCGGCATATTCGACCAAGTGCGGATTTTTTTGATTACTTCAACACCGTCAATATCGGGAAGTCCTAAATCTAAGAGGACAATATCAGGATTGTGCGATGACGCTTCCAAAATGGCGCCGCCGCCGTTTGGCGCAGTTAAGTATCTGTAATCGTGTGCTTTAAGGGTTGTTGTAATAAGATTTTTGACCGAATTATCATCTTCTACAACCAATATCAATGGTTTATTTATGAATTTCTACCTCCTCGGCAGATAATGTAATGGTAAACACCGTGCCGAGCGGTGTATTATCCGAAACGGTTATTTTGCCGCCGTGTGCATTTACAATGGAACGGCACAGAGATAATCCCAAGCCTAAACTGCGGCGGCTGTCTGCGACTTTATTCGCGCCGCTGTAAAACATATCGAATACCCGCGCTTTCATTTCATCCGGTATCCCGTCGCCGTTATCGGCAATGGATATAACGGCTTTATCTCCTTGCTTCCAGGTTTTAATCAGAATGTTGGAGCCCTTCGGCGTGTATTTAATTGCGTTGTCCACAATATTTATAACAACCTGTACCATCAGCTTTGCGTCCATTTTGGCAAGAAGATAGTCTTCTTTATGCCGGACGGTAATATGATGTTCTACGCTTTTTCTGTTCACATGATGAGGCGCTTCTGTAATGACATCGTCCACTAAATCCTCTGTAATATGAAGATTCAACCGTCCCTCTTCAATTCTTGTTACCGAAAGTAGATTTTCCACAAGATTGATAAGCCACATAGAGTCATCGTAAATATCTGTATAAAGCTGATTCTTTGTCGCTTCATCAAAGGAATTGCCGTTTGATATGAGATTGCTTGCGTTCCCCGAAATAGAAGTAAGCGGTGTTCGCAGATCGTGCGAAATAGCCCGCAGGAGATTTGCACGGAGCTGTTCATTCTTAGCAAGAATTGCCGCTTCTTCTTTTTCTGTTGCGTTCTTTTCGTTTTCCAGCGACAGAGCACATTCGCCGAGTATGGACAAAAGAATACTTTTTTCAAACGCATCAAGGGGCTCATCGCCTATATAAATACCGACAACGCCGTAAACTCGGCTGTTAACTCTTACGGCGAGGTATAGGCATTTTGCGTTTGAAAGTGTTTCGGTAGTAGCACCTGCGTGTTTGTTATTTTTTAGCACCCATTCCGCAACCGCCTCTTCTTTTGTACCAGTTATTTCTTTGTCTGTTTTATCTCCCGAAACTGTAAAAATATGAGGTTCTCCGAGCGTTTCGCCCTCAGTCAGATAAAACCACTATATCCTTTCCGAGTAGCTTTATAAGCTGATTTGCCGTTGCGGAAACGATTTCATTTTTGTCTTTTGCCTGTTGCAAAAGCTGATTTGTATCAAACAGCACCTTTGTTCTGTAAGCCGCCTTTGCAGACTGTTTCGCATGCTCTTTCAACTTCACAGCAAGCGAGCTTGTGAGCAGTGCTGCCAAAAACATAATTAAAAAGGTGACAGGATATCCTTGATTGTAAGCCCGAAGTGTGAACTGCGGATCGGTAAAGAAAAAGTTGAAAACCAAAACGCTGACAATAGAAGAAATCAGACTGTAAACCCGATGTCTTGTAACGACCGAGGTCACAAGAACGCCGAGAACATATACCGTGATGATATTTGCCTCTGCAAACTCCAATTGCCTGAACAGCATTCCTATACAGCTTGCCAAAATTAAAATGGCAATGCTTTTTAAAAGATCGGAAACCGAAAACACGATTCCATTTTTCTTCCTTGCTTTTTTGGCGCGGTATGCGGTGTTTTTACCGTCAGTATCGGGTATGATATGCACATCTAAATTCGGTGCGTTTGCAATCAGTTTTTCTGTAAGAGTAGGTTTAGAAAATATGCTCTTTCGGGTTGCGGAGCTTCTTCCTATCACAATTTTGAAACACCCGAAAGCCTTGCAAATTCGGCGATTTGATAAGAAACATCTTCACCATACACGGTTTCAATTTTAGCGCCTAATTGTTCTGCAAGACGCATATTGCTTCGCAGTCGCTTAACATCTTCCTCGGACATTACCTGATAATCAGGAGTTTCCACAAACAGCGCTGTAAAAGCGCCCTTAAAGACATTCGCCATCCGGGCGGCAGTGCGAATTATTTTTGCATTCGACGGTGACGACGAAAGGCATACAAGAATATGCTCATCGGTATGATAATCGCTGTGACTTTTCGTTCTGACGGTTTCGGTAAGCAGATTAACCCTGTCGGCACAGCGGCGCAAGGCAATTTCCCGAAGCGCCGTAAGATTTTCAATGGTAAAGAAATTCTCTGTTGCACGCTCAGCTTGAGTCGGGTTATAAACTTTGCCCGCTTGTAGCCGTTCAATCAATTCCTGCGGCTCAATATCCACAAGCTCAACCTGACTTGCGTTGTCAAACACCGAATCGGGGATTCGCTCATGTACCATAATGCCCGTTATAGATGCAACGGTGTCATTTAGACTTTCAATATGCTGAACGTTTACCGTGGTATAAACGTCTATTCCCGCATTAAGTAACTCTTCAATATCCTGATAACGCTTTGTATGTCGGCACACGGGGGCATTATTTCATCCATATAAACACCCATGTAAGTCTCATATTTCAAGTTGGAAAAATTAAAAGAATTTCTTCTTTTTGAAGTAGATGATTTCTCCTATTGCGATAATAAGAGAAACAATAATCACCGACAGATAACCGTATCGCCACTTCAGCTCCGGCATATAAGCAAAGTTCATTCCATACCATCCCGTAATTAAAGTAAGAGGCAGAAAAAAGGTGGTGACGATTGTGAGAATCCCCATAATCTTATTTTGCCGCGCATCCTGCATAGATTGATAAAGCTCACGAAGTTGAAGCATATTTTCACGAAGCAACTTTACATGGTTTTGCAATCTCTCGGCACGATGGGTAAATTTATCCCAGTCCTGCGTATCGTTTGCAAATGGAGAACACGCGCGGGATTGAAACAACTCTCCGATATCTGTCAGTTGTTCATAGTAAGCATTTAATTCGGACAGCTTTTGCCTGTGTTTTGTGAGCAGAGGGAAAAAGTTTGTCGAACCGCCGGAGCCGATATTTTCTTCCATTTTTTCTGTTTCTGACTCGATGTGAGAAAGATAGAGAATATCATCCTCTATCATTTGCTCCATAAACTGCAAAAGAAGCTGAGCCGGACTGTTCAGCTCCTGAAACATACTTATCCGTTTTTCTACAAATAATTTCAAATTGCCTACATCTTCCACAAATAAGAGCGACTGTCCCGTCAAATAAAAGCTGAAGGAAAGCTGCGGTGAACGCTGTTCGCTTTTTTGAGGCAGGCGTAATGTTCCGATGATGCAGTTTTTGAAAACCTCTGCCTTACAATAACGAATCGATCCAAGACAGTGAAGAAGTTCTTTATAATACGGTAGTTGTTCTTTACATTTGTGAAATTCCGCCGTACTCATAAATGTAAAAAACGGCTTTTTATCGCCGCAGTTTTGGACGGCTTGCAGACTCCCGTCTTTTGAATTTATAAAGTATTGCATTACAACTCCCCCTTTCTACTTTTTATTATATCACATATATCACAAGTATAAAAGTATTTTCTACTTTACATATTCCGCATTGATCGCCGCTTGATTTGAAAAGAGAAAATCAGAGAAGCTATTTGCAAAGGCATTATTTGAAGCCTTTTTCCATATCACAGCGGTCTGAATTACGGAAGGATCCAGCGGTTCTATCGTACATCCTGCTTTCTCACAGATAATACTATTTTGCTTTTTAGAAATGATAAGACAGCGGTATGTATCGTCATTTGCAGAAGCATTGTTTTCAATAAAGCCAAAGTCAATTCGATTTTTGTTTAGCTTATCATATATATCCTCTGTATTTCCGAACAGGAAATGAAGCTGACAATTCGGCTTTCCTTTTGAAAACTTTTCAAATAGAGGTATCAGCGAATCCAAGATCATAGGATTATCAAACGCAATAAAAAGGCTGTTTTCTGCAATTTCTTCGTCAATTAAGTGGTGGTTATTGGCTAAAAAATCGTCAAGCCTTTTCATTATAAAGTAACCGAACACAATCATGACAGCCAACGCCGCCGAAGATAACCTCGCCGAGCTGTATCAGGAGCATTGTCACCATACCGCCGAGCGGTGTGTAACTGTCATGCATGGAGTTTACAGAGTCGTTGGAAGCCGCCGTTGTAAATGCCGCCCAAGTAGAGGATGTTGCAATACCGAATCGGGTTTCCTTACCTTCCATATTGCCGCCCGCCTGGTCGGTCATTGAGACGTTGACACCATCCTGTGCAAGTTGCGGCGTCGCAACCTGTTCGCTGACGGCAATCGTGCCCAGCGCCAGCGCAAGGCATATAAACATCGCCATAAAGATTGCAACGCCCTGTTTTTTATTCTTTACCGCCTTGCCAAAGGTGAAGCACAGCGCCGCAGGAATAAGCAAAATTGAAAGCATTTCAATCAAATTTGTAAAAGCGTTCGGGTTTTCGAGCGGATGAGCGGAGTTAACGCCCATATAACCGCCGCCGTTTGTACCCGTTTGCTTAATGGCGACCTGGCTTGCCGCAGGACCCATAGGTACAAACTGTTCGGTAACAATTTCGGCGTCTTCTATTTTTTTGCCGTCAACTGTTACGGTATTTGTATCAAGGTCAATTTCGGCTTTTTCAAGAATTTCGCCGTCTGCGCTTACCGCAATCGGTTCAACGAGCGATACGGTTTCAGCGCCTTTCAGGTTCTGAATCACGCCGCCGCCCACAAGGCAAAGGGAGATGACAAGATTCAGCGGAATCAAAATATGAATGACGATTCTTGTTATATCAACCCAAAAGCTGCCTAATCCATCGGCTTTTACTTTTATAAATCCCCGTATCAGGGCAAACAGCACGGCAATACCCGTAGCTGCGGAAACAAAGTTCTGCACGGTAAGTCCGAGCGCTTGGGTCAGATAGCTTAATGTGGACTCGCCGCTGTATGCCTGCCAGTTTGTATTGGTTACGAAACTGGCCGCGGTATTAAAGGACAAATCCCATTTTACACCCGAAATCCCCTGCGGATTTCCGGGAAGAACTCCCTGCAAAATCTGAAGCAAAAACAGAAAAATAAGTCCGATGCCTGAAAAAATCAGAACGGAAACGGCATATTTTTTCCAGTTCATTTGCTTGTTCTTTTTGACGCACATAACTTTATATACAGCGTTTTCACAGGGCGTTAGAATTTTGGAAAGAAAGGTTTTCTCTCCGTTCATTACTTTCTTGATATAAGCGCCGAGCGGAATCGCCAAAACAATAAGAACGGCAAGATAGAGTATGTATTGTATTACCGCACTCATTTTTGCTCATCCCCTTTCATCAGTATGTAAACATAGTAGATTAGCAGTGCCGCAGCACAAAGACCGATAAATCCGATTATAATATTCATAGTCTTACCTCCTTATTTGATATTTTAACAGCAAAAAGATTAAATCGGGATTAGCAGAATATACAGCGCATTAAAACTATATTAAGACGCTTACAGCCATCCGAAAATCAAAGCAATCGGAACCGTAATAATTACGGTGAAGAAAAACACGGCAGCGAGAACACAAATCGGCATACCGATAAATACCGCAAAAAAGGACAGATACGGATGCTTGAATGCGAAATGCTCCGCTTGTGCTTCAATGCGCTTATCAAATTCGTGTATAGCTTTAAATATGGCTGACATATTTAATCCCTCCTTACGCTAAAAGAATAGCACAGGAGAAATAAAAACGGGAAAAAGACCTCATTGATTACTGTTAAGAAAAAATAAAGCCTAAATTAGCGGAACATACCTACCCAAATGGAAAGCGGCGACAGAAAGAATAGAATCTTCCTGCCGCCGCTTTTTGCTAATTTATATTAAATCTTTTATTGCTTTTCTTAATTTCTCCAGCGCCTTTTCACACTTGTTATGAGCCGTATTTGCTGAGCTGTATTCGTGGTCGGTAGCAATATCCGTATACATCATCTTCTTGATTGGCTTCTTTTTCGGCTCACCGTATTCGTCCAAATCGTTATGAACTATATAAAACACACTATGGCATTCAAAGCAAAAACCGAGTCTTTGAGATAACATTTTCCGTTCGGTATACTCCGGTTTTTCGTATGCTTCCCACAGTCGGGTATACAGCTCATTTTTCATAAACAGCGTATAAGTGTCAGAGGTACCGTCGGAATGTGCCTCCTCTGTGCTTTCTTCGCCGTCATCGTCTGTGTATTGCCGATACAAATCCACCCGGTTTTCATTGAGCAGACCGCCGAGTAATATTTCTTTAGCGTTTTAAACGGTTTCCTCAAGCTCGCCTGCAACCTTTATCAGTGTTTCATCTGAATAATCACGCTCGTATTTGTACAATATCGCCATTGCTTTACGGAGCTTGGCATATTCTGCGATGCTTTGTGCTGTGAAGCCTGTACGCATAGAGCGCACATAGTCCAGTATCTCCCGTTCCACATACCGTTCCTTGAACGAGGTAAACGGCGCGCCTTGCTTAATATCGTAGTTTTTTAATGCTTTGAGCAGTCTGGCAATATATGCCTGTTTCATATCCGCAAAATGCTCCGGCATAAAGAGCTTTCGCATATATTCCTGCACATTGTTGTTAAGCGTTTTTTCATAATAGTGCAGAAACCAAGCAAGATAGCGGTTATCTTGCTTTTTCAGATAGGTTACAATATATTCCTGCAAATCCCATTTCGGCGGTGCCGGCTTCAATTGATACATATTTAAATCTGCTTTATCTATATAAATTTCTGTCACGGCACTCACCTCCGTTCTGTGATACTTACCGTTATTTTAACTGCTTGTCGACTTCGGCGTAGAGCTTTTCACGGCTCATATCCGACTCATACTGACTGTTGGCATATTCGGCATCCTCTTTTGCACGCTGCATACGCTCTTTTGCAAGATCAAGCGCTGTGGCGGCAAATTCTTCTGTGGCAGTACCTCGTTTTCTTTCCATTCGGAGCACAGAGCAGCGGTTTTTATAGATGCGGATAACAGGATTGCCCGCCGCTAATTCTTTACGGTTGATTCTTGCCGCATATTTCCGGCAGGTAATGGCTTTGCCTTTGAGCTTAAACGGCGCATAGCCTGTACATTACTTTGGCCTTGCCGCAGAGGTCATAAGGAAATATTTTTTGCAGATATCGCACCTCCTTGGATAATGACCATAATGTAAGCCTTCAAAGAAGTCGGTCATCACAAAGCTGTAATAGCTGTTGAAATAAAGCCTGCGAGCAAGAGTTGCCGTTTTACTCCGGCTGGATTTCTTGATCGGTACATATTTCGTTGTCACGGGAAACGGCACAGAGCCGAATACTTCTAATGCTATGGGGAGCAAATGTTCCTCGTCAAATCGGTCAGCTTCATTTACACGGCTCACGAAAATTCTAAGCTTTTCAAAAGAATTGCGAATATCGGCACTCAAAGTATCGTAGAAACTGAGTGTAGCATTGACTTCGCCGAGCAGAGCTTCAGCACGGTCAAAGAAGTCTTTTTCATATTCTTTCGGTAAGTTGTGAAACACTATTTGCCCCACATCCATTTGACCGATCTTTGCACGACGGGAAAAATATTCACTTATGATATGTCCGTTTTCTTCAGAAAACAACGTTGCTATTCTGTTACGTTCATCATCTGTGCCGAGCATATCAAATGGCTTCAGCCACGGAAGTGCAGTAAAGATATTTATCATTCTTTCTCCGGCGTTCACATAGTCGCTGACTTTCAAATACCCAAGCCGCAACATCTTTTCAAGCTGCCAATTATCCGTTGTGAAAACGCCAATACGGGCGGCGGTGTCATTTTCGTAATACTGATTCAGCAGGTGCGCCGCAAAAGTCCCCGCAGGATAGCTCTTGCCGTTTTAAGAAGATGAGTGGGGAGAAAGGCTTGACAACCGAAGTTATTGCCACCGTTATGAGCGAGGAAAAAGCAAATCAGCGTGAAATGTTCAAGGTGGCGATGGAGCGCATTCGCAAATATGTCCCTAACGCCAATACAAAGCAGGCAGAAGACTTAGTTATGAAAGCTTGCGAGCATTACCGCCGCTATCTGATTCGACAGCGTGACCGAGAACGATGAGGTGAGTCTATGAAGAAATATACAAGGATTGATTATACCAAGGTAGAGTTACCCGAAGAAATGCTCACTTCTTTTGCAAAGGCATTAGCGCCAGAGATTAGGAAGTTCTATGATAGTGACGAGGGCAAAGCTTACTTTGAAAAATGGCTTACCAAACACCATGAATATGATGAACGGACACCTGATGCAACTGCACCGGGCGTCTGAGTTTTCGCACATTCGACAGCAAATAAAGGATACTGCCATTGAAAACCTTTGGAAAGGTATTGAACAAGGACAATCGGTTGATATGCTGACTGAGCGTCTGCATAAACGACAAGCAGAAAAAGATGAATTGGAAACTCAGCTTGCTATTGAGAACAACAAGAAAATCTGCTTATCCGAAGCGCAGATTTTAGCCTTTCTTGATTATGTGTGCGAAATGCCGTTTGATGATTTTAATAAGTGCAGAGCGATTATCAATATATTCGTTCAATCAATCTACTTGTATGACGATCATTTCACCCTAATTATCAACGCAAGTAAGAAGCCTTTGAGCATCGACAATATCCCGCTTGATGATATTGAGGAAGCTTTTGGGGGCGAAAATACCGAAACGGAGGGGTGTTCATCCTTGATGACACCCGCTCCACCATTATAGTCACGATTGCATATGCAGTCGTGACTTTTTTATTATACGATTATTCTTGTATTTATGCGCTTTTTATAGCAAAACAAGAATCATTTATGAAGTATAAAACAACACAATATAAATTATGCAACCGTACACAGAATTTTATGGGATGCCTTTATTTTGCATTATTTCTTTTTCATACAGTTTTTAAAACATTTTTTATCAAATGACGGGTTGAATGCGTAGAAATTCTTTTCGTCAAGTTTGTCGGTCATAAGTCTCAGATTTTCACCGAAGCGTTGATAGTGTACTACTTCACGCTCACGCAAAAATCTTATTGCATCTTTTACATCGTAATCATCGCAAAATCTTAAGATATTATCATAGGTTGATCGCGCTTTTTGTTCTGCCGCCATATTTTCGTGGAGATCTGTAATTGGATCGCCTTTTACCTGCATAGATGCGGTTGTATAAGGTGAACCTCCTGCCGATTGCGGATATACGCCTGTTGTATGGTCAACAAAGTAATCTTCAAAGCCTTGCTTTTTGATTTCATCTTCCGTGAGGTCTTTTGTAAGCTGATATACAATTGCACCTATCATTTCAAGGTGATTTAATTCCTCGGTACCGATGTCGGTTAAGGTGGCTTTTAATTCCGGCAGCGGCATTGTAAATCTCTGACTTAAATATCTGAGTGATGCACCGAGTTCTCCGTCAGGTCCACCGTACTCCGAAAAGTGATAATCAGATGTAAAGAAATATATCAACCGAAGAAGTTGAGCGGTTAAAGACTATGCAATCTACAAAGCCTTTTAGTATTTCGTTCTTTTCTTTTTCGCTTATTGCAAGGCTTTTTAGAGTTGCTAAAAAGTTTTTCTTTTCTTTTACATTTTCTTTTCTTGGTTTAGTTTTTTCTTGTTTTAATTGAACTTGACGGGAAGAGAGGTTTTTTATTTTATCTTCTACAGACTTTTTGTATTCTTTTACTTCTTCAACGGTGTAGATTCCTTCAAGATATGCATTTTTTATCCGTTGTATTTTTTGATTTTCTTTTTCGATTAAGTTAGTGTAATCAATGCAGTCAGCAACAGTTTGAGATAAAAACTTGACCGAAAGTTTAAAATCTTTGTTTTCAAAAACCTGTTCAAGTCCGAGTATTACAAGATTATTAATATTGGTAAGGCTGATGTAATGTGACTGTTTACATATTGATTTTGAGTATTTAATGCATTGCAGTCCTTTGTTTGAATATGCTAATGCAGAGCCGCAGTTGCTGCATTTTATTAAACCGTGCAGCATATATTCTTGTTTAATATTATTGTGTATGCCTTTTCTTTGTTTACGACCGTTAGTTTCTATCAAATTTTGAACTTTATAAAAAATTTCATCGCTGACAATAGATTTATGTACTCCTTGAGTGTACACAATATCTTTGTTGTTTGAATATCTGTAATCAGTTTTTCCGTTTTGATTCCAACGGATTTTTCCTATATAAACGGGATTTTTCAGGATATAATCTATTGTTCTGTTTTCAAAAGGATTTCCTCTTGTAGTTTTGACACCGATTTCGTTTAATTCGGATGCAATTTGCGTGCTGTTCTTTCCGTCTATATAATCGGTAAATATTTTACGAACAATTGCTGCTTTTTCTTCGTTGATAACATATTGTTTATCGACTATATCATAACCGAAAGAGGGAATAGTCACCGGCTGACCTCGTTTGACTTTTTCTGACATTCCTCGCAGCACTTCCCCGGAAAGGCGGATTGAATAATATTCGTCCATCCATTCTATGATACGCTCAATAAGTGAGGAAAACGGATTTTCTTCATCAAGAGTTTCGGAACAGCTTATTACCGAAACATCATTCTTTTTAAGCATAGATTTATATACAATGCTTTCTTCTTGATTCCGTGCAAATCGACTGAATTTCCACACAAGTATTGTACTAAACGGTGCAGGCTTTTGCTTTGCAAGGCCTATCATCTCGATAAATTGCGGCCGTTTTTTGACATATTTGCCTGACAATCCGTCTTCTCGAAATATGTACTCTGACGGGATATTGTAACCGTTTTGTTTTGCGTATTCTTTTATTATACGCAGTTGACTGTCAGGAGAAAGCTCGGTTTGTCGGTCTGTTGATACTCTGATATATGCCGCCGCGGTTTTAAGTTCTTTTTCCATAATAATCACTTTCTATCGCTTAATCTAAGTAAATTTGCTATAAGTCATAATATGTTTCAGAGATAAAAATGTGTTGATTTTTGCTATATATGTTGCTTGGCATCTGTTAATTGATTTTGCAGAGCACATAATATATATGTAGGAATAGAATAAAGTTAAGGGGTGGTTATAAATTGTCAAAGAGGCAAAGTTTTATAGTTAGAATACATTTACCGATTAACGGGAAATATTATTTGTGGTATGAAGTTGACGAAGAGAGAAATATAAAATGGTATTTGCCTCGTGATGAGTCAGAGGCACAAGAGGCTGTACAGAAAATGCTTGAAAATGTCGGAAAACATATGAGTAATTTTTACTCAAACAATTCAGAGTACATTAAAAATCTGTAAATATTGATATTTCAAAAAAATCAGGTCAATCTTTTATCGGATTGACCTGATTTAATATAATAGAATTTTGTATAAACAGTTTTATTTAGAAAAATCCCAATCAAGGAGTCGGTTACATTTTACGATAAATGCCTTTTCGGAAATTTTAGCAAGTGGAGTGTCACTGTAGCTGTCGGAATAAAATTCGTGAATTTTTGTGTCACCAAACATTTCTCTGTATCGCCTTACTTTTTCTTTACCGTGGCAGTTTATACCGCTGTATTTGCCTGTATGTTCGTCAACGACAGATGCCATAAGATAATTTATTTTGAGAGTTTTGCATATTGGTGCAAGTAAAAATTCTGGGGAGGCGGATATTATTACATCATCTTTTTGCTGTTGATTTTTATAAAACGGCTTGATTTTGTCAATATTAATATTCCAAAAGTCGGTTATGTCTTTTTGTATGTCGCAGTATTTTAAAAATTTATACATTTTTTCTTTAAACTGCGTTTTTGTGCCGATTTTAAAAACATAGAATTTAAGAAAAGCAGCGATAAGTGAGGGGGTAAGCAATAAAATTTTTTTATGCCTTTTTAGAGAAAAAATATAGAAATCGGCGGTTGAGTCGCCGTCATATATTGTTTTATCAAAGTCATATACATTCATAAATAAACCTCTTAGTGAATTATTAGCTTTATAAATACTTATATTTTTATATTTTATAATTAATTATAGATTTTTGCAATACCCTTGTTCACCTAATAATCACTTATTTTCGGCATACTTACTGTTGCTTTTTACCCTGAAATATAGTATAGTATAATGTGAGTAATAATATAGGAGTAATACAGTGTTCGGTTATTTACAGATTGAAAAAGAGGAACTTCTTGTAAAAGAGTTTGAAACATATAAGGCTGTTTACTGCGGACTTTGCAAGCAAATGGGTAAAGATTATTCTTTTTTAACGCGTCTTACATTGAGCTATGACTGTACTTTTTACGCAATGCTTTTGATGTCATTACATTCTTCGTGCGGCGGTTTTAAGAAAGGCAGATGTACCTGCAATCCTCTTAAAAGATGTAATTTTGCTTACAGCAAAAATGACGATTACCAAAAGGCTGCGGCTTTTTCAATTATTACCGTTTACTACAAACTTATTGATGATATAAATGACAGCGGATTTTTTAAATCTCTGTTTTCGAGAATGATTAAGCCGTTTTTCTCACATCAGAGAAAGAAAGCTAAAAAGCGTTATCCGTGGATTGACGAATATGTGGCTGAAATGATGGAAAGACAGGCTGTTATTGAACAGGATAAAAGATCTTCCGTTGATATTTCGGCAGACCCGACAGCTCAAATGCTCGGAAAAATCCTTGCAAAAGACGGTAATGACGAAACCGAGAGCCGAGTTTTATACGAATACGGATATAATATAGGCAGATGGATTTATCTTATGGATGCGGCAGACGATATAGAAAAAGACGCTAAGTCATTAAGTTTTAACCCTTTTATACAAGAGGACGGTTCAAGTTTAGACAACAATATTATTTCGCTCACTCTTAATCAGTGCCTTGCAAGGGCATATGATGCGTATAATTTACTTGATATAAACGGTTTTAAGGGGATACTTGACAATATGATGCTTAGAGGATTCCCGAAAATTCAGAATAAAATTACAGATAAAACCCAAAAGGACTCGTACAAATCTTTTGAGTCGCAGAAAGGAAGTAAAGATGAATAATCCTTATGAGGTTCTTGGCGTATCTGAAAATGCCAGCGATGAAGAAATTAAAGCAGCGTACAGAAAGCTTGCCAAAAAATATCATCCCGACAATTATGCGGACAGTCCGCTTGCAGATGTTGCCGAACAAAAAATGAAGGAAATCAATGAGGCTTACGATACAATAAATCAATTAAGGCAAAAGGGCAGAGGCTCGGGTTCAACTTCAAATGCAACCGGCGGATATTCTCACCAATCCACAAGATTTCACGGTGTAAGAATTTATATTCAGCGCAATATGATTAATGAGGCCGAACAGATTCTTGATAATACAGAGCAACAGTACCGTGACGCAGAATGGCATTACCTTAAAGGTATGTGTGCATATCGCAAGGGTTGGGCAAATCAGGCTTATTCTTACTTTACACAGGCTGTAAATATGGACCCTAACAATCAGGAGTACCGTGCGGCTCTTAATAATATGAATAATCAGAGGGCTTATAATTACGGCGGCTACACTCAAGGTACACCAAATACAGGTGACGGTGCTATGTGTGATTACTGCACCACATGTCTTTGTGTAAACTGTCTTACAAACTGCCTTTGCAACTGTTGCAGAATGGGCTGTTAATATGAAAAAGTCATCTTCAAGTCCGTTAAAAACAACCTTTAAAGTTACAATTTCGGGTGTGTTGTCGGCACTTTCGCTTGTCTTTATGATGCTCACATCATTAGTGCCGCTCGGTACTTTTGCCTTTCCTTGTATGGCAGGAATTGTGCTTATGGTGATTGTAGTCGAAGCAGGTCATAAGTGGGCGTGGGGCGCATTTATATGCGTTTCACTGCTTTCGCTTTTCCTTGCGGGCGACAAGGAAGCTGTTGTATATTACATTATGTTTTTCGGTTATTATCCGATAATTAAAGGTGCAATAGAGGGAAAAATAAAAACAAGAGCCGTACAGCTTGTGCTTAAATATGCGGTATTCAATGCAGCGGTAATAGGAGCATTTTTTATAGCGGCTTTTTTACTTGCCGTGCCTGCAGAGGAATACACTATAGGCGGAATGTATGTACCGTGGATTTTCTTGCTTGCAGGAAATATATTCTTTACAATTTATGACTTGGCGGCAACAAAACTCGTTACATATTATATAGTTGTACTCAGAAACAAGCTTATAAAACCAAAATTCAGAAAATGACAGAGGGTAGTATCATGAGAAAAGTAAGCGCAAAAAAATTAATAGTCCCAATTCTTGCGGCCGTATTGCTGCTTTTTTCACTTCCCGTAAATGCGGCTGAACTTTCACAGACAGAGCAGGCTGTGAGCGCAAGTGTGACGGCAGGAGCGTCAGGTTATGTAAATGGTGACGGAGTAAATCTTCGTTCGGGAGCGGGTACAAGCTACAGTGTTGTGACTGTTATGGAATACAAAACAGAATTTACCTTTGACGACGGAACTCTGTACAACGGCGAGTGGTACAAAATCACTCTTTCGGACGGTACAAAGGGATATATTTACTATGAATATGCTACCGCAAAAGAGGTTACAGATACTCTCGGAACAGGTTACATAAATGCAAGTGATGTAAATATGAGATCGGGTGCGGGTACAGATTATTCTGTTATTGCTACTCTTGATTACGGTACAAAAATTACCGCCGTTTCAAAAAGCAGTAATTGGTATTACATTGAACTTAGCAGCGGTACAAGGGGATATGTTTATGCGGATTATGTAACGCTTAATGTCGATGAACCGCAAAAGTCGGGACTTTCAAAGACAAGTCTTAGTATGTACAAAGGAAACTACAGCACTTTGTATGTAAACGGCGCAAAAGGTAATGTAAACTTTGCTTCATCAAATTCTAATATTGTATCTGTAACTTCGGACGGACTTTTATATGCAAAAGCTGCGGGTTCGGCAGTTATTACCGCAAAATATGACGGAATATCAGAGAGTTGCTATGTAACGGTTACAAGCGGAAGTTATGTAGGTATTTCCGATTCTGCGGTTCATATAAATAAAGATAAATCTGTTTTTCTTACCACAGATTCATATGTAGATTGGAAAACTTCAAATTCAAATGTAGCTACAGTCAGCGACGGTGTTGTATATGCCAAGAGCGAGGGTACTGCCGTAATTTCGGCAGAAACAAGCTACGGTGCAGGTACCTGTATTGTAACTGTAGAAAAAACTGCGCCTGTTCGTTTCGTATATGCCACACCTAATTCGGCGCCTCTTAACAGCCTTGTTACTTTGAATGCTATAACCGATAATACAAAGCGTGGTTTGTATTTTACGATATCCAATGAAAAAGAAAGCTATACGCTTCACGCCGATTCAATAGAGAAAGACGGCGACAATATTATTTGGTCTGCAAAAACTGTGCTTGATACTTCGGGTACATGGAACTATACAGCGTATTCGCTCGCAGAGGACGAAAACTATTACAGAACTGTCGAAGATGATGCAGAGGGCGAAGTTTTTGTTACAACTTCAACCGATACTACAACTGCGGTTCTCGGTGAACGCCGTGCAAGCGATGAAATAATCTCTCTTATCGCAAATTATGAGGGATTTTTGCCTACAGTAACACCTGACTATATTACGGGTGACGCAACATTAGGTTATGGCAAGGTTGTGTGGTCCGGCGAACAATTTTACAATAATCTTTCAAAAACCGAGGCATATGCTTATCTTTGCCAAACCGTAAACAGTGGCGGATATACTTCTCGAGTTAATAAGTTTATGATTTCAAATAATGTAAAGTGTAACCAACAGCAGTTCGATGCACTTGTGTGCTTTACATATAATGTAGGAGCATATGCGCTTGACAATGACAGCGATTTGTCGGACACTTTACTTAATACAGCATATCAGCCTGCATTAAAACCGTCTGCAAATGCTCAAGGCTATGTAAGCGGTGACGGCGTAAATTTGAGAAGCGGAGCGTCAACATCTTATTCTGTTGTATCCCTTATGTCTTACGGTACAACCTTTACTTTCGTTGACGGCAGTCTTTATAATGATAATTGGTATAAAATTAAATTGAGTGACGGCACGGTGGGATATATTTATTCCGACTATGCCTCTGTAATGTCAGCAAGCAGAAGTCTTGATAATGTAAGCCGGTCTGCATATGCTAAGAATTTCTTTGCATATCACCATGCGGCAGGCGATTGCTATGAGGGACTTTTATACAGAAGAGTTGATGAGGCTGAAATATTCTTTTACGGTGATTACATAAGGGACGGTTACGAAAACAAGTACGGTTTCAGTTATACTTGCGCCCGTAACCCGAGCTTTGGATTGTGATAAATATTTAATTGGTATTACTTATTTGAAAGGGAGTATTATAATGAAGAAAATCGGTTTTATTGGTGCAGGAAATATGGCAACTGCAATTATCGGCAGTCTTATGGGACAGAATGACGGCAAGGCTGATTTTATTAATGTTTTTGACCTTGACAAGGAAAAATGCGATATTATGAGCAAAAAAGGCATTAATATTAAAAAATCCGCCGCTGATGTTATGCTTGAAAGCGACATTACCGTTCTCGCTGTTAAGCCGCAGAATTATCCCGAAGTGCTTGAGGCATTAAAGTCACAGGTAACAGCTGACAAAGTTTTTGTTTCAATTGCGGCAGGTATTTCTATTGCATATGTGCAGAATCTTCTTGATTGTAAATGCCCTGTAGTAAGAGTTATGCCTAATACTCCGCTTTTGCTCGGCAAGGGTGCGTCTGCACTTTGCCCGTCAGATAATATCTCTGAAGAAGACAAACAGATTGTTTATAATATGTTTGCGGGCAGCGGTGTTTGTGAATATATTGCAGAAGAGCATATGAACGAGATTATATCTGTAAACGGAAGCAGCCCGGCATATATTTATCTCTTTGCAAAAGCTATGGCAGATTATGCTCAAGAGTGCGGCATTGATTATGACAAGGCAATGAATCTTATTTGTGCAACTCTTGAGGGTTCGGCTAAAATGCTTAAAGAGAGCGGCGACAGTGTTGATACACTCATTGAAAAAGTAAGTTCAAAGGGCGGTACTACCATTGCTGCTCTTGATGCAATGAAAGACCTCGGCTTTTATGATGCCGTTAAAAAAGGTATGGCTGCCTGCACAAAGAGGGCAGAAGAGCTCGGTAAGTAATTACATTAATAGATAATTAGCATACAAGCAAAATATTCCGCATATTTTTATTAAGGATAATTATATGGAGGAATGTTTTGTGAAAGGCTTTATATTTTCGATAAAAGAAAAAACAGATTTAATCAGAACAGGCAGGTTTTCTCTGACAACACAAGATATAAAATATTACATAAAGAGATACGGAATTTATATATTGTTTATTTCAATGTTGATTGTCGGACTTGCCTGCGGAACTGTGTATGCAATGTCTGCCGACAAGGAAATGCTTGCTTCTCTTGATTTTTTGTTTTTTACAAATCTTGACGCAAGGCTTTCACAAAATGTAATTAACACATTTTGTGCCTGCTTTGCATCTGATTTTATATTTTTGTTCGCAGTATTTTTACTCGGATTAACCCCTTGGGGAATCCCCATACTGCCTTTTATTGTGTTTTTAAAGGGCTTCGGTACGGGAATTACTGCCGGATATTTGTTTTCGGTTCATTCGTTAAAAGGTATAGTTTTTTATCTTTTTGTACTGTTGCCCGGAACATTTTTATTTTGTCTGGCACTTATTTTATTTTCTTCCGCCGCTTTTACCGCATCGGGAAATATGTTTTGGCAGATTATAGCGGATAAAAAAATGGTCGGATCTTCGCACAGGTATATATCGGACTTTCTTTCAAGGGGAGTGAGTTGCCTTATACTCGCTTTTCTTTCTGCCGTGCTTGACGCTGCATTATGGGGAGTTTTTGCGGGGAATTTTAATTTTTAACCTATGGAGGTCGAACAATGGCAGGGAAAAAAGCAAAGTTCGCTTTGACTGATTTTTTCAACAACCTATTTAATAATTTCGGTAAAATAGTTTTTACAAACCTATTGTTTGCCGTACCGCTTGCGGTGTTGGTTACGGCTTTTTATTTTCTTGACAGTGCATTAAAACTTAACGGAAATTTTATTCTTATGCTTTCGATTATTCCGCTTTCACCTTTTTTTGCAGGCGTAACCCTTGTTACCTCAAGACTTGCAAGAGGAAAAGAAAATGTGGATGTTTTCAAAACATTTATTGAGGGCATAAAAAACAATTGGAAAAGATTTTTAATTCACGGTATAATTACATACTTTGCGGTTATATTCAGTTATTTTTCAATAAGGCTGTATAGCGCATTAATTTCACAGCCGAATGCAGACTCGTTTTTCCTTGTAATGCTCTATGTTTGCCTGATAATTTCAATTATTATTGCAGTTGCATTTCTTTTTATTTTCTTTTATGTGCCGTCAATGACAGTTACATTTGATTTGTCATTTAAAAATATTTATAAAAACAGTGCGCTTATGTCATTCGGTGAGTTAAAGCATAATATTATTGCAACATTCGGTCTTTTTATAATTGTGCTTTTTTGCGCTACAATTCTTATTTTTGTAGGCAATACAGACAGCAGTATTGCGCTTATAATTACAACCGCAATTCTTATGTTTGTACTTGTGCCTGCGCTTGCTTCTTATGTTATAAATGCCTCGGTTTATCCCGGAATGTATAACCTTATGACAGAAAAAGAAAAACGCTCTAAAAAAATTGATAAGAAAATGGACAACAGAAGAAAAGGTCAGTTTATTGACGAGGAAGATGAGGAAAACAATATAGCCGAGGAATTTCTTGACCTTGATGTCGAAGAGAATAAAGACGGCGATGAATATATTTTCTATAACGGAAAAATGGTTAAGCGAAGTGTAATCATTAAGATGAAAAAGGAAAGAGAGAAAGCAGAGGGGAAATCTGATGAAAGCAAAACACGCTGAAAAACGACCTAAAATAACAATAAGTCTGTGGCTTTTTATTGCTATAATTGCGTTTTTGGTGCTTTTGATTATCGGTATTACTTTTTATTCGGTACAGCGAGAACTTAATTCCGATAATAAAAACAATAACACAACGATTGCTGCAACAGAACGGATGACGGCAGCAGAAACCACACAGGCTGTTACAGAAGAAACAACCGAGCAGTCGATACAGAAAACTACAGAGGAAAGCACTGAAAAGGAAGAAGCTGCTGTTGAGCCGACCACACAGGCAATTGTAGTAAGCGGTGCAGAGAGAGCGGACAAAAATCTGAATTTTGACGCAGAGATGTATCCGTATAAGGCTTTTGACAATGTAGGCAAGCGTGATGCGTCTGTAAAAGAAGTTTTCGGCTCGGTATATGGCGGAGAGGGAATTACCTTTGATAAAAACGGACTCTTTTCCGATAATATAACCCAGTCGGAGTATAACTATGGTGCATATACCGTAACTGACGGCGTAATTAATATGACATACTCAAATGACAAAAATAAATCTGCGGAAATTATCTCGTACAAAGGCAATGTTCCAAGCGAAATAAAGATTGATTATGTCGGATATGATGTTTATTTTAAAATTGGAAGTGCAAATTAATGAGCAAAAGCAAAAAGAATAAAAAAAGAAACAAAGTAAATCATACCGATAATAAAAATAAATTTAACCGTAAAAAGGCAATTACAGTCACTGTTGTTCTACTTGTAATTGTCGTAGCGGTAGTAGCTTTGATTTTTACAATGCATAATAAAGCGAATGATATTGTCGGTACAGATTGGGTATCATCGAGTGCTGTAAATGCAAGCGGCGATGAAGTGGAAATGGCAGAGGTTTATAATACAAGCTATACTTCGTATCAAGGCTCGCTTTCATTTAAGGATGACGGTACTTTTTCGCTTTGGCTCACACCCGGCACATCAGAGGACGGTACGCACTCCGGAAAGTATACTGTAAACGGCGATACAATTACCGCCGCTTTTGATGACGGTGAAACTACAACAAGTTTTTATATTCACCGTAACGGTGATAAAATTGAATCAATTTCATTGAATTATGAAGATTACGAAGTTTATTTCACTTTAAATAATTAATATCAAAGCAACAGGCTGTCGCACTTTTATAGCGGACAGCCTGTTTTTTATATGTTTTGGAGTATGCACCACCGTACTGCGTAATAATGATTTTAGCAAGTTTTGCATTGGTTTGTTTGATGTTTACGGGATACTGCAATTTTTTTTCATATACAAACATTACAAATCCTCCTCGTTATCCCACGGCCAAGGATTTTTAACCCACTGCCATTTATTAGCTGTATTTGCCTCTTTGCGTAAAGGTCCGTATTTTTCTTCGTATTCTTCAATCAAGGGCAAAAGTTTTTCTTTACATTCTTTTATCTGCGAGAGTACCTGTTGGTCGTATGGGTGAGTGTCAAGAAAAATCTGTAAATCAAGAATTGAGAATTGATATGTTGATATTTTCTTTAAAAGAATTTCTCTTTCAGTCATTTTTTACACCACCGCATTTATTACCGTAAAAAGGCTTGTTCAATTCCGGAAAAACTGTGCCTGCGTCAAGCGCATGAACAGGGGAGTAGGTTTTTGGATTACTTTCCTGAAACGGAACGTATGCCATTGCCGGAGGTGTTTTTTCAGGAAATTTTGATGTTGCGTATCTTGAAATTACTGTATTGATAATGTCCACATAAATTTCTCCTTTCCGAGCTTGTTTACTCAATAACATATTATGCACTTGTATAAAATTAGTACCAAACTGCTTTTACGGGAATACTTTTTATGGCAAAAACTTGAATTGTCAGTGAAATTTTGATAAAGTATATAGGGAAGTTTTGTGTACGAAAGGATGATTTTATGGGCTGTGTTTATTTTGTAAGACACGGTGAAACCGTATGGAATGTTGAAAATAAAATTTGCGGTTCTACGGATATTGACTTAACGCAAAAGGGTCATGAACAGGCTATAGAAACAGGTAAAAAGATTTTAAACGATAACATAAAGGCGGATAAAATCCTTTATTCTCCGCTTATCAGAGCTAAAAAAACGGCAATGCATATTTCAGAAATAACAGGTATTCCTGCTTTTGAAGAGCCAAGACTTACAGAACAGAATTTCGGAAAATTTGAGGGAACTCCAAGAAACGGTGATGAGTTCAGAATTGCCAAAGGTGAGTTTGTTTGCAGATATGACGGTGGCGAATCTATGTTGCACCTTGCGCAAAGAATTTATAATCTGCTTGATGATGTAAAAGCGAGCGGTGAGAACTGTATTCTTGTTGCGCACAACGGAATATCAAGGGTGATTAATTCATATTTCTATGAAATGACTAACACTGAATATGCAAATTTCGGAGTTAAGAACTGTGCTGTTTTAAAATATGAATTTGAATGATTTGTGGAGGCAAATTTAATTGGATAGGGTAAAGAAAAAAGAATTGGATTTCGGCAATGATAAAATATTCAGTATATTGTTAAGACTTGCACCGCCTGTTATGCTTGCCCAACTTATACAGGCATTGTACAATATAATAGACAGCTTTTTTATAGGTAATTATTCAGAATCGGGACTTACGGCGCTGTCAATAATTTATCCGATACAGTTGTTGATGATTGCGCTTGCGGTCGGTACGGGCGTTGGTATAAATACTCTCATGGCGCATTTTCTCGGTGTTGACAACAAGAAAAAAAGTGATGAAACCGCAGGCGTAGGAAATTTCCTTGCGTTTGCAATGTGGTTTGTTTTTGCTCTTATATGTTGGTTTATAATGCCGTTTTATGCACAAATATCGACAAATTCACAGAAAATTATAGATGAAGTAATTGTGTACGGCAGAATAGTTTGTGTATTTAGCTTTGGTTTGTTTTTTGAAAGCATTTGGACAAAAGTTATGCAGGCGACGGGAAATATGAAAATACCTATGATTGCTCAAATTGCGGGTGCTTTTGTTAATATTGCTCTTGACCCATTGTTAATTTTCGGTATCGGATTTTTCCCCGAATTGGGCATTTCCGGTGCAGCTATCGCTACAGTAGTAGGACAGATTGCGGCGGCTTTAATTGTAATGAAAAAAGGCTGCAAAAGATCGCCGAAAATATCCAAATACAAAGAATACATAAAGAGAATTTACTACTTAGGTTTTCCGAATATTCTTATGCAGTCTGCATACACATTGTATATATTCGGATTAAATCTAATATTAAAGGGATTTTCCGATCAGGCAGTCACCGCTTTAGGTTTATATTATAAATGGCAGACGATATTTTTTATTCCTCTCGGTGCAATGCAGACCTGTATAGTGCCTGTTATCAGTTTTAATTACAGCGCAGGAAACAGAGAAAGATGCGGAAAAACTCTAAAAGATTCGGTTATACTTGGAATGGTACTTATGCTTATCGGTGTACTGTGCTTTGAAATAATGCCCGATGTACTTATGGGTACATTCTCAAAGGACAGCGAGGTAATCAGAATAGGCTCATATGCGTTAAGGGTAATTGCCGTTTCTTTTATACCAATGGTTACATCACTGATTTTTCCTGTATTTTTTCAGGCAATCGGTTCGGCTTTTAAAAGCTCCGCACTTACAATTCTGAGAACAATTGTGCTTTTTGTACCGCTTGGTTGGGTGCTTGCACATTTTGGACTTGAAAGTTTTTGGTTTACATTCCCGATAACCGAAGTTATTACAACCGCAGTAGGTTTTATTATGTACAGGAAAAGCAGATTTGGCAGAAGGTTAAGTAACGGATATACGATATAATGCTTACAAATTATACAAATTGCCCTGTAATGTTATTGACAAATTTCGCATAATGTGGTATTATAATAAAAATATAATCTTACAAGGAGTATGATTTTCTATGAAAAGAATTAAGACTATTGAAACTCGTGACCTTAAGAAGAGCGTTAAAACAGGCGGTTGCGGTGAGTGTCAGACATCTTGTCAGTCAGCTTGCAAAACATCTTGCGGCGTTGCTAACCAGCAGTGTGAGAAGTGCCTCAGCGAGAAATAATTTAGCTGTGCAAATTTTGCATTAAAAAGGATTTTCAGCCGTTTCACCTTTTGGAGAACGGCTTTCCTTTTGTCTATAAAAAGGATTTGGAGAAAATATATGATACACCAGTATAAGTTAAACGGATATAACATAGTGCTTGATGTTTTCAGCGGCAGTGTTCACTGCGTAGATGACCTTGCTTATGATGTTATTGAAATGTACGAAAATTCCGATAAAGAAAATATTATCAAGGCTATGCTTGAAAAGTACAAAGATAACCCTGAAATTACAGCAGAAGAAATTTCGGATTGCTATGATGATGTTACAGAATTAAAGGATAACGGCAAGCTCTTTACTGCTGATAAATATGAGGACCTTGCATTTGATTTTAAAAAGAGAAACACTGTTATTAAGGCTTTGTGCCTACATATTGCTCATACCTGTAATCTTAATTGCGAATATTGCTTTGCAAGTCAGGGTAAGTACCACGGTGACAGAGCTTTAATGAGTTTTGAAGTAGGCAAGAGAGCTATTGATTTTCTTATTGAAAATTCAGGCAGCAGAGTAAACCTTGAAGTTGACTTTTTCGGCGGCGAACCGCTTATGAATTTTGATGTAGTAAAGCAGATTGTCGCTTACGCTAGAAGTATTGAAAAGGAAAAGAACAAGAATTTCCGTTTTACTCTCACAACAAACGGTATGCTTGTTGATGATGATGTAATTGAATTTGCAAATAAAGAATGTCATAATGTTGTACTTAGCCTTGACGGCAGAAAAAAAGTACATGACCACCTTAGAAAAACCGTAAGCGGCAAGGGCAGTTACGATATTATTGTACCAAAGTTCCAGGAATTTGTTAAAAAGCGTGGTAACAGAGGTTATTATGTGCGTGGTACTTATACACATAACAATACTGATTTTACAAATGATATTTTCCATATGGCAGACCTTGGCTTTACAGAGCTTTCAATGGAGCCTGTTGTTTGCTCACCGGAAGACCCGTATGCGCTTACATACGATGATTTACCTGTTCTTTTTGAGCAGTACGAGATACTTGCAAAGGAAATGCTTAAGCGTGAAAAAGAGGGCAGACCGCTTACTTTCTATCACTATATGATTGACCTTACGGGCGGACCTTGTATTTACAAGAGAATTTCGGGCTGCGGTTCGGGTACAGAGTATATGGCAGTTACACCGTGGGGTGAGTTATATCCTTGTCATCAGTTCGTAGGCGACCCTAAATATAGTCTTGGAAACATTTATGAAGGTGTTACAAATACTGCTATTCAGGACGAGTTTAAACTTTGCAATGCGTACGCAAGACCGAATTGTAAAGATTGTTGGGCAAAACTTTATTGCAGTGGCGGCTGTGCTGCAAACGCATACCACGCTACAGGCTCAATTACAGGCATTTATGAATATGGCTGTGAGCTGTTTAAAAAGCGTATGGAATGTGCAATTATGATGAAAGTTGCCGAAGCAGAGCTTTAATACAATAAATTCAGCGGTATGGGTTTTCTCATACCGCTTTTTGGCGAGTGATTTTATAAATGAGTAAAATATTTACTTTTTTAAAAAAAGAAATTGTGCTTACTGTATCGTTTGTGCTTGCGATTATTTCAATGATTTTTGTAACGCCAAACGAAAAATATTTTGATTATATAGATTTCCGCACGCTTGGACTTTTGTTTTCTCTGATGACAGTAATGGCTGGATTTAACAAAATGGGTGTATTCAAAGTGATTGCTGAATATCTGCTTAATAAAGTCAATACAATGCGAGGTGTTACGCTGTCGCTTGTACTGTTATGCTTTTTCAGCTCCATGATAATTACAAATGATGTCGCATTGATAACATTTGTGCCGTTTACAATAGTGCTGTTAAAACTTGCGGACAAGCAAAGCCGAGCGATATATGTTGTAACGCTTGAAACAATAGCCGCCAATCTTGGCAGTATGCTGACTCCGATAGGCAATCCGCAAAATTTGTACTTATTTTCGGCTTATAATATGAATATATCTGATTTTTTTAAGACGATTTTGCCGTATGCCTTGATTTCTCTTGTTATGCTTGTATGTTGTTCACTATTTTCAGGTAAATCTCCAATCGTATATAATGAAAATAGGGAAGAACTAAATTTTGATAAAAGACTTATAGCAATGTATATTGCATTGTTTGCAATTGCTCTATTAAGTGTTTTTCGAGTATTAAACTATCTTATACTCCTTGCTGTTGTAATTGTTTTTGTACTTATATTTGACCGCAAGGTGCTTTTAAAGGTAGATTACAGTTTGCTGTTTACTTTCATATTTCTTTTTGTATTCATAGGTAATCTCGGTAATATAAGTCAAATTAACGGTTGGCTTTCGAGTGTAGTTAATGGCAATGAAGTGCCTGTTGGAGTGCTTGCAAGTCAGGTATTTTCAAATGTGCCTGCCACAATTTTGCTTTCAGGTTTTACAAATAATGCTACAGATTTAATGATTGGTGTAAATATCGGAGGCCTTGGTACATTGATAGCATCAATGGCAAGTCTTATATCGTTTAAATTCATTCAGAAAGAAAATGTAAGTATCGCAAAATACTTTGGATTATTTACTTTATTTAATGTTTTGTTTTTGGCGGCAAATATAATTTTATGGCTTGTGATTAAATGATTTTTGCGTTCTGTTTTTATGTTTGATAACATTAAAAATTGTGGTTTAGCGGAATAAATTGGAAAAGCAATTATAAAAGTTTGGTCGACCTTTTCAAAGGTCGTGGGTGTGGGCAAAGCCCACAAATACTTTCCGTTTATGTAATCTGACGATAGCCAAACAGCTTGCTGTTTGGCGGCTTGAAAACAACGGCGTTAGCCTTTAAAAATGCGATAGCACCAAGAAAAGGAATTCGTTATTCCATTAATAAAATATAGGTTTTTTTAATGGCTGTCGCCTGTTTTAACAAACTTAGTTTTAGCACGCAAACAGCCACGCTGTTTGCGCCTGAAGAATTGTAATATCGGAAGATTTTATGGGCGCTGCCCAAACCCGCAATTTTTGAAAAATTGAGTAAACTTTTTTTGTTTTTGGACGGATAATTTAGCGTTAGCTAAATTTCAATGCCCGACCGACACTCCGCTAAACCATAATTTATTCAACTATTGATAAAAATTTTCCCTTAAAATAGCAAAATCCCACTCTGTTTTTTCAGAGTGGGATTTTTTTAAGCATTTTCTGCTTGTGTTTGTTTTTCTTTTTCAGCCTGTGCTCTTTTTAGTTTTGTTCTCTTAATAACCTTAAGACGGCTGAATTCTTCTCTTTCCTTTTCATCAAGAGCATCGGAAATAAACTTTACGGTTTCTTCAAATTTAGGAATCATAATGTTCTTAAGAGCGTTGGCCCTCTTCTGTGTTTTCTTGATTGAAACCGCAAGACGGTAAACACTGTTTTCTATCTCGGCAAGCTCTGCGGTAAGATACTTAACTTCGGTGAATTTCTCGTAAGTTTTATCAATACCTGAGTTTGTAAGTCGCAGTCCGTAGTGCAGGTAGGTTTGAGGTTTTTTCTCGTCAATGGTGAGAATCGGAATTTCAACACCCATTACACTTCTTGAATCAAGTTTTAATGAGTCTTCTTCAGGAATCGTGTTTGAAAGGTCATCGCAAAAGCCGTTTGTAACATTGGCAGTCTGAAGTGCTATGTAAGCTTCTTCATATGCATTGTCGATCTTCTCCTGAATTGCGTTGGCGTGGTCGATAAGCGTCATCATTTCTCTTATAAGAATATTACGCTTACGGTCAAGCAGTTCATAGCCGTTTTTGGCAAGAGCAAGCGACTTTTTGGTGTTCATCAGATTACCTTTTGTAGGTACAGCCTGTACAGCCATAGATGCTCAGCACTCCTTTCTGACGGTTATTTCTCAACATAATACTTGTCAAGAATCTGATCGTCAACACGGTCAAGTTCTGATTTCGGAAGTGTAGAAAGTAATTCCCAACCGAGGTCAAGGCTCTGTTCAATACTTCTGTTTTCGTTGAATCCCTGATTAACAAACTTTGATTCAAACAGTCTGCCGAATTCAATATATTTCTTGTCGATAGGGGAGAGTTCTTCCTCGCCGATAACAGATGCAAGTGAACGAGCGTCAATTACCTTTGCATATGATGCAAAGAGCTGGTTTGCAAGTGCCTGATGATCTGCTCTTGTGTAACCCTCACCGATACCGTCCTTCATAAGACGGGAAAGTGAAGGAAGAACGCTTACAGGCGGATAAAGACCTTGTCCCTGTAATGAACGGTCAAGTACGATCTGACCCTCTGTGATGTAACCTGTAAGGTCAGGAATCGGGTGAGTAATATCATCGTTAGGCATTGTAAGAATAGGAATCTGTGTAACAGAACCGTTCTTGCCTTTAATCATACCTGCACGCTCATAAAGTGATGCAAGGTCTGAATAAAGATAGCCCGGGTAACCTTTTCTCGCAGGAATTTCACCCTTTGATGATGAGAACTCACGAAGAGCCTCGGCATATGAGGTCATATCTGTCATAATAACAAGAACATGCATCTCAAGCTCAAATGCAAGGTACTCGGCAATAGTAAGAGCACATCTTGGAGTAAGTGTTCTTTCGATAATCGGGTCATTAGAAAGGTTTAATAGCATTACAACTCTTGAAAGTACGCCGCTTTCTTCAAAACTCTTTCTGAAGTATTCGGCAACATCTTTCTGAACACCCATTGCTGCGAATACTACGCAGAAGTTATTAGCATTTGCACCGCTGATTTTTGCCTGACGAACAATCTGTACCGCAAGGTCGTTGTGCTTCATACCTGTACCCGAAAAGATAGGAAGTTTTTGACCTCTGATAAGTGTCATAAGTGTATCAATGGTAGAAATACCTGTGTTGATGTAGTTCTTAGGATAAATTCTTGAAACAGGGTTGATAGGTGTGCCGTTAATGTTAGCACGCTTTACAGGGAAAATATCTCCGAGTCCGTCAATAGGTCTGCCTGCACCGTCAAGTACACGACCGATAATTTCAGGAGAAAGAGGCATTTCCATTGGGTGACCTGTAAGTCTTGTTCTTGTATTTGTAAGGCTGATTCTTCTTGTACCCTCAAATACCTGAACAACAATCTTTTCGCCCTCAATCTGTACGACACGGCCCTGTCTTACTGTGCCGTTATCAAGGCGGATATCAACAATTTCCTCGTTGGAAACGCCTTTTACTCCGTCAAGAACTATGAGTGAGCCGTTAATTTCTTTAACGCCGACATAATCTATAATCATTGTGCGTTTCCTCCTTACATAATTGAGTCAAGCTTTTCATCAATTTCCTTGATATATTCATCAAAGAGTTCAGGCTTGCTGTTAGGAATATCATATTTCATCTTTGTAAGTTTATCGAACAAACCAAGCTCAATAACCTTTGAAATAGGAATTTCCTTGGTAACAACCTTCTTAGCCTTATCGTAAAGGTGAAGAATTGTTTTCATCATAAGTTTCTGCTTTTCAAGCGGAACATAAGTATCATCAGCGTGGAAAGCATTTTGCTGTAAGAAACCTACACGAACTACTCTTGCAGCTTCAATGACAAGTTTCTGGTCATCAGGAAGTACATCGGAACCGATAAGTTTTACGATTTCCATAAGCGAGCTTTCTTCCTGAAGAAGTGCGCTGATTCTGTTACGATACTCAATAAAGTCTTTACCGAGGTTTTCTTCAAACCAAGGGTCAAGGTCGTTAAAGTATTCGCTGTAGCTGTTCATCCAGTTAATAGCAGGATAATGTCTTGAATAAGCAAGCGACTTATCAAGTGCCCAGAAACAACGGGTAAATCTTTTTGTGTTCTGTGTAACAGGCTCGGAGAAGTCTGAACCCTGCGGAGAAACCGCACCGATAAGTGTTACAGAACCCTCACCGCCTGAAAGAACTTCCGCACGGCCGCCACGCTCATAGAACTCGGCAAGTCGTGAAGGCAAGTAAGCCGGGAAACCTTCCTCGGCAGGCATTTCCTCAAGTCGGCCTGAAATCTCACGAAGAGCCTCGGCCCAACGAGAAGTTGAGTCAGCCATCATAGCAACATGGTACCCCATATCTCTGTAATATTCGCCAAGTGTGATACCTGTGTAAATTGATGCCTCACGGGCTGCAACAGGCATATTTGATGTGTTGGCAATAAGAACGGTTCTGTCTGTCATAGGACGCTGTGACTTAGGGTCGATAAGTTCAGAGAATTCTTCGAGTACCTGGCTCATCTCGTTACCACGCTCACCGCAGCCTACATAAATAATAATATCAGCGTCGCACCATTTTGCGAGCTGGTGCTGTGTCATAGTTTTACCTGTACCGAAACCGCCCGGTATAGCGGCTGTACCGCCCTTAGCAATAGGGAAGAGAGAGTCAATAACTCTCTGACCTGTAATAAGCGGAATTGAAGATGCAAGTCTGTCCTTTACAGGACGAGCGGTTCTGATAGGCCATTTTTGACAAAGTGTGAGGTTGTGCTCAACGCCGTTATCATCTTTAATAACAACAATTGTGTCAAAAAGCTTGTATTGACCGTCAGGCATAACCTTGGTAACAACGCCTGAAAGTTCAGGGTGAACCATAAGTCTGTGTTCAATGATTGGTGTTTCGGGAAGTGTAGCATAAATCTGACCACCCTCGAGTTTGTCGCCAACCTTTACTTTCATTGTAACATTCCAGAGCTTTTTGTCATCAAGAGAAGAAACAGATGCACCTCTGTCAATGAAAGCGCCTGCCTGTTCCTCAATAGCCTTAAGAGGACGCTCAATTCCGTCAAAAATATTATCAATAATTCCCGGTCCGAGAAGTACATTCATAGGTGCGCCTGTACCTGTAACAACATCTCCCGGTTTAAGACCGGTTGTTTCTTCATATACCTGAATTGTGGTAAAATCAGAAGTTATACCGATTACTTCACCGACAAGGTTCTGTTCACCTACATGAACCATTTCCATCATTTCAAAGCAATCAGCATCTTTTACGGTAACAACAGGTCCGTTAATTCCATAAATAACATTATTTTCCATTTGTATTACCATCTTCTTTCGGATAAAATCAAGAAGGTCAATTAGTTAAGAACGCTCAGACCTGAGTTCTCAATAAACCATTCTCTCTGTGCAGAGAGTTTTGTGTCGAGTGTTTCATCGGCAACAATTCTCATTGATTTGCAGTAGCCTTTAAGACCGCCGATTTTGATTGAGTTGTCTTTAACAAGTTCAGCCATTCCGTGGAATGCGGCAAGGATTTCTGTTGAATACTTCATATCCTTTTCATTTATATAAACAACACAACGGTTATCGTCAAAAAGTTCTGCAATCTGTCTTGCACTGTCAACAAGTTTTAATTTATATTCTTTGGTTTCTGTGTATTTAATAAGCTTTTGTGCAGCCATTTCAAATACTTCGTCAGTCATTTTTGCTCTTTCTCTAAAGAGTTTTTTCTGACTTTCCTGAACAAGTCTGGCAAGTTTGCTTGTTTCTACATACTTTTTAGCTTCAAGCTGCTGTTGTATGTAGCGTTCGCTGTCACGCTTGCCGTTTTCTTCGGCTTTTTTGAGTTTTTCTTCCTTTAAAAGCTCAACTTCAGTATTGGCAATAGACTTTTGTTCTTCGGTGTATCTTTGTATGGCTTGCAAAAAGTTATCGGTTTTTGTGGTATTTTCCATATTAATAACCTCTCAGCTCATTCAGAGTTTTACGCCAATAGCGTCCTGAACATATTTTGTGATACTGTCTTTGGTGCGTCCGTTGCCATGACGGTCGGGGATTTCTACAATCAAAGGCTTTTTGCGGTTGAGCTTTAAGTCATAGATAAGGTCAGGGCAGAGAGAAACAAGAGTTTCTGTCATAAGAATAACAGCCACATCTTCTCTCTCCATAGCCTTAGTAAGCTCTCGTGTAACCTCTTGTTCCGTATGAACAACTACACCGTCAATACCTGCAAAACGCATACCCATTTTAGTATCAACATTATCGCTTATAAGAAAAAATTTCATTTTTCGTCATATCCTTTATTTCTTCAATTAGCTGAAGAGAATCAAGATTGAGATAAGCATACCGTAAAGGGCAACACCTTCACCGAGAGCAACGAAGATGATTGCTTTACCAAATGCCTTTGGATCTTCACTTGTTGCACCGATAGCTGCAGGAGCTGCGTTACCTACGGCAATACCACCGCCGATACATGAAAGGCCAACTGCGATAGCTGCGCCGATATATGCAAAGCTCTTAGATGACTGCTGAGCAACCTGTACTGCCTCTGAAACTGTGTTTGCATCTGCTGCACCTGCTACGATTGGGCAAAGAAGGCAAATTGCAAATACTGCTGCGAATGAAGCAATCTGCATTAAAACTGTTTTCTTTCTGTTATGACCTTTTTCGTAAGCCTTTACAGCTACAACTACTGATGCTACAAGAAATACAACAGGGAGTGCCAACATAACTAAATTTAAGATGCTCATAATGATTTACCTCCAAAAATAAATAAACAATAAAATATATAATTAAGTTTTTCAACTTAACTGTTTTGTGTAAGTTTTAGCTTGACAGGTTCGTATGGTCTGCCTTCGCCTGAATAGAAACGGCTGAAAAGCTCATAGTATTCAAGTCTTAATACCTGAATTGCTACGAGGAGAGCCTCAAGTACCATTACTATAACATTACCTACTACAACAATTGGCCAGTAGGCAATAGGACCTGCGGTTTCGGCAAGAACAAATACAACCATCATCATACCTGCGTGAACAAGAACGAATGCGCCTACACGCAAGAAACTCATGGTGTTTGTTACATAGCTTAAAAGAACTTCAATTGATTCAAAAATATTTTCAACAATGTAGTCCTTCCAGCTTTCCGGTTTCCAGTCAGGTTCTTTGTTTACCAATCCGCCAAGCGGCTCGGCAAAGAAAATTAAGATAAACGGAATTACAATCAGGAATATAATGTACGGAGCGCTGAATACGGGAAGTCCGAACAAAAGCTGACCTGCAATACCGAATACTATTGCGCTGTAGAAAATTATACCTGCCACACCGCTCGTGCTGAACAATGCTCTGCCATAATCCTTTTGACGGATTGATGTGTAGACATTGAGGAACATTGCGGTAATTAAAAGGAATACGCCAATGCCTATGGCTATAAGAATAATCTTTGTTGCCATTTCGGAGCTCATTACCTCAATAGGCTTTTCTTCAAGTCCGAAGAGAGCTTTGTACATGGGGTCGAGCAAATGCTCAAATCCGAACACACTGCCGAATACAAGTCCGAAGAATGCAGATGAAATACCGCACGGTGCAAGTATTTTACCAATTGCCATCTTTTTGATTTTATACATCAATATACCTACAACAGTAAGGCAGATACCCTGACCGACATCGGCAAACATAATACCGAATATAATAATGTAAGTTATTGCAACAAAAAGTGACGGGTCAATTTCATTGTATTTTGGCACGCCGTACATTGAAGTATAAAACTCAAACGGTCGTGCAAGGAAACAGTTTTTGAGTTTAACAGGCGGAGATTTTTTAATCTCGTTCTTTGCGTCTGAAAATTCAACTGTAACGCTTCTGTGTTTGCAAAGTCGTTTTTTAAGCTGTTTTGCAAACTCGGTCGGCACCCAGCCTACAATAATAAAGCTCTTGTTGTACTGCAAAGCTTTAGTTCTTATAGTTGAGTACAAAGAAAGTTCTTCAAGTTTTGACAAATATTTTAAAATTCTTTCTTTGTTAATGGAAAGATAATCGTCAATACGCTTTTCGGTATCTTTGTAAACATCCTCAAGGTGGGGAATAAGTGCCGTAAGTTTTTTCATATGCAGAGTTGGCGTTGAATTAACACCGATTATGTCGCATCTCTCAAAGAAAAGACTTGAAAAAACTCTGTCAATTTCTTCTGTCTTATCAGCGGGAGCAAGATAAACGCCCCAATAATAAGCTTTATCTTCTGTACACACCGAAAAATCAATATAAGGGTCATCCTTATAATTTTCCAGTTTTACATAGCTGTCCTTAGGAAGTCTTCCAAATCTTGCATTTACATATTTAAGCTCAAGCAGCTTTTCTATTTCAATGTCAAGTCCGACAAAGTGCTTTGTTTCGTCAAGATTTTGTTTTGTCTCAAGCAATTGCTCGGCGGCAAAATCTCTGTCTTCAACAAGCTCGTTTAGTTCATCGCAAATCTTGTTGCAAAACAATTGAATATCCTGATATGTCGGATTAAAATTGCTTACATCGACAAGCGGGAACTGCCTTTTTGTAAGTCCTAATGAAGCCTTGAGGTTAGTGAGATGTTCGGCATAAATATTTTTGGTCTGAAGATGTGAAAAACCTTGGGTATTGTTGTAAAAAACAGACACATCATCGGGATGAAAAACTCCCGATTCTCCCAAAACGGTAATAACATCGTCAATCTCATCCATAAAGCCGATTATATTAACAGCTTGCATGGTTGATACAGCCAAATAAAATCACCTCTTTGTTAGTGGTACTGCTTACTAAACGATAAGCAGGGACTGTATTTTTTTAGAATCAAGTTTATATCGTGTACCTTCAATCAAGGTTATAATATTCATAAGCTCGGTTTCGGCAACGAACATATATGAAATCATCACAACAGAAGGATTGTTTGAGAAATACATATTCTTTCTTGCAAGTTTGTATTTTACTCTTGGGCTGATGTCACTTGCGTAAACATAACCTATTTGTTCAATCATCTTACCGGTGTGAGTTTCCTGCATTACGGAGAATACTTCTCCGGAGGATTCCGCACGGCACATTCTGTCGAGAGTTTTTTCACTGATGCTTGAGAAAGGGTAGAGCAGGTTGTTTTTTATTTGCTCCGGTGTAAGGTTATAATACTTTTTAAGACGAAGTACACGGGAGAAATTATTGTAATCGTTGATTACGGTAAAAAGCTCCATAAGCTCTTTTCTTTCAGTGCCTTTTGTTTTGCTCTTTATTACCTTTTTGAGGTTGGAGAAAACAAAAGTATAAAGATCATTTTCAATATCCGATATAGGCAAAAGATTGTTTTCGTCGGGCTTGTATTTTTCAAATATTTGAGAATACTTTGTATTGCTCAAAATGGTGAGAAATTCATCGTAATTTCTTGCAAGCGCAAGTTTCTGCAAATCAATCTCCGTATGTTTTGCAAAATATGTCGGATACTGATAAATAAACTTTTCAGTAGATGAAGTATTCAGCAAAGTGAGAAAGCGCATTATCTGTTCAATCTCGGTTCTGCTTATAACATAAGCTGAAAAGCCGGTGCTCATCTGGGAATCATATCTGCAAAGCGAGTCAAACTCATAGAAAAGATGCTGCCTTAAAAGAACCTCAAGTCTGCCACGGTGAACATCACGCTCATTTATATCACGCAATGCTTCCGCATAGTGCGTATATGACTTAAGATAAGACATTACTTCTGCAACACTGTTTGAGTTAAGCAAACTGTTGTAGTCCTTTTCGGTAAGTCTTTTACCAAACTTTGCTCTTGCTTTTGCAAGCACCGCAAACGAAGTGGAAGACACAGCTTTCGCACCTCCTTTAAAATAATATGCTTAATAAATGGATAGTTATCCGATTGTACGCTTAGCAATTTCATCTGACCATTTGTCAGCATTTGCCTCGAAATCAGATTTAAGTTTAATTAAAACAGATTTATGCTTCTGACGAGTATCCTGCCACTGATGTCTGATGTCCTTGTCAATATAAGCACTCTGGCGCTCAATGGTTTCGTCAGCTTTTGACATATAGGAATCGTAGATTACCTTTGCTTGAGCGTCAATCTCTTTGGCAAGAGCTTCTTTGTTTTTTTGATTTTCTTCATCGAAGGCTTTTGCCTCAGCGTCTGCTTCAACAATCTGTTTAATCATATCCTTCAAAAAATCACCCCCTGAGATTAATTCTTGAGAGCCTGAAGCGGTGCAGGAATTCTTCCTCCTCTGTTGATAAATTCAGCCGGTGAGCCTTTTCTTAGCGGCATTACAGGACCGTAGCCGAGAAGTCCGCCAAAGTTAAGTGTTTCGCCTGCTTTTTTACCAATAGCGGGAATAAGTCTTACAGCGGTTGTCTTAGTGTTTACCATACCGATAGCTGCTTCATCTGCAATAATTGCAGAGATAACCTCGGCACTTGTGTCACCCGGTACAATAATCATATCAAGACCAACTGAACATACGGCTGTCATAGCCTCAAGTTTAGTTATGTCGAGATATTCGTTTTCAGCTGCATAAATCATACCTGCATCCTCCGATACCGGAATGAAAGCGCCGCTAAGTCCGCCAACATGTGACGAAGCCATTACGCCGCCTTTCTTAACAGCATCGTTAAGAAGAGCAAGAGCAGCAGTTGTACCGTGACATCCGCATACTTCAAGTCCCATTTCTTCAAGAATATGTGCAACACTATCGCCGACTGCCGGTGTAGGTGCAAGTGAAAGGTCAACGATACCAAAAGGAACGCAAAGTCTTTTGCTTGCTTCTTTTGCTACAAGCTGACCCATTCTTGTGATTTTAAATGCGGTTTTCTTAACCATATCGGCGATTTCGGCAATATTTTTGCCTTCGCCGCCCTTAGCAAGAGCAGCTCTTACTACGCCCGGTCCCGAAACACCGACATTGATAACGGTATCAGCCTCGCCGACACCGTGGAAAGCTCCTGCCATAAACGGGTTATCTTCAGGAGCGTTACAGAATACTACAAGCTTTGCAGCGCCGATGCAATCACGGTCTGCTGTAGCTTGAGCAGTCTGAACTACAGTTTTACCCATCATTTTGACTGCATCCATATTGATACCGGCTTTTGTTGAACCGATATTTACCGAAGAGCAAACAAAATCGGTAGTTGCAAGTGCTTCGGGGATACTCTCTATAAGCGCATAGTCACCGCTTGCGAAACCTTTTTGTACAAGAGCGGAATAACCGCCGATGAAGTTTACGCCGAGTTCTTTTGCGGCTTTGTCGAGTGCGTGAGCAAATTTTACTACCTTTTTACTCTGGCATGGTGCAGCTACCATTGCGATAGGGGTAACTGAAATTCTCTTATTTATAATAGGAATACCGTACTCCCTCTGGATATCCTCGCCTGTTTTTACGAGGTCTTTGGCAGAACGGCAGATTTTGTCGTATACCTTTGTGCAGGCTTTGTCAATATCGTCATCAATACAGTCTAAAAGTGAAATGCCCATTGTAATTGTTCTTACATCGAGATTTTCGTTATCAATCATATTGATAGTTTCAAGTATATCTTTTGTTTCGAGCATAGGTGTTTATCCTTTCAATCCATATTTAAGGGCAAATTAAATTCTGTGCATACTGTTGAATATATCTTCGTGCATTACATGAATCTTAGTTGCAGTAGCCTCTCCGACAGCGGCAAGGTCGGTTCTTAACTTTTCAAAATCAATTTTCTCTTCATTGAATTCAATAAGCATAACCATTGCAAACATATCCTGAAGAACGCTCTGTGTTACCTCAACGATGTTTGCGTTGTCAGCAGCACAAGCAGCTGATACCTTTGCAAGTATTCCGACTGTGTCCTTACCGATTACTGTAATTATAGCTTTCATAAGTTACCTCCGTATTTGCAAGATTTTAATTTTATTCCTGCAAAAGAATTATAAAAGAATTATATGATTGTTTATTATCATTACCTTATTATATAACTAAAATCTAAGAAAGTAAAGCCTTATATTGCATAAATTTGGCGAATATGGTATTATTTATTACGGAGGCTTGATAACTATGATTTTATGTGATGTTCATACTCATTCAAACAATTCTTTTGACGCTGAAAATACAGTGGAAGAAATGTGTAAATCTGCCCTAAATAAGGGATTTTACGCAATAGCAATTACCGACCATTGCGAAGCACCTTTTATCAAGTTTGGCTATAACGAAGAATTCGGAGATTTTAACGAAAGAATACCTTTGTCATTTTTGCAAACCAAAAACGCACAGATAAAATATAGACAAAAACTCAAGGTTTTATGCGGAATAGAGCTCGGCGAGCCTATGCACGACCCGGAATGTACCGAAAAAGCGCTTTCTTTTGGCGATTTTGACTTTGTTTTAGCGTCTTTGCACAATTTAAAAAATATGGAAGATTTCTATTTTATCGACTTTAATAATTGTAATATTTCCGAAATTTTGAAATTATATTTTAATGAACTTGCAGAAACAGCGACCTTCAGTGACTTTGACAGCCTTGCTCATCTTACATATCCTTTAAGATATATTTTTGAAACAACAGGGGAATATCCCGACCTTACACCTTATCAAGATGTTATCGACGATATATACAGAACACTGATTTCAAACAATAAAGCTCTTGAAATTAATACTTCGGGTTTATTCAAACCCATCGGCAGAACTTTGCCCGATGAATTTCAGCTAAAGCGCTATCGTGAACTCGGCGGAAAGCTTATCACTATCGGAAGTGATGCCCACACAAGCACTGCTGTCGGAAACGGAATAGAAGAGGGAATAAGACTTGCACATAAGTGCGGATTTAAATCGTATACTATCTTTGAAAAGCGCCGCCCGATTGCTATACCGATAGAATTTTAATTAAACTATATCGTATATCTTAATAGATATTGTGTTGTTTATCATATTATAACGCAAGTTTAAAATAATTCAACCGCTAATTTTGGTTACTGTATCTATTAATGTACAAAACTATAAATATTGTTTAATAAACCGAATAAAAACAAATAAAAAACAGACATTTCTCAAAAGTTGGAAATGTCTGTTTTGTGCTTTAGCTTAATTATATTATGTCAAGACAGCTTATTATAATGTCTTTGCAAGTTCTTTTATGTATTCTCTTAATTGGTCTTTAGTTTCGGGATGTTCAAGACCTACTTCGATTTGAGCCTGAAGAATACCGAATTTATTGCCCATATCGTATCTTCTGCCCTCAAATTCAACGGCTGTCATACCGTCTGTAACAGCGATTTCACGCATTGCGTCTGTAAGTTGAATTTCACCTCCTATGCCCGGCTGTGTTCTTTCAAGAATTTCAAAAATTTCTGACGGAAGAACACATCTGTCTATGATAGAGTAAAGTGAGAGAACTTCCTCCGGAGTTTGCGGTTTTTCTTTCATATCTGTGCATTTAAATACATTGTCGTAAATATGCTCAACTTTAAGTGAACCGTATTTATGAATGTCTTTTGCATCAACTTTTTTAACGCCGACAACACCTTTGCCAAACTCGCCGTAATGTTCAATAAGCTGACCGATGGCTGGTTTTTCGCCTACAATTGCGCCGTCGCCGAAAAGTACGGCAAAAGGTTCATTACCTACAAAAGACTTTGCTTTTAAAATAGCGTGGCCTAAACCCTTCATTTCTTTCTGACGAATGAAAGTGATATTTGCGAGATTTGAAATACCTCTTACTGTTTCAAGAAAATCAAGTTTGCCGCTTTTTTCAAGGATTGCCTCAAGTTCAGGGGATGCATCAAAATGGTCTTCGATAATGCCTTTACCTCTGTTTGTAACGATAAGAATATCTGTTATTCCGGCTGCAACTGCCTCTTCAACGATATACTGAATGGTCGGTTTGTCTACGATTGGGAGCATTTCCTTTGGCATTGATTTTGTTGCGGGAAGTACTCTTGTGCCGAGTCCTGCTGCAGGTATAACTGCTTTTGTAATTTTCATATTTTCCTCCGATATTTGTTTTTAAACGAACAGCGGCATATAAGCGATTGCTAAAAATACAAATGTTGCCACAACTGCTATGGCAAGGTTTACGCCACCCTTGTTTTCAATCTGCTCGTTAATTTTTGACTTTGTGGTTGCTGCTTCTTCGTCTGATTCTTTATCAAAACTCGAAGCGTAGTTTTTAATTGATGAAATTTTCTTTATGCAGTGCTTAAAATACATTCTGTTTGTTCTGAAACCGCAGATAAGCATAATGGCAAATCTGATTGCTCCGAGAATGTACGGAACAGCAAAGTACAAAAGATTTGTAGAAGACATACCGGCAAATAAATCGCCGACATTAGCACCGCTGTATCCGCTTTGAAGTATGGCAGAGTAATTATCCATATAAATGTTGTATGCCTCTGTAAATTCAGGTGTGGATTGTATAATAAGTGTGCCTGCAAGCAATCCTACCACGATTACCGATATAACAATGCCGATTGCGTACATTTTCCTGTAAAGCATATATGCACCGGGTAAAATAGCGGATACAAAGCTGAATCGTGATTTATTTGTTCTTAAGATTGAACCGAAAACACGCATAAAGTAGTTTGTATTTTTACCGACAAATTTTGAAACCTCACCTGCGGTTACATTATCTGCCATTTTTTCGTCTGCCTTAAAACCTGCCATCGGATCAAACGCAATAAAAGGTATTCCGCCGTTTTGCGGATTTTGACCGAAAGGAAAACCGTTCATATCCGGCGGAACATTATTATTTCCGTTTACGGAATCATTTTGGGGTTGATTGTCTTTTAACAAAGGCGCTCCGCAATGTTCGCAGTAAAACAAAGTATTGTCGTTTGGATGACCGCAAATTTTGCAGATTACTTCATTGTCTGTGCCGCTCTCTTTATCAGCTTCAAAGTCATCGGAACTGTCCGGTTGATCATTTTCAAATGAAAAATTTTGTGAATGTTTATCCTGATAAAAGCAGTGTTCCTCCTGCTCGTAGCATTCTCTGTGGTGCGGCGTGCCGCATTCAGGGCAAACTACTATATCATCGCCCTCTTTAAACTGTTTGTTACAAACAGGGCATTTATATTTATAAAAATCCATATTTGCCTCCGGGTATTTTTATACAAACTAATTATAACAAATAATCTTATTAATTGCAACCATAATTTATTATAATATTTTAAATGTATATAATCTCTGAATTTTATTATTTAACCGCAAAAAGAATATATTTATTTAGAAAATATTGTAATAAATTGGTAAATCTGATATAATGAAAATGTTAAAATTTTTGAGTAAGGAGGACTACTTGTGAATGATAAAGTGAGCGTACAAGTGGTAACCTTTGGAGCAATGAATTTTGCAATGCAGCAAAACTATGTTCCGCTTGTGCGCAGCGTAACGATAAAAAATAACAGCGATGAGGAAATTAAAGATATTATGTTAAAAATTTCCTTTGAACCTGAATTTGCAAAGCCGTTTACACATAGAATTGCGGTTTTACCTCCGCATACCGAAATTGAGGTAAGTCCTGTTAATATTATAGTATCTACGGAGTTTCTGTTCTCACTGACAGAGAGAATTGTTGCACAGATCAGCGTACAGCTTTTATGCGGCGAAGAAGAACTTGTAAATGCCGGTGACAATATTGATTTGCTTGCCTATGATGAGTGGAGCGGCTGCTATATAATGCCTGAACTGATTGCGGCTTTTGTAACACCTAATCATCCCGCTGTCTCGGGCATCCTTAAAATTGCAACCGATTATTTAAGAAAATGGGGAAAAAACCCGAGCATAACAGGTTATCAGAGCCGCAATGCAGATGTTGTAAAACTGCAAATGGCTGCTGTTTATGCCGCTTTACAGTCAAAAAATATTGTGTATAATAATCCGCCTGCAAGTTTTGAAAAAGCAGGTCAGCGTGTGCGACTTCCTTATTCTGTAATTGAGCAGAAACAAGGTACTTGCATTGACCTTGCGGTTACATATGCGTCTTGTCTTGAGGCGGCAGGACTTTTCCCTTTAATAATGATAAAAAAAGGTCACGCATACTGCGGTTGCCGCCTTGAAGAGGAAACTTTTGCCGATTGTGTAATTGATGATTTTTCGGCTATAGACAAACGAACGGTAAGCGGAAATGAAGATATTTTGCTTGTTGAATGTACGGATTTTACGGCGGGAGAAAAGATTGATTTTGACAGAGCGGTAAAGCACGGAAAAAATAATCTGTCAGATTCTGAAAATTTTATATGTGCTGTTGATGTTAGAAGAGCAAGAGCGGGAGGACTGCGACCGATTCCGCAAAAAATAGATAGCAACAGTATTTGCGGTTATGACGGGACGGTTGATTCGGTTTCTGATTATCAGGCAGCTGCACCTAAGAAACTTAACAGAAGCAGTACAGGTGTAATCGGATATGAGGAAAGTTCGCTTTCAAGAATACAGATATGGGAGAGAAAGCTGCTCGATTTCAGTTTGAGAAACTCACTTTTAAATTTCAGAATTACCAAAAACGCTTTGCCGATTTTAACTCATGATCTTGCCGCTCTTGAGGACAGTCTTGCAAACGGAGTATCTTTTTCAATACGGGAATTGCCGAGCGAATGGACGGCGTCGCTTAGAGATGCAAGGCTTTATGAGATAGAAAACGAAAATGACCTTGCAACAAATATTGCAAGCGAAGAGTTTAAAAGCAAAAGACTTTGTGCGGTTATGCACGACGAAGAACTTGAAAAAACTCTGAAAAATATTTACAGAACAACAAAGTCGAGCATAGAGGAAAACGGTTCAAACACACTTTTCTTAGCACTTGGATTTTTAAAGTGGTACGAAAGCGATATTTCGGAAAAGCCACGCTATGCACCGCTTATTATGATTCCTGTTGAGCTTGTAAAAAGTTCGCATAATAAAGGTTATTTATTGAGAAGCAGACAAGAGGAAACCCAGATTAATGTTACATTGATTGAGTATTTAAGGCAGATTTTCGAACTGAAAATACCGAGCCTTGACCCACTGCCCGAGGATGAGCACGGTACGGACATTCCGCTTGTTTTCAATACGGTTCGTAATTGTATTCTTGACAAAAAGCGTTGGAATGTTGTGGATACGGCTTGCTTGGGACAGTTTTCGTTTGGTCAGTTTGTAATGTGGAGTGACCTTAGAAACCGTGCTGACGAATTAATGCAAAATAAGGTTGTTGCAGGTCTTATTGATAAGAAAATTACTGTTGAGCAGGAAGAAAATCCGCTGACGGTGTCTGAACTTGATGAACGCATCGCACCCGATGACCTTGCAATACCGTTGAGCGCAGATTCTTCACAGATGCTTGCCATTGCAGAGGCGGCAAAGGGAAAAAGTTTTGTACTTCACGGACCTCCCGGAACAGGTAAGTCGCAGACAATTACAAATTTAATCGCAAATGCGCTTTATCACGGTAAATCTGTTCTCTTTGTCGCAGAAAAAATGGCGGCTCTTAATGTGGTTCAACACAGACTTGAAAATATCGGTCTTGCTCCGTTCTGCCTTGAACTTCACTCAAATAAGGCGAGCAAAAGCAGTGTGCTTTCTCAACTTGAAAAATCACTTGAAGTCGGCAGAATAAAGCATCCCGAAAAATACAAAGCAACAGCAGACAGGCTGAAAGCTATGCGTGTGAGTATGAATTCTGTAATTGACGGACTTCATAGAAAGCACGAGAGCGGAATTTCCGTGTATGACGCTATAGAACAATATGAAACCTGTGCCGAATTTAAGAATAAAATAACAATTCCGCAAGAAGTTATTAACACTGTTAATGATGACAGAATAGAACAGCTTTCATCCTTAATTTTAAGTTATAAAAATTCTGTTGACGGTGTAGGTGATATAGTTAATAACCCGCTTAAAAATATTTCTCTTACGGAATATTCTATACCGTTAAGAGAAAAGCTTTATTCGGATTGTGTAAATTTGCTTAATCTATATAATAATGCAAAATCGAGCGTTGAAAGAATTTTCGGTACATTTAATATCAATGCCGAATTAAGTGAAAAATCAATCAAAAACATTTTAAATCTTTGCAGAGCGTTGCTTATTCCTTCGGCTTTTTCACCAAGCCTTATTCTTGAAAATAATTACAATGCGGTAACTCAAAAGCTGAATAATTATTATGAAAGCATTTGTAACGAAAACAGAGAAAAACAAGAGATTGAAAAAGTATTTACAAGCGGTATTTATGAATATAACTGTATTCAGGCTCTTAATGAATGGAATGTTGCTCAATCAAGTTGGATACTTAGCAGACATTCAAAACAGAAAAAACTTTTGAAAGAAGTTGCAACATTTTGTGTTATGCCAAATGCCGTTACCAAAGAAAATATTATCAATTGGTATCAGCGACTTATTAATTTTAATAAATTGCACAATGATAATATGACTTGCGGTAATGAGCTTAGGTATATACTTAATGAATTAGGTTCTGATTTTAAACAGTCAATTAATAAAACTGATTCCGTCTACAATGCGATAAGTGTGTATAACTATAATGAAATCAGAACAATATTGAATGCTTTTAAGAATATTAATCTTGCACAGCTTGGAAACGATGTTAATTGTGCAGAAAATTATATATTAAAATGGAATGAATTTTCCGACATTTTCAAAGTTAATATTGATAATGAGCAGAGCAACAATTGGCTTGACCGCACCGGAAATACTCTTAATAATATAAGTAAGAATATTGACAAATTGTATGCGGTTACGGAATATAACGCTAAGCGTGAACAGCTTGCAAATGAACAGCTTGAGTGTATTTGTAATGCGGTTGAAAGCGGTATTGTTAATAAGGAAAATGCAGTTGACGCTTTCAGATGCAATGTGTATTATGCGCTTGCACTCAAATATATTTCTATTGACGAGAGCTTGAGCACATTCAGAAGCAACAGCTTTGAGCAAACTATAAAAGAATACCACGCATTAATTGATGAATATTCAAAACTCACTGTTCAGGAACTTGTGGCTAAACTTTCATCTCAAGTGCCTGTTTCGGGTTCGGCGGGTGCGTCGTCTTCCGAACTCGGTATTCTTAAAAGAGCGATAAAAAGCAACGGTAGAATGATGTCGATAAGAAAGTTGTTTAACGAAATCCCTGCATTATTACGCAGACTTTGCCCGTGTATGCTTATGAGCCCGATTTCTGTTGCGCAATACATTGACCCGTCATTCCCTAAATTTGACCTTGTGGTGTTTGATGAAGCATCACAGCTTCCGACAAGCGAAGCTGTCGGCACTATAGCAAGAGGTGAAAATGTTGTGGTAGTCGGTGACCCTAATCAGTTGCCGCCGACAAGTTTCTTTAAATCAAACAGAATTGATGAAGAAAACATAGAAAACGAAGATCTCGAAAGTTTGCTTGATGACTGCCTTTCAATTTCAATGCCGCAGATGTACTTAAAATGGCACTACCGTTCTCGCCACGAAAGTCTTATCGCATACAGCAATATGAAGTATTACGATAATAAACTTTATACATTCCCGTCGCCGAACGACAGAGTGTCGGCGGTTAAACTTGTACACATTGACGGCTACTACGATAAGGGCGGTACAAAGCAGAATAAAGCCGAGGCAGAGGCTGTGGTAAATGAAATTATCCGCAGATTATCCGATGAACAACTGCGTACAAAGAGTATCGGCGTTGTAACTTTTAATATTATTCAACAGAATTTAATTGAAGATATGCTTGCCGATGAATTTTCTAAAAAACCCGAACTTGAAAAATACGACAGCGAATCCGCAGAACCCGTATTTGTTAAAAATCTTGAGAATGTACAGGGCGATGAGAGAGATGTAATTCTGTTTTCAGTCGGCTACGGTCCCGATAAGGACGGCAAAGTTTCTATGAACTTTGGCCCGCTTAACCGTGACGGCGGCTGGCGCAGACTTAATGTTGCAATTTCAAGAGCAAGACAGGAAATGATTGTGTATTCCACTCTTACTCCCGAGCAGATTGATTTGTCACGCACAAGAGCACTCGGCGTTGAAGGGCTTAAAGGCTTTTTGAAATTTGCGGGACAGAACCGAAATATTGTTATACCCGACGGCAAAGTTTCTGTTCATAACGATAATAGAGTTATTGAAGAAATCGCCAAAGAGATAGAAAAACTCGGCTATAAGGTGAACTGCAATATCGGTTGTTCGGAATACAAGATTGATATTGGTATCGTTGACCCTGAAAATCCCGACAGTTATCTGCTCGGTATTCTTGCCGACGGTGAAAACTGCAAAAATTCCGCAACATCTAAAGATAGATTTGTATTACAGCCCGATGTGCTTGCAGGTCTTGGCTGGAAAATTATGCGTGTATGGACTCTTGATTGGCTCGATGATTCGGCTCGTGTAATTGAAAAGATTAAATCAGAAATTGAAAATGCGATTTCGGGCAAAAATACCAAGCAAAAAATTTCAGAGCAAAACAAAACTCAAAATTTAGAATTTGAAAAAATTGATACATCAACACAGATTGAACAGACAAGACAGCGAAAGTACGAAACAGTCGATTCTCAAATTCTCGGAAGTTCTGAAAGTTTTTATACAGCAGCGGCAGGGGTCGAAATTCAAAAGCTGATGTTTAAAATTATCTCTGTTCAAGCACCGATAAGTAAAAAAGCATTGTACAAAAGTGTGCTTTCGGCTTACGGCATTTCTCGCTCGGGTAACAGGGCAGAGGCAATACTTGACGGTATTCTCGGCAGAATAATGCACTCCGAAACCTCTGACAACGGGGTGATATTCGTATGGCAGCCCGAACAAAAACCTGATGAATACAATGTTTATCGTGTGTCGGAGCAAAACGAGAATAGGCGCAATATTGACGATATTTCCTCAAAAGAAATATTAAATGCAGTCATTCAAGTTTTGGGCGAACAAGGCGGTATGCAAAAATCTGACCTTATTAAAGAAAGTGCCAAAAAGTTCGGCTTTACAAGAACAGGCGCACTTATTGATACAACGGTCGGTTTTGCTGTCGATAACGCAATCAAAAACGGCAAACTTGTTGTATCGCAGGACGGAAAAATTACAGATAAAACATAATTACATAATTATAAGATAGGAAAAATATAATGCCGGATAATGAAGAAAAGATTTTTTAACAAAATCTCAATGAAAAAGCGCCGCAACCCGGTATGATGTTTTTTGTGCATTTGCTTTTTGAAAAAAATGTGAAATGCCGCAGCAGTCGGTAATGAATGAAATAATGGAAAAACATCTTGGCAAGACCGAATGCTTTTCTTATTATAAATTATCGGCAGGTTTTATTCCTGAAAATTATATAGCACATTTTAAAGACGCTGATGTTAATACGGGAGAATATGCGGCGGGAAAGCGGGAATAAATTATTTACACAAATTCCTTATTATAAAAAACAGTTTACATTTATCGGCTAATTTGCTATAATAAAATTGTATGTAAAATAGTAATCTGATTTTTAGAGCTATATATCAAATTAAGACAGGAATGGTATATTTTATGGTACAATTTGAGGAATTATTGTTAAAGGTTCAGGCACTTAAACCTGAAATTGACGATTTGTCAGACGCTCTCGGTATGAAAGGTATGCTTTCTGAAATTCAGCAGCTTGAGCTTAAAGCTACCGAACCGGGGTTTTGGGACGATGTAGAAAAATCTCAAAAAGTTTTACAGCGTACAGGCACACTAAAAGGTAAGGTTGAGGCTTATGAGGCTTTAGTGGCTAAGTATGAAGATACCTGCGCTTTGATTGAACTTGCAAATGAGGAAGAGGATCTTTCACTTCTTGAAGAGGCTGAAAGCGAGGCAGAGGGAGTTAAAGAAAGTCTTGAAAAGCAAAGACTTCAAACTCTTCTGACAGGCGAATATGATAAGAACAATGCAATTCTTACTTTCCACGCAGGTTCGGGCGGTACAGAGGCTCAGGACTGGGCGGAAATGCTTTACAGAATGTACAACCGTTGGGCAGATGCTCACGGATTTAAAGTAAAAGAAGTTGACTACCTTGACGGTGACGAGGCGGGTCTTAAAAGTGCCGTTCTTCTTGTTGAGGGTGAAAACGCTTACGGTTATTTAAAGAGCGAGGCAGGTGTTCATCGCCTTGTAAGAGTATCTCCTTTTGATTCACAGGGCAGAAGACACACAAGTTTTGCCTCTCTTGAGGTTATGCCTGAAATGGACGATAACATTGAAGTAAATATTGCTCCCGAAGACATCAAAATGGATGTTTACCGTGCGAGCGGCGCAGGTGGACAGAAAGTCAACAAGACTTCATCTGCCGTTCGTCTTACTCATATTCCGACAGGTATTGTTGTAGCAAGTCAGGTTGAAAGAAGCCAGTATCAAAACCGTGATGTGGCTATGAAAATGCTTATTTCAAAACTTATGGAAATTAAAGAGAGAGAACACCTTGATAAAATTGAAGACATTAAAGGTGTTCAAAAAGAAATCACATGGGGCAGTCAGATCCGCAGCTATGTGTTTATGCCATACACAATGGTTAAGGATCACCGCACTTCATACGAAACCGGTAATATTCAGGCTGTTATGGACGGTGACATTGACGGATTTATTAACGCATATCTCAAATGTGCAAGTCTTGGCACATTGCAAAAATAATCATTAAAGAGGTAGATAAAAGTGAAATATTTGGTAATGCTTTGTGACGGTATGGCCGATGAGCCAAACGAGGCACTTGGAAATTCTACACCGATGGAAAAGGCAAACAAGCCTTGTATGGACAGCCTTGCTGCAAAGGCTGAGGTCGGTATTGTTAAGACTGTAGCAGAGGGTTTAAAACCCGGCAGCGATGTAGCAAACCTTTCCGTACTCGGTTATGAACCTGCCGTATATTACAGCGGTCGTTCTCCGCTTGAGGCTGCAAGCATCGGTATTGATTTAAAGGATACAGATGTAACTTTAAGATGTAATCTTGTTACTCTTTCAGATGATGAAGATTACGAAAATAAAACAATTCTTGATTATTGCGCCGATGATATTTCTTCGGAAGAAGCTAAGATTCTTATTGAGTATATTCAGGAAAAACTCGGAAATGATGTATTCCGTTTCTATCCGGGCGTATCTTATCGTCATTGCCTTGTTTGGAGCAACGGTAATCCGCATCCCGGTGTGCTTACACCTCCGCACGATATTACAGGCAAGGTAATTACAGATTACATTCCAAAGGGTGAGGCTGTTGACGAGCTTTATGACCTTATGAAAAAGAGCTATGACCTTTTAAAGGATCACCCTGTTAATAAGGCGAGAATTGCAAGAGGCAAGCGCCCTGCCAACTCAATTTGGCTTTGGGGCGAGGGCACAAAGCCTTTGCTTGATAATTTCAGCGAGAAATTCGGCAAAAAGGGCAGTATGATTTCTGCCGTTGACCTCTTAAAGGGAATTGCAATCTGCGCAGGAATGAACAGCGTTGATGTTGAGGGCGCAACAGGTTATCTCGACACAAACTTTGACGGCAAGTGCAAGGCGGCTATTGAGGAGTTTAAAAAGGGCGCAGACCTCGTATATATTCATGTTGAAGCCCCTGACGAATGTGGCCATCGTGGTGAAATTGAAAACAAGGTAAAAGCTATTGAAATGATTGACGAGCATATCCTCGCTCCTGTTGTAGAATTTTTGAGAGGCTACGATGATTTTGCGGTTTTGGTATGCCCTGATCACCCAACACCGCTTTCTATCCGCACACATACCTCCACTCCTGTACCATACCTCATTTATGACAGCAAAAATGAGATTAACAGCGGTGTAAAGGTTTTCTGCGAGAAAGAGGCAAGAGAAACAGGCAACTACATTGAAAAAGGTTTTACTATGATGAATTATTTTCTTACAAAATAATTTTTCGTCTACATAATTCATTAAAAAATTTACATCCTCACATTTATAATTGAATTAATCAATAAAAATGTGAGGATGTTTTTATGCGTGAATTTATATTAATTGTAACCGCTGTAATCATAATTGCACTTGTTGCCGTAGTGTTTGTAATAATGTATATAAACCATAATAAAAAGAACGGTAAGTCCCACAAGCCGACAATTATTTATTACAAAGTCAAAGAAAACGAAACCGAAGATAATACAGAGAATAATTCTGTAAAAGATAATTAATATTATTTTTCGGAATCTGCAAATACTTTATCGCTGATTTCTAAAAGTTCGGAAAAACTGTGAATGGTGTAGTCGGGATTTTCTGTATTGCCAAAACCGTATTCGGCAAATACAAACGGCACCTTTGCGTCTTTTGACGCTGTTTGATCACCGATAGTGTCGCCAACATAGAAAGCACAATCAATGTTATTTCTGCTAATAACAAGGCTGATATTTTCGCCTTTTGTGAGTTGGGTTCTGCCTGACATTTCAAAATCAGAAAAATATTTTTCGAGTTTGTGAGCTTTCAAAAATGATTCAATATAACCGCACTGACAGTTACTGATTATACCGAGAAAATATTTTTCGGAAAGTTTGCTAAGCACATCTTCGAGGTTATCGTACAAATGACCGCCTGACTTTTTAAGATACGGAACTTCTACGGCACAACATTCTTTTATAATGTTTACGCCGTTTTCTTCACTAAGCTCCGGCAACATAATGTTTGCAATCTGCTCAATAGTTTTGCCCATATAGCTGTTCATTTCTTCAAGCGTTATTTGCTTTTGAGTTTCTGGATGCTTTTTAAGAACTTCGTTCCATATAGGAAGAATTACATCGCTTGTGTGCCACAATGTTCCGTCTAAATCAAATAAAATTGCTTTTTTCATAATAATTACTCCTGATTTATTATAAAAATTTTCAAACTGATAATATCATACTCTAAAATTAATGTCAATATGAGGTGCGTTTTGTAAAAAATAAAATTGTTAAAAATTAAAAGTTTTTTTAAAAATCTGTTGACAAAGTAAGTAAGCAGTGATATAATATTTATCGTTGTCAACAGACAATATTTGCGAGTGTGCTGGAATAGGCAGACAGGCACGTTTGAGGGGCGTGTGTTTCACGACGTACGGGTTCAAGTCCCGTCACTCGCACCATAAAAACAGATTAGCTTTTTGTTAATCTGTTTTTTTGTTTTACAAGTAAATTAATAACGGGACTTGAAGGCGACCGTTAAGAAAACAGTCTGGTGGACTGTTTTTAGGGAGAGTGTTGATGATATTTATAAATTTAACAAGCCGTATCAAACGAGGCAGAAAGTGTACTTATTCTTTTCACTCCGTCACTCGCACCATAAAAACAGATTAACTTTTTGTTAATCTGTTTTTTGTTTTACAAGTAAATTAATAACGGGACTTGAAGGCGACCGTTAAGAAAACAGTCCGGTGGACTGTTTTTAGGGAGAGCGTTGATGATATTTATAAATTTAACAAGCCGTGTCAAACGAGGCAGAAAGTGTACTTATTTTTTTCACTCCGTCACTCGCACCATAAAACAGATTAGCTTTTGTTAATCTGTTTTTTGTTTTACAAGTAAATTAATAACGGTACTTGAAGGCGACCGTTAAGAAAAGGAGCTGTAAAAAACAGCCCAAATAAAAAACGACTGCATTCTAACCGAAAGGTAGGAACGCAGTCGTTTTTGTGATATAATTTACTATCTATGAAAAACCATATCAACAAGGTGTATTATACACCGTATCAATTAAAATTACCACCGGATATTGAAAAAATAATAGAAATTTCTGATCCGGTATATACATTTAACGAGGTTTTTCATCATATTGCTCTAAATAAACACCTTGCTGTTAAGGAAAGCAGGATATGTCGCATATCTACATAGACGGAATAAAGATAACTGCCAATGAAAATAAGGGTAACGACCGATTATTGCCCGGATACAATATTCAGCAATGCAAGCAAAAAAACAGCGAGACTCACTTTTTCGTGAATCTCGGCTTTTTAATATGCTGTTTCTTTACAGCACCTTTTGTGGAGCGGATGATGGGAATCGAACCCACACGATCAGCTTGGAAGGCTGAAGTTCTACCACTAAACTACATCCGCTTATCTCTATAACAAATAATATTATATCATTACAGATAATATTTGTCAAGCGTTAATTTCAGATTATAAAAATTTTAAGAAAATTTTAACTGTTTTATATTAAACTCTAAGTTTAACGATGATTAAAATTTTAACATACATCAAGATATATAATATCATTTATACAAATTACTTACTTATAATTTTTACCGAAGGATAACTTATTATATCTTTGATAATCAATTATAAAATGTTGGTAACACAGAAAAATAGCAGAAAATGCCAAATATTGAAGTTAGTGAATATTAACTTTGATTTAAAACCACATTTATAAAAAATTTATAATATAATATCTCAAATAGTATTATATATACAATCGGCTAATTTTTAATAGTAATAATATACTAAAAATACATCTGTATATTTAAATAAATGCATTTATTATGTTAGAATATATAAAGAAATATATCTCAAATTATGCAAGTGTACAGATGTAAACTTTTCACTCGGTGTAAGTATGATTTCAATGTAGATATTCAGAATAGTTTGCAGTTATATACTTGTTATGGTTCTTGATATGGGCGTTTTAGGTGTATGGATCGGTATGTTTGTTGATTGGTATGCTCGTGCTGCAGCATATCTTGCAAGGTATTTGTCAGTCAGATGGAAAAAGCATAGAATGATTTAAATATTTAAAAATGGAGATAAATTTTGTTTCCCTACCGTCACAATTATAAAAGTTTGGTTAAACTTTTATAATTGCCGTGCAAAATATTCCGGTGAATCATAATTTATAAACATTACTCCAACATATATAACGAAATATGATTTTAAAAAGCAAAGGCCCTCGAATTTTTATCGAGAGCCTTTTATCTTTTATCTTTTTTATAAATCAAATTCAAAGTACGGATTATGGTACAGTGAAAATGTTATAATATGGTAAAGACAAACCTAAATTGCCAAAGTGAAGTTCGGATTTTTGAGGAAAAAACGAGAAATACCACGGGTTCACCTTGACAAAAGAGTATGGTAAAGACAAAATCCAATTTGGATAGATTAAAAAAGTGGTGTAAATAAATATTATTTAAAATCCATTTTGGAAAGATTTATTAAATTATATCATAATTAATTGTAAATATCAAATGTACTAAATTTATAAAAATAAATGTATTTACAAGTTTATTTATAAAAAATTTTCTTAGTAAATAAATATTAGGTATTGACAAACAAAATTGTGAACGCTATACTGTAATTAGAGTTGTGAAATATCATAACTCTAATAACAAAATCTAATACTATTAAAATAATAAATGGAGGTAAATATGAAAATCTTATTGCGATTTTATTTGCAAAACAATAAGCTGCCGATTGATTATAGACGAATTATGCTTTCGTTTTTTAAACGGTCACTGTCAGATATTGCCGAGGGAAAATATTATGAAAAATATTATTTTACACCGGAACGCAGAAATTTTACTTTTGCGGTGAATCTGCCTATGCCGAAGTTTTCTAAAACGGAAATTCAACTCGGGAAAAATCAACTAAACATTACTTTTTCAACGGCTGACTATAATACGGGATGTATTTTTATGTCTGCTTTTATAAAGCAAAAGGACAAGCCGATTCCCGCTCCGCTCGGCAACGAAATGAAACTTGTCAGTGTTAATCTTGTGCCGGAAAAAAATGTTACTTCATCATCCGCTGTTGTGAAAATGCTTAGCCCTTTGTGTATCAGATTACATAAAGCCGAGAATAATTCTGATAGGTATATTTCGGTTGCTAATCCGGATTTTACGGAGATTGCAAAACAGGTAATTAAAGAGCAGCTTGTTGAAAGCGGTTTTGACGAGAAGTTAATTTCAAACTTTGAAATTAAACCGTTAAACGCAAAAAAAACAGTGGTTTATCACTACAAAAACTACATTGAATGCAGTTTAGGCAGTTTTAGTATTAATGCCGACAAATCGGTTATTAATTATCTGCTGAAAAGCGGTATAGGTTCACGCAAATCCGCAGGATTTGGCTTTGCCGAGCTTTTATCGGAGGGAGGTGAACCAAATTAATGAAAACAAAGATTGATTACTTTGATTATGACACTTTGCTGCAGCCTACCGATTGGAGGTTTGCGGCAGCCGTTGTCGGTTTATGTAAATATTTTGATTACTTTGGAATTGATTACAAAGTCCTCTATGATGTTGAAGAAAAGCCCGATAATTATATCCACGGCTTTGACGGTATTATTTACAAAAGTGAAGATATAACAGAAGAAAAATATCTTGAGTTTGCAGAGAACTATTTTGAAAAATATATGACTCACAAAAATATTTTAAACATTCTCGAAAGTCAAGAATTCAGTGAAGAACAAATTAAATTGGTAAACGACCTTGTTAAGAGCAAAACAGTTCTTAAAGGGCTATTTGACAAAATAAAATTTGATGGAACAAATAAAGATATTTTTATTTCAACCATTGAAGAAAACAGGGCGGAAATTATAAAGAATATCTTTAAAAACGGCAATAACCTTTATAAGAATTACTGCAATGAACGACTTATTTTTACCGAAGATAACAGCACTTGCAGACTTAGAGGCTACAATGTTGACAAAGACAGAAAAACAAGTAATCTCGGCTTTTGTTTTTCAAAGGAAAGTTTTGAGAGCAATGATATTTTAGAATTTGATTTTATACCGTTTGCTTTTTCAAATCCTGATATGAGAGAAACTTATTTTGTGAATAACAATTTTTCTGTTAAGTCTTTAACTCAAACAAACTATGCTTTTTCAAATCAACTTATCAATACAGAAAATAAAGACGACAAAAACAAACTAATGCTTGTTTTGCAAAATTCAAAGGATTATATAAGCTATGATGTTGAAATTATATCAAAATCTCAAGATAAGGCTTATTACGAAACATTCTTTGTACGACTTGAAAGATTAAAAAAGTTAAGAGAATTATCGGGGAAATCATTAAACTTTGTCAAAAAAATCAATGATGATTATTGGTTTAATCTTGAGAAAGAAGTTTATATGCGTTGTCTTAACAATGTGTTGCTTGACGATGTAATTTTAATGATGCTTAAGTTTTATTTTGATGATAATGCCGTTAAAGGCTATATAAAAAGCAGAACTGATATGCTAATAGACATAAATGTATCTTGGAAAGGAAATGAAATTATGGATGAAATTAAGTCAGCAAAAAGTTGTGGATTTTTAACTTCCAAAAAACTAATTGAAATGAAAAGCAGTAATAAAATTAATTCATATAAGCAAAAAATAATCAGTGCTCTTTGCGCACATGATTACGACAGAGCAAAAGAGATTATACTTAGTTTGTCTGCTTATGTAGGAATGGAATTTTCATTTTTCTATACATTTCTTGAAAATGCGGAAGAAAATAAAGATCTTGCATTTGCTTTTGCAAGCGCATTAATTGAAGTAAGCTCAAAAAATAACTAATAAAAAGGAGATTTTATTATGAAAAATAAAGCATTAACATTAACTGTAATCGCAAATATGACAAGCAACTACGGCGAAAGCCTCGGTAATATTTCAAGTGTACAAAAGGTATTCAGAGGCGGAAAAGAGTACGCTACAAGAAGTCGTGAGAGCCTTAAAAACGCTATATGCGTTCAGTCGGGTTTTTATGATGACTTGCAGACATCAAACGAAGGAGCAATGCAGAAGCTTGCTAATGAAGATATAAATGCCGCAACCTGCCGTGCACTTGAGGGCGGATATATGTTTACAAAGTCTAAAGGATCTACATATATTCGTAACAGCTCATTTTACCTTACAGATGCAGTTGCAACCGAGCCGTTTATTAATGATGCCCGTTTTCACAATAACCTTTACCTTGCAACCAATTATGCTAAAGCGCACGGTTTAAATGTTCAAAACAATGCAAAGGATTGCGGTCTTATGCCTTATCAGTATGAATATGACAAATCATCTAAAATTTACAGTCTTACAATTGACCTCGAAAAAATCGGTAAGGACGAAAACTTTGGTGCAGAGGCAGATAACGCCGAAAAGTGTGAAAGAGTAATTGCTCTTATTGACGCAGTAGAAAATCTTTCACTTGTTGTTAAGGGAAATCTTGATAACGCAGAGCCGATTTTTGTGGTAGGCGGTCTTTCACCGAGAAAAACTCATATTTTTGAAAATGCGGTTTCTGTTTCAGGCAAAAGACTTATTATAGAGCCGATTAAGGAAAAACTTGCTCAAGGTTACAGTTGTGCACTTATGCGTAACGGCGAGCTTTCAAACGAGGACGAAATTGTAAGAGAACTTAATCCTGTAAGTATGACAGAATTTTTTGAAAATCTCAGAGGTCAGGTTAAAGAGTATTTTTCGGAGTAAGGCGGAATTAATATGAAAGCAATTAGACTTCATATAAAACAAAACAGTGCAAATTACAAAAAAGAAGAAACTGTACAAAACCGTATGACATTTCCTTTACCGCCGTATTCAACTGTTATCGGAGCACTTCATAAGGCTTGCGGTTATACATCTTATCATCCTATGCAAGTAAGCGTACAGGGAAAGTACGGTTCTCTAAAAACAAAAATGTATAAGGACGACTGTTTTCTCAACAGAGTAGAAGATGATCGAAATATACTTGTGAAAATGAAAAATCCCGATATGCTTTCAAGTGCATATCAGATTGTGGCTACTGCTCAAAATACTCAAAAAAACAGCTTTGAAAAAGGCATTACAATTAATGTAATTAATGAAAAATTGCTTGAAGAATACCGCTTTTTAAAGCGTACAAAACGTAGAATCGACAAGCATAAAAAAATCATTGATAAAATGAAAACTCGGCTTAAAGAAATGAAAGCCGACGAAAATATTTCTGCCGAAGAAGTAAAAGAATTTGATAAGCGTATTAAGCATATAAAGGCTGTGTATGATGAGTACGAAAAGGTAAAGTATACTATTCCGTATTCCCATTTCAGAACGCTTGCAAAAGGCCCTAAGTATTATGAACTTCTCTGCGATATTGAACTTATCATTCATATAGTTGCAGATGAAAATACTATGAATGATATTATGGATAATATCGGAAATCTTACTGCAATTGGCAGAGGAGAGGATTTTGTAGAAGTGCTTGAGTGTGCTCAAACAGAGCTTTTTGATGTTGACGAAGATGTCGATTACGGAGAAGCCGATTTTGATGTTTATATGCCTGTCGAGTATCTCGAAATTAATAAAAATGATATGGATATAATTTCAAAAACGGAAGGCGGATACACAGGCGGTACAAAATATTTAATGCCAAAGGATTACAAAACTGTGCAGTTAAAGGGCGGTATGAGAAAACGAGTGTTTAATCGTGTACCTATTATTTTCTGTCAACTTAACTATATTGAAAACGGTTGTAAAGGTATAATGCTTGACAAAACCGAGAACGGTATATATTCAGTGTTTTTAGCTTGAGGTATTTATAATGAATATAGAAGATAAACTTGCAAAACCCGACAAAACAATAGGGCAACATTCAAATGAGCTTATAGAGCAGGCAAAACTGCTCTATAAGCTCGGCTATATAAAATCTGATGATTTATACTCTGATTTACTAGTTTCATGTTTAAAACATGATAACGGTAAGGCAAATTCTCAATTTCAAAAAAGAATTACTAAAGGCGGAAATTTTCAACCTGAACAAGAAATTCCACACAGTATACTTTCGACTTTTTTTATTGATAAATCAGAATGTATAAAACCTATAAGTGTATATTTTGCTGTGCTTTATCATCACTATAACAAAGACTCTCCTGTTACAGTGTTTAAAGAAAACCGTGAGCTTATAGAAAAATTTCTTGCTGAATTTGGCTTTGATACAAACTCTTACAATAAAATGAAGAGAAATATTAAGAAAATCAAAGCTTTATTTGAAACCGAACTTTCTGATGAAGAAAAACAATACGCTGTTTTATTAAAAGGCCTTTTACATAAATGCGATTACAGTGCAAGTGCAGGTCTTGACTGCGAAAAGGTCAACGATTTTTTGACTGATTCTTTAAACAATTGGAAAAATACCCGAAATATACATTACAATGAATTGCAAGAATTTTGCATTAAAAATACCGACAGCAATTTAATTGTAACCGCACCTACAGGTATGGGCAAAACCGAGGCGGGATTGCTTTGGTGTGGGGACAATAAATGTTTTTTCGTTTTGCCGTTAAAAACAGCTATCAATGCGATGTACGAAAGAATTAAAAAGCTTTGCGGAGATAATTCGCAAGAAAATTACAAGGAAAGAGTGGCACTTGTTCACTCCGATATGAAATCCTATTATTTGGAAGATTCAATAATTAACGGAAAAAATTATGATTTTGCGTATGCACAATGCAGTAAACAGCTTGCACTTCCGATTACAATTTGTACGCCTGATCAGATATTTGACTTTGCATTGAAATATGCAGGTTATGAATACAAACTTGCGGTAGCGTCATATTCAAAGTTTATTATTGATGAGATACAGATGTATTCACCTGATGTTTTGGCTGCAATTATTTATGCAATTGAGATGATTCATACTTTGGGTGGTAAAGTGGCTGTAATTACCGCGACTTTGCCTCCGTTTGTAAGAAACGAGATTGAAAAAATACTCGGAACAGATGTAAAAACATCCGATTTTTCTGATAAAGGAAAGCTAAGGCATAATGTAAAAGTATATGAAAAAAACTTGCAGTCTGACGATATTATAAAAATATTTGATGATACAATATGCGATAAAGTAAAAAAATATCTTGTCGTTTGCAATTCAATTGATATTGCAAATAAGATGTACACCGAAATAAAAAATTCGGATATTAACGCAAGTGTAAATCTGTTTCATTCCAATTTTACAAAAAATGACAGAAAAACTAAAGAAAATGCGATTTTGGCAGCCTCTGAAAAAACTAACGAAAGTATGAATATACCTGAAATATGGATTTCAACATCCGTAGTCGAAGCAAGTCTTGACATTGATTTTGATATTCTTATTACCGAGTTATCGGATTTATTTTCCCTGTTCCAACGCTTTGGCAGAGTAAACAGAAAGGGTAATAAAGACTTTTCATCTTACAATTGTTTTGTATTTACTGAAATTCAAGGTAATGCACATCGTTTTGTTGACGATGCTATTCATTCGTTGTCAAAACAGGCGATTTTAAGCGTTGACGGAATTATCTCTGAAGTTCTTAAAAAAGAACTTATAGATGAGTACCTTTCGGTTGAAAAAATCGAAAAATCAAAATATTTTCAAGAATATCGTAAAATTTATAAATATTATAAAGAAAATGTCGATTATCTCTCTCTTAAAAAAGATGGAATAAGAAGTATCGACAGAAGTGACGCTGTGCCGATTGATGTTTATAATCAAAATGAGAGTGCCATAGAAAAAGCTTTGGAAGTTTTAAAATCAGATACTTATTCAAGAGATGATAAACTTAAGGCAAACGAAGAAATACTTGGCTTCACGGTTTCCGTACCTAAATTCAGAATTGACGATTACGAAATAAAAAAATTAAAAATGCCATATACTGAATTACCTGTTATTAACAGCAGTTATGATTCCGAATGCGGCATCAGATTTGATAAGGAAAAGAAAACCAAAAAGCAAGATAAATCTGATGATAACGGAGAACCTGATAATTTTATATGAGGTATGATTATGGACGAAAATAATATTTCGGGTATGCATATTTATTATTACTATGTTTGTAAAAGAAAGCTGTGGTATTTTTCAAACGGTTTGGCAATGGAAAGTGAAAACGAAAATGTCAAAATCGGAAAACTTATAGATGAAACCACTTATAAGCAAAAGAAAAAACATATTATGATCGACAACACAATCAATATTGATTTTATTACCGAGCATAAACTTTTACATGAGGTAAAGAAAAGCAGAAAGATAGAGGAAGCGGGTATTGCTCAACTTAAATACTATCTTTATTATCTGAAAAAGCGTGGGGTAGAGGGAATAAAAGGCAGAATTGATTATCCTTTGCTAAAGCAAAGTCTTAATGTTGAACTTAGCGAAGAAGATGAAAGAGAGCTTGAAAGTGCGGCAGCTGATATAGTAAAAATTATATCGGCTGCTTTGCCGCCAAAATTTAAAAGTAAAAGAATTTGCAAATCATGTGCTTACTATGATTTGTGCTGTATTTGAGGTGATAAAATGCAGGAAAGTTATTACATATATTCGTCAGGCAATTTAACTCAAAAAGACAACACATTAAGATTTACTGCAATTGACGGAAATGTAAAAGATCTTCCGATAGAAAATATTAAAGAAATTTATATTATGAATGAAATAACGGTTACATCTAAATTGCTGAACTTATTTTCAAAATACGGAATACTTGTACATTTCTTCAATTACTATCAATTTTACATAGGAAGTTTTTGCCCAAAGGAAACAAAACTTGCAGGTCAGCTTTTGGTTAAGCAAGTGCTTGCTTACGGCGACTATTCAAACAGATTGTCAATAGCAAGAGAATTTATAGTTGCTGCGTCTTATAATATTTACAGAAACTTAAGATACTACAACGGCAGAGGCAAGAATGTGTCAGAGCAAATGGCTGCTATTGAAAATTTGAGGAGGAAACTTGCAGATGTAGAAACCATAGAAGAGTTGATGGGAATTGAAGGTAATATTCGTCAGGAATATTACAAAGCGTGGAATGTAATTATTGATCAGAATATTGAATTTGATAAAAGAGTTTATCATCCTGCCGACAATATGATTAACAGCCTTATTTCATATGTCAATTCTCTTGTATATACAAAAACTCTGGCGGAAATTTATAAAACCCAACTTAATCCTACAATAAGCTATCTTCATCAGCCAGGTACAAGGCGATATTCTCTTGCACTTGATGTATCGGAAATTTTCAAACCGCTGATTGCGGATCGTCTGATCTTTTCTTTGCTTAATCGAAAACAAATAACAGAAAGCAGTTTTGTAGAAGGACTTAACGGTTTGCAGCTTACCGAAAGAGCGTCACGAATAATTACATCTGAATTTGACGAAAAATTAAAGACAACTATTTTTCACAAAGAACTTAATAAAAATGTTTCTTATCAATTCTTAATCAGACTTGAACTTTATAAACTGATAAAGCACATTATAGGAGAAAAAGAATATAAAGGCTTTGAAATGTGGTGGTAAATATTGTATGTAATTCTTGTATATGATATAATATGTGATGAAAAGGGCAGAAAAATACTTCCAAAGGTATTTAAGATTTGCAAAAAATATCTTGTACATATTCAAAACTCTGTTTTTGAAGGAAACTTAAGTAAAGCAAACTCAATTGCTTTGCAAAAAGAACTTGATGTTTATATCAGAAAAGACAAGGATTCGGTAATAATGTTTCATACCCGTGAAGAACGGTGGATGAATAAAGATTTTCTTGGAAAAACGGATGATAAAACATCAAATTTTTTGTAACGCTTTTATTGTCGACCTGACATAGCACAAAACCCCCGGCAGGTTGACAGAACCTAAAAATCAAGTAATCATCGGTATAGTTGCTTTTGATATATTGAAATGACAGTAGTATTTGATAAATATTTGGTATATCGACAAAACAGCACAGAAAAATGCCGATGATTACTTATCATTTTATTCCACGGCTATAAATCTATCCATATTGGATTTTAAATGTTAGCGGAGGGGGGTTAAGTCGGATTCACTATCCGCTATAAATCTATCCATATTGGATTTTAAATCAATTTTTCGATGTACTCTTTGAAATTGTTTACACCTATAAATCTATCCATATTGGATTTTAAATTTGTGTGGGTGATTTTAATGTGGATATATTTAATACTATAAATCTATCCATATTGGATTTTAAATAATTTTATTTATCATAGTCAATATATGAACTATCTACTATAAATCTATCCATATTGGATTTTAAATGATATTTTTACAGTCAAAGGTAAATCCTTTGATATGCTATAAATCTATCCATATTGGATTTTAAATGAAAAGGACGGATACAACGGTGAGATTTACGGAACACTATAAATCTATCCATATTGGATTTTAAATTTAGCCGAGCGCAGAGCATTTGTTTTGTCTGCTGACTATAAATCTATCCATATTGGATTTTAAATTTGTATCCGTCCTTTTCAGGATTGAATTTGTTGTACTATAAATCTATCCATATTGGATTTTAAATTAGCTTAAGTGTGTCCCGTGTCGCTTATTATACAACTATAAATCTATCCATATTGGATTTTAAATCAACGACATTCAAGCTGAAAACGGTGTCTATTTTCACTATAAATCTATCCATATTGGATTTTAAATATACTCCCACTCTTTTGGGCTTCGCTCTTTGAGCACTATAAATCTATCCATATTGGATTTTAAATTTGGGTCCAATTATAGCCCTCTTTGGTTTCCTCGGCTATAAATCTATCCATATTGGATTTTAAATAACAAAGGCTCTTTTGTTGCGAATCTCTCTGTTAACTATAAATCTATCCATATTGGATTTTAAATGGGTACACTCGGCAGACCAAAAGCGTGTTTTGTCGCTCTATAAATCTATCCATATTGGATTTTAAATTTATTGTCAGAATTGCAGAGAAGCAAGATTAAAGCACTATAAATCTATCCATATTGGATTTTAAATGACTACGCTATGAATTATCTGTATGTTTCAAATGATCTATAAATCTATCCATATTGGATTTTAAATCAAAGAAAAGGAGCTTGAGAAATTTGAAAAAAGCAACTATAAATCTATCCATATTGGATTTTAAATAAAATTGAATTAATGTCTGATATTTTTGACAGTTCCTATAAATCTATCCATATTGGATTTTAAATATAAAGTTAAAGTAGCAGAAGCAGATTTTAATGCTCTATAAATCTATCCATATTGGATTTTAAATAAATACAGAATTTACAGGAAAAATAAGAAAAAAGGACTATAAATCTATCCATATTGGATTTTAAATCTGAATGTTTAAATAAAAAATGCAAACAGTGCGAGCTATAAATCTATCCATATTGGATTTTAAATTACTTATCTTGGTATCTCAAACACTAATATGATTAACTATAAATCTATCCATATTGGATTTTAAATCGCTTAAAGTCATTACAAGTTTAAATTTTTATTAACTATAAATCTATCCATATTGGATTTTAAATTTGCAGCCGGTACATCAGACAAGACAGGCAAGGTTACCTATAAATCTATCCATATTGGATTTTAAATCTATTCCGTCAACAATTCCCTTGCCGTTAAGCTCACTATAAATCTATCCATATTGGATTTTAAATTTAAATCATCGAATGACGAGGTTTCTTCCTCACTTGCTATAAATCTATCCATATTGGATTTTAAATTACAGCTTTTCTTCAACAGTAAAGCCAACAATGTCTATAAATCTATCCATATTGGATTTTAAATTACTTCTGTGTTCTGTTGATCTTTATAAACTGTTGCTATAAATCTATCCATATTGGATTTTAAATCTTTTGACTTTTCATTGTGTACATCAAGTATAGCGTCTATAAATCTATCCATATTGGATTTTAAATCAACAAGTGAAAGCCCGTACTTCGCTCTTTCTTCGCTATAAATCTATCCATATTGGATTTTAAATTACCAAATGCGGTTGGTAAAGCATTCGGTTTGACTATAAATCTATCCATATTGGATTTTAAATCTTAAGGCATCTTCTGTTAAATTTTTGTTGCCGTCTATAAATCTATCCATATTGGATTTTAAATCTTTCACAAAGAGAAATTATTGACCTCTGTAAATCGCTATAAATCTATCCATATTGGATTTTAAATTTGAAAGGTATGCCTCCAACAAGATTGGTGCGATACTATAAATCTATCCATATTGGATTTTAAATCATTACCAATAAAGTGAATTGATAACCGAATATAGTCTATAAATCTATCCATATTGGATTTTAAATATAGCAGATTTAAAATAACAACCGTCTAAAATTTCAACTATAAATCTATCCATATTGGATTTTAAATTTTTTGTGCAAAATGACGAACAAAAATGCGGGCGCACTATAAATCTATCCATATTGGATTTTAAATTGCAGGTCACACCTTGACGGTCACTGATTGCAAAACTATAAATCTATCCATATTGGATTTTAAATTCTTTTTCTGAATTACTCTGAACAATTTTATTAACGCTATAAATCTATCCATATTGGATTTTAAATTTCTCAATCAGCTTTAAAGCGTAAGCGTGTGCTAACTATAAATCTATCCATATTGGATTTTAAATCATTGCATTATAGTCAGCTATATTAATTGAAAAAACTATAAATCTATCCATATTGGATTTTAAATTGACGGTCACTGATTGCAAAAATTTTCTTGATTTTCTATAAATCTATCCATATTGGATTTTAAATGTCTTTATATAAAATCTTGTTTTTACTCTAACGAACTATAAATCTATCCATATTGGATTTTAAATATTTTTAACACTTATACAAGGCATAAGCGGGTTACACTCTATAAATCTATCCATATTGGATTTTAAATTTTATTGTGCAACCTACCGTTTTAGTATAGCACCAGCTATAAATCTATCCATATTGGATTTTAAATTTTTTGTGCAAAATGACGAACAAAAATGCGGGCGCCTATAAATCTATCCATATTGGATTTTAAATCAAGGCTCTTGCAAGATGTGTACTGATAACGGTAAACTATAAATCTATCCATATTGGATTTTAAATCTATTTGAGGTTATAATTAATTATATCATATTACTGCTATAAATCTATCCATATTGGATTTTAAATGTAACAATGTCAAATAAAATAAAGCACAGTGTCACACTATAAATCTATCCATATTGGATTTTAAATTGCAGGTCACACCTTGACGGTCACTGATTGCAAAAACTATAAATCTATCCATATTGGATTTTAAATCTCTTTAATTTGATTATTCAAACAAATCATCAACTCTATAAATCTATCCATATTGGATTTTAAATATAATTTAAGCCTTACACCCGAACAGGTTGAAAAGCTATAAATCTATCCATATTGGATTTTAAATATTTTATTCTCGGTGAATCGTAAAATATCGGCTTGCCTATAAATCTATCCATATTGGATTTTAAATTGTTCCTAACAGTCACTGAAGCGTAGCGTCGCTGAATCTATAAATCTATCCATATTGGATTTTAAATCTCAGTAGGAACATTAGCTGTAAACGGCTCATATTCTATAAATCTATCCATATTGGATTTTAAATCTGTTTATACAATGGTCGTGACCGTCCTCGGGTGTACTATAAATCTATCCATATTGGATTTTAAATATCCGCCCTGCGGGGTATCACTTTTAGTTGTAATTTCTATAAATCTATCCATATTGGATTTTAAATATTTTAAAATCTGTTAAGTCACGCTTTACTGATAAACTATAAATCTATCCATATTGGATTTTAAATTTACACTTGTTAAAAATCAGTAAGGAAAAACTGTAACCTATAAATCTATCCATATTGGATTTTAAATTATTTCTGTGAGGGTGATGTTAATTCAAGGTCAAGACTATAAATCTATCCATATTGGATTTTAAATTGTAATTTTAGTTTTAGTTGTTTTCTTCTGTTGCCTATAAATCTATCCATATTGGATTTTAAATATTTTTGTGCAAAATGACGAACAAAAATGCGGGCGCTATAAATCTATCCATATTGGATTTTAAATGTTTCCCTCTTCTTCTTTACTACTCGCCCAATAGACTATAAATCTATCCATATTGGATTTTAAATTGACACTGAAACAGCAAATGTTGAAGTTATTACTGCCTATAAATCTATCCATATTGGATTTTAAATATTTACTTAATAAAGTGCTAAAAGATAAAATTTCAATCTATAAATCTATCCATATTGGATTTTAAATATATCTACTTATCACGAGTGCTTAAAAAGCAAACACTATAAATCTATCCATATTGGATTTTAAATGTGTAATGGTGTAACTAATGCCCTTAAAGTGTTGTCCTATAAATCTATCCATATTGGATTTTAAATGAATATCGTATTGCTTGCATAGAATGTTGAAAAAACCTATAAATCTATCCATATTGGATTTTAAATCTAACTTTTTGCGTGTTATACGCTTAGGCTGTTTTGCTATAAATCTATCCATATTGGATTTTAAATGTAAAGGTTTCGTGTGAAATTTTATCGTGATAAACACTATAAATCTATCCATATTGGATTTTAAATCAGTCTTTAAACTGTGAAAGCGTGTGTATTATTTCCTATAAATCTATCCATATTGGATTTTAAATCATTGCATTATAGTCAGCTATATTAATTGAAAAAACTATAAATCTATCCATATTGGATTTTAAATTAATTTTTTCACTCCTTTTTGCTGTTTTAGTTTTGAACTATAAATCTATCCATATTGGATTTTAAATAAATATCAAAAAAGGAGATAAAAATTATGAAGTATCTATAAATCTATCCATATTGGATTTTAAATAGGTAAATCACGATATTTAGCGACTTTAAAATATCTATAAATCTATCCATATTGGATTTTAAATTATCTTCACGACCGTCAAAATGAATGTGTATGCCGTCTATAAATCTATCCATATTGGATTTTAAATTAATTAAAACACTCCTTTATAAAAAGGGTGCAAAAACTATAAATCTATCCATATTGGATTTTAAATCACTCCCTGCGGGACTTGTTTCAGAAGGTTGTCCACTATAAATCTATCCATATTGGATTTTAAATTATAGAAAGAGATGCTTTTGTAAATAACGCACTTACTATAAATCTATCCATATTGGATTTTAAATTATGGACGAACTTCACCAATGGAAAAATGGCAGACCTATAAATCTATCCATATTGGATTTTAAATGCAACGAAATGTGACTGGACAGTTGTTGAAAATCTACTATAAATCTATCCATATTGGATTTTAAATTCCTTCTTGCATTTGTTGTAGTATCTTACAGCAAATCTATAAATCTATCCATATTGGATTTTAAATACAATATTCGCACGCATTTTCAATTTCCTTTCATTCTATAAATCTATCCATATTGGATTTTAAATTTTTTTCAATGCGTCTAAAATGCAATAACGAACACCCTATAAATCTATCCATATTGGATTTTAAATATTGAGAATTACTCAATGACTGAAAATAGCAACGAACTATAAATCTATCCATATTGGATTTTAAATATGTACTATATTTTAGTGTATTAAAGTGTTAAACTGCTATAAATCTATCCATATTGGATTTTAAATCAATTTGTGTAACTTTCATTTTTCAAAGTCCTTTCTCTATAAATCTATCCATATTGGATTTTAAATTTTCAGAAAAATAAATACAATACTTGTTAACTGTATCTATAAATCTATCCATATTGGATTTTAAATACGAAAACGGATTTTGTATCGGTAATGTGAAATCACTATAAATCTATCCATATTGGATTTTAAATTAATTTTCGGGAACATTTGTTCGGGGTGATTTAATTCTATAAATCTATCCATATTGGATTTTAAATCTTGATTTTTCAACTACAGATTTAGCGGATATGTTTCTATAAATCTATCCATATTGGATTTTAAATAAACCGTTTGTGTTATGCAATAGCGCTGAAAATTCTTCTATAAATCTATCCATATTGGATTTTAAATATTGCGGAATAACTCGCCGACTTCGTTGCTTGCATCTATAAATCTATCCATATTGGATTTTAAATCTTTTCGTTCCAAAACCGTTTGTGTTATGCAATAGCCTATAAATCTATCCATATTGGATTTTAAATTTTCATTCGCCTTTGGAATTATTGAATAACCGTTTTCTATAAATCTATCCATATTGGATTTTAAATACGAAAACGGATTTTGTATCGGTAATGTGAAATCAACTATAAATCTATCCATATTGGATTTTAAATATTTTGTTGTCGCAACTATTCAGATTTATAAAATACTATAAATCTATCCATATTGGATTTTAAATAAAGAAAATCAGAAAATTGTGATGTTGTCGGAGTTCCTATAAATCTATCCATATTGGATTTTAAATGAAAACGCTGATTATCCCGAAATTGTTATTTTTGAAACTATAAATCTATCCATATTGGATTTTAAATTTTGGTATTTTCAAATTTGAATTGAACATATTAACTATAAATCTATCCATATTGGATTTTAAATTATTATGTACAATTAGGTATATCAACTCGTTTAAACTATAAATCTATCCATATTGGATTTTAAATACTTTAAAGTCTGTTAAATTACGCTTTACTGATAACTATAAATCTATCCATATTGGATTTTAAATCCCTTTTCAGTATCTTCTCCCTTATTACACAAAAATCTATAAATCTATCCATATTGGATTTTAAATCTTCATTCTCAAGGTGTCGGGTGCAAACTCAAAAATCTATAAATCTATCCATATTGGATTTTAAATTTCAATGAACAGGTGACACTTTCTCGTACTTATAAAGCTATAAATCTATCCATATTGGATTTTAAATGTATTACAGCGTGACGAATTTTTTGAAAGAATACACCTATAAATCTATCCATATTGGATTTTAAATATATCGTCAGTGCTACTATGTTCACGCTCTACAAAACTATAAATCTATCCATATTGGATTTTAAATTTTAGTGTTTTAATTGTAGTGTCTTTACCACCCAAACTATAAATCTATCCATATTGGATTTTAAATTTATTATACTCCTTTACATAATTTTTCAAAAGTGTCTATAAATCTATCCATATTGGATTTTAAATGCTATTAGAGAAATTAATGATATTATTACAGGTTTTCTATAAATCTATCCATATTGGATTTTAAATTCTCGTTTTAGACAAGCGTAAAAGTATTGTGTTGCTGCTATAAATCTATCCATATTGGATTTTAAATATCCTTGACTTTTATAAATTTCGTCAATTTCTATACTATAAATCTATCCATATTGGATTTTAAATTGAGTATCAACAGTTTGAAGGGCGCACTTCACCCACTATAAATCTATCCATATTGGATTTTAAATTCACGCTTCAAACATTCATAAAAGTATTGTGTTGCCTATAAATCTATCCATATTGGATTTTAAATTATCATCTGAATTAAAATGCAAATACAAGCCTAAACCTATAAATCTATCCATATTGGATTTTAAATTCAATAAATCTAAAGCTTTGTCTTCATCAATCTTTACTATAAATCTATCCATATTGGATTTTAAATCGCAAAAATGCCATTTAAACGCTCTGTACGGGCTTAACTATAAATCTATCCATATTGGATTTTAAATCTTGAACAGCTTGCATATCGTGTACCCTAAAGGCAACTATAAATCTATCCATATTGGATTTTAAATTCGATTTTTGCGGGAGCATCGTCACATTCAAGTGCTTCTATAAATCTATCCATATTGGATTTTAAATAAAACGAGACGGTGTAATAGATTGATGCCTACCTTACTATAAATCTATCCATATTGGATTTTAAATTCAATAAATCTAAAGCTTTGTCTTCATCAATCTTTACTATAAATCTATCCATATTGGATTTTAAATTTATGTGTCTATTTTATTTTAAAAGGAGGTGTTATTTCTATAAATCTATCCATATTGGATTTTAAATACACACGTGAAGGTACAAAAGTTATTACTCTGTACCCTATAAATCTATCCATATTGGATTTTAAATATTCCTCATTGATATTCACTGTTTTAGCCTCGGCAGCTATAAATCTATCCATATTGGATTTTAAATTCAATAAATCTAAAGCTTTGTCTTCATCAATCTTTACTATAAATCTATCCATATTGGATTTTAAATGTCGCATACATTCAATAGTACATTTATTTATTACTCTATAAATCTATCCATATTGGATTTTAAATAACAATTAACATTCTAACTAAATTGTTAAAAATTTACTATAAATCTATCCATATTGGATTTTAAATTTAAACGCTCTGTACGGGCTTAAACAGTCAAGCAATCTATAAATCTATCCATATTGGATTTTAAATTTATTTTAAATTTAATTTGATAAACACATATTAACCTATAAATCTATCCATATTGGATTTTAAATTTATTTGTAGTCAGCCCGATTCTCACACGAGTATCCTATAAATCTATCCATATTGGATTTTAAATATTAAGATAGGTTCAAGTATTACTATTCGCAACTGTCTATAAATCTATCCATATTGGATTTTAAATCCTTTCTGCTGATAAACATTTCTAAAAGCTGTGTGGTCTATAAATCTATCCATATTGGATTTTAAATAAGCCTATGGCTTGCATTGCAGGGCGGAAACAATACCTATAAATCTATCCATATTGGATTTTAAATTAAAGAAAGGCGATTATATCGTTAAGGGCGAGGTTGCTATAAATCTATCCATATTGGATTTTAAATGACTTAATCAAAGCCGCAAAGGTTATTGTTTCAGACTATAAATCTATCCATATTGGATTTTAAATTACGATGCATTACTTGTATGTTTCAAATGATTATGCTATAAATCTATCCATATTGGATTTTAAATATCGGTATTGTTGTTGCAGCAGTAGCTGCTCTAACTCTATAAATCTATCCATATTGGATTTTAAATACATATGACAAAGATGTTTTCTCTTTACCGTTTACTATAAATCTATCCATATTGGATTTTAAATCTTAAATCATCATATGCTTGTTCATAGCCTAAATCACTATAAATCTATCCATATTGGATTTTAAATCAATATTAATTATGTAATGTTAAAAAAGAATGATATTCTATAAATCTATCCATATTGGATTTTAAATAATAATC